>ERZ773193.2156-NODE-2156-length-22077-cov-3.225229_pt1 | contig 22077 bp, 22 predicted proteins | sample MGYA00511110_ERZ773193 | MGnify/ENA primary metagenome ERZ773193 (study PRJEB29015, sample SAMEA2737784) | human gut metagenome | biome: human gut; feature: human-associated habitat; material: faeces | place: China | collected 2012 ...
GATAGAAATATTTCATACCAGTATATTTAATGATATTCTGTAAGTCTTTTGCATTGACAATGCGAGTATTCGGAGGTAATTCAGATAGTTGTGCTTCATTATTGAATAGATGAAGTTTGCCGTCTTGTCCTATATACGCTTCTTGTCCTGCATATGCTCCCGTACCGTCACCTGTGATTGTAAGTCCTTGTGATGTTGTACCGCCTTTAGCATACTTTTCAGCGTATACAAACTTGTGATTTGAAACACCCCAAGTACCTAAATCTTCATCACCACGATAAATATGACCGTCACGCTTAATTTTTGCGTCTAATGGAATTCCATCAATACTATTCTTTATATCACTTGCTTTTACACTTGATTTGCCTTTTGCAATGTCATTATAGAATTTAGCTTTATCTGATGAAAGACTTTTAACATTAGAAAAACTATTGCCCTTAGTCTTATCTATAATGCTGGTACCTTCTTCTTGTGCTTTTTCTTGAGCTTCTTGTTCTAATTCTTCGGCAGTTTTTACATTAAGTTTGATATTAATGCCGTGTTCATCAAAATACTGTTGTAATTCATCAAGAGTAAGCTTGGTATCCTCGTACCAACTATCGTTAAAATCCGTATATGCCGCCGTTGCAGAAGCAGTTGCTTGTTCAATAGCACTATTGTAATCGTCTAAAGCGTCTTGTAATTCTTCTTGACGTTGTGCATCATCATAATCCTTTGCTTCTTTTGTTGCACGTTGACGAATTTCTTGAATCTTATTTTGATATTTCTTTTCTTCCTCTAATAACTTTTTCTTTTCTGCTCGTTCTTGAGAAACTTTATCTTTTGAAACAGAAGGGGATAGAGGAGTAGACCAAAGACCGTCACCTGCCAAAGAACCATTTTTGAGATAATCAAAAGAATTATCCAACAAACTTTTAGCATTTTTAACTTGGTCAACAATACCTTTTGCAGAGTCACTTATTGAATCAATGGACGTTTCGTAAACTGAGTCACGATATTCTATAAGATTTTTCTGAGCTTCAAAATAATCCTTTGATACTGTTTCAAGAGTAGAAGCCAATTCAGACCAAGAAGATGAGGTTTCGGGAACTGAATTTATCAAACTATCTAATTCTTGATGTAATCTTTGAGCATACTGAGTCTGAACCAAATATCGCTGATTAAGCAAATCCATTTTACCGGAATAATCTTTTTCATATAAACCGTCATATGCCGTCTTTAAAGCTTCAACCTGTTCAGTATAAGCCTTTAAAGCATTTGTTACAGTATCAATTTGATATTTGAAATCAGCATCATATTGTTTCTCGTTGATTTCTTTAACCTTTTTATCGTAAGTTCTCTTCGCCGAATCTTTTTTCTTTTCATTGTCATCAGACCCTAAAGAATTAGCAGCTTTAAGTCTGTCCTTTGCCTTTTTTGATGCAATTTGCATAGTAGCATATTGGACGACAAACTGTTCATCCGTACTCAAGTTACTTGTATCAATAACATTTTTGCCATTAGTATTGATGACTGCAAGTGATTTTGCATTTCCCCAATTACGAGCAAGAATAGCATATGCCTGACTAATATTTTGGATTTGATTCAATTCTTCCATATTAGTACCAACACGAGCCATCATTGCATTATATGCACCATTTGACATATCAATTTGTGCATTTAAATATGCAGATTGTAAGTCAGCAATGCCGTTTTGAACAATGTCCATTGCACCTGTCTCTAAAGACCAGCCTTCAGTTGTAAGTTTTAGCTTTTTCTTTAAATCAGGGAACTCTTTAATAAGTGTTGACATTTGCTCGTCAGTCATAGCCGTTTTACCGTTTACGACATCTGCAATTTGAGCATAGTATTTCCAAGACTTCTCGGTCTTTCTTACACTTGTTGTTAAATCAGTAACATTCTTTGTAAAATCTGAAACTGATTTCGCTTCGCTGTCAATGTCAATGATAACTTTGTCATCTGATAGCTTTGTAAGTAAAGTGTCTACTTCATCTTGAGTGATACCTAATATGCGACATAAATCTTTAAATTGTTGCTGAATTTCAGGAATGTTAGTATCGTCTGCATTTATATCAATGTCAAAAAGGTCTGTTGTCTTTACTCCGTTGTCTTTAAAGCTTTGTAGAATATTTTGAACTTCATCTTTATTGGTTTCAAGACCTACTTTTATCTTGTAATCAGTTTCACGACCTCTATCAATACTATCCAACAAATCGTCAAAAGCATATTTCGCATCATCTGTACTTTGAGTAATCTCAGTGACTTCGTTTTGAATTCTTGTTAAGTTATCAAATGCTTGGTCTACATTTTCTCCACTTTGCAATGCAGTATTGTAGTCATTTATAGCATTTTGTAAATCGGTATAAGTATCGTAATAATTATCATTTGACAAAACAAGTGCTTTTGAATAATCCTTGACATTTTTTAAAGATTGTGTATAATCATCATATTTTAACTTTTTATCTAATGCACTAATAATACTCAGTGCTTGCTGAGTATCATTATTTTTACCTGCTTCAGAAATAATTTGATTATAAGCACTGGTTAATTCGTCATGTAAATCACCAATATTTCCGTTTAATTTAACTTTAACAGAACCATTACTTTGATTTTCAAATTTCGCAGTTGATAGACTTTTCTCTAACAATCCAAGAGTATATACTCCTTTTTCATCAGAGCCATTAGCATTGGCTATTGATATTTCAGAAGATTTAACTGTTTTATCTGTTTCTATATTCTTCTTATCCGCTTTAATATTTTTGTCATTTTCGGTGATATAATCTTTAGCTTTTTGTCTTTCGATTTGATCAAGTTTCTTTATTTGCTCGTCATACTTACCGTTAACAAGGTCAATGCCTTCAGCTTCCAATCCAAACTTGTCTATAAGGTCTGTTTGTATTTTAGCAAGTTCTTCTTTATTAGATTTGACTTCATCAGTTGTCAAATTAGCATTCTGCATTTTCTTAGCTAATTCTTCGTAACTTTGACGACTGTCATCTAAGGTTTCTTGTTCTTCTTTATATTGATTAGTCAATTCCGTAGAAGCTTTTCTCAAATCTTCGCTATAATGAATTGCTTTATCAATGCCCTTAATAAGTAAATCAATGCCTATGCCTATAAGCATATTAATACCGGCACTTGCAAGGCTTGCACCGATACTCTTTACTATACCACCGAACTTTGAACCTTGATTGCCGGCGGCTGCAAGTACAGCTTTATATTCTTCAAGACCGTCATTGGCATGTTCTTGTGCAAGAGCGAACTTCTCTAATTCTTTAGTAGGAATATTATATGATTCAATAATTTGCTTTCGTTCTTTTTCCGGTTGACCCACAAGGTCATCTTGAAGTTGTCCTGGACTATATTTTGGATTGTCAAACCAATCATTTTCTTCTTGCGTGATTTCAGTACGTGGTTTAGCTCCAAATGATTTTATTGCTTGTTTCCAAGGGTAATATATTTTACCTTTTTCAGAATTGTATTGTACTGCCAATTTAATTCTGAATAGTTACTTCCGATAACTATTGGTAAATTATACTTGAAATACACCGTCTTTTGATATATAATGTAGATAACAATAAAAATTACAGGGGGAATATGACAATGGAATCACATATTGTACTCTTTTGTCCGAAATGCAAAGAAGAAACAGGGGACGGTTTCTTTAGAAAACGAAGCGAAGAACATTGTAAAAAATGGAATGAGGAAGTGCCACCAAGAATTTGTCCTAAACATCATTGTGAGGGAGAACCTGTTGATATACCGGATAGCGAATTTTTAATTCTTTTTAGACAAACAGAAGACCCCGATTTCATAGAGGCTATGGTAAAACTCCGTAAAGATAATATTATTGAATATAGAACAAAATTTTTACCATTCAAACAAGCAGAGGAAGCAAAGATTGCTCGTTTACAATCCGGCTTACCTCACTGCCCACACTGCAACAGCACAGACTTATCTAAAATATCAAATCTTTCAAAAGCAGGGAAGATAGGCTTGTTCGGTATCTTCGGAGCAGGGGACTTGGGTAAGACTTATAAGTGTAATAAATGCGGATGTAAGTTCTAAACAATCAAAAAAGAGGCTTCATTTATGTGAAGTCTCTTTGCGTATTCGCTTATAAATTATTTAACTATTATCAGAATCCGAGAACTCGACAATATCATCAGTTTCGGTTGTTTCAGTTACTGTTACTTTCCCACCAAAACGCTCCTTTAGTAGTGTAATACCAGCCAAATCATGGTCTTGCATATGTTGTATGATGCTAACGATGTTGTCATCTTCTTTTGTATTAAACAGAAAATTTGTGATAGCAAGAGGTATAGCTATTACGGCGGTTATGCAAGAAACAAATGCCGCAATAATAATTGGAATAGATTGTATAATTATTTCATAATCATCCGAAGATAATATTTTACATATGGTTTTACCAACGAAAAATAAAACTATTGCACAAGAAACCACCACAAGCCAAAAGAATATCCATTTATGATTTTCTTTGATTTTATTTCGTCTTTGCGTTATATTGACATATTCGTTCAATAACTTCGTATACTCTTTATCTCTACGGACAATCTCTGTTTCAAGACTTTTCCCAGAATCTGAGTCTGAACTTGTTCCAGAGAAATTATCAAGGGCTCGACCAATTATTTTTAATATCTTTTGAAACTCATTCATAATTATGCCAACCCCAATTCATCTATGCGTATTTTTGCCTTATTTGTAGTTACCGCAAATAATCGGGAGATAATATTCGCTTTATCACACAATGATTGTTCCTTAATGCCATCAACATTTAATATACCATATACCAAATTTGCAGGCATTAAAAGACATCTTGCAAAATAATCAGCTTCTCTTTCTTGTGGAGTGTCTTTTTTATCTGTATCTCTGTGTGCAAATTGGACATGATTTTCCTTATGTAATTCATAATGTGCAAATTCATGAGCAATAATAAAACGTTTCTTTAAATTGTAAACATATGAATCGTCTACACCCAAATCTTTATTAACAGAAATAAATTTGTGTGTATTAGTGCCAGGGATAAAATTATCATCATCTACCAATAATACCCCAGTGGTATTTTTATCAAAATTTTGCACACCGATACTAAAGTCGTATTGTTTAATTAAGAATTTGGTTAAATCAAAACCAGGCATTTCTAAACCATACGAAGAAATAATATTATTTACATTTTGTTCAATTTCTTTTCTTCTTTCTGGACTTGGCATATTTTCTTTTCTCCCGTGTATTATTTTTTTAATGAAAACATTCATAATTTTTAATACTCCCATTATACCATTCATAGACAAATAAGTCAACAAAGAGAACATTTTTACTCTTTATTTTTGCAAGTATATTAAATTTTATGTAGGAATATTTCAAATTCAGAACAAATTATTTATGAAGTAGAATATATACGATTGTACAAATCTTGTACTTCTGACAACAATATATGCAAATCTGAAAGCGGAACACTAAATTCTTCTCCATTTACTCTTACAACTGCGAAATCTTCCATTAATTTAGTCACAATCGCTTTACGATAACAATTTGGGTTGTCTTCGCAAGGAATACGATAAGTTCTTCCTACTTCACAATAGGGAGTTGGTATGTATTTGCCCTGAGATACTGATTTTTGCTGAAGACGTTGTAGCATTTTCTCCATGTTTTTAATAAACTTTTTTGAATCCTTAATTGGTTCACTAAGTTTTATGTCGGCTGACATTACATATGGTTTCATTTATATCACCTCGCAATCATAAATATATTAAGGGGGTCATTATATTGGATAACAAAAACAATATTCTTTTTATGACGGAACATTACTCAAAAGAGTGGATGTATAGACATGAGCATTATTGGAAAATGGTCACGAAATATACGATATTATGTACTGCTATAATATTTATGCCGTATTTATCGAATATAGGAATTGAATTACCCAATCAAAACAACTCAATATTTTTTTCAGTAGTAGGAATAATTTTATCTGCTATATTTGGATTTTATTTATGGAACGAAGCAGCACGATTAGATTCAGTAGGCAGTAAATTATATGAGTTGGTAAAAGACTTACCTTCAGGGAAGCGAAAAGAATTCCCAAAGATTTTCAAAATGAAAATATCATATTGTGTTCCTTTCGTGATATTTTGTTTCCATCTCTTTATCGCAATTATGTACATTCCAAATACTTAATATTGCTAAAAAAATAAACTATGTAGTATATGATTATTTAAAACTAAATAGTTTATTTTTTTAGTGTTCCTTAATTTACATACTCTCCACAAAATCATCAACAACATCACCCAAATGAATAGGGGAGAGCTGATACTTATTTATATCATTGACAAATTTTCTAACTTTATCTTTGTCGGCAGATATATCATCTATCTGTAAATTTCCATATTTAATACCGTAGACAGATATATCATTCTTCTTTTGTTCAGTTAATTCATACATTTTTTCGTCCTCTTTTTCATAATAATTTTTCTCTATAATTATATAATATATGGCATTATATAGCAATACATCATAATTAATTGTAAATAAGTTGTAAAATTGTTATTGCAATTTTGTTACATACAAAAAGAACGCATCCGTAGACACGCTCAAACAAGAATATATTGACAGTTAATGTTGAATTTGATATAATAATGTTGTGGAAATCATGCCGTCATACAGTTGAGTTTTCTCCATCTTTGTAGACGGTATGACGGTTTATGACGGTTGCCTTTCATCTCGCCTGAGCGGAATGGAGGCTATGTATAAGCTCTTGACGAGAAATTTTCTTTGAAGGAGGCTGATACATATTACTTTAGTAAATATAGCTGCTATTTGTGGTATTTTAAGTTTGATTTATCAAATTATAAAAGACATAATAGCGATTATAAAGAAAAAGTGAGCCGTCTGCTGCAACAGATTGGCTCACTATAATTGAGATTAAATAATCTCATGTCATAGTAACTATTTGTATCGTGGCAACCGTCTTAGGTTTCCACATTTTTTTATTTCCATAAATATTATATCACATTTAAGTAAAAAGTCAATATATTTAATTTAATTATTATAATCATACTAATATTTTCGGAAGCTATTAATATAATTACACACAACTTGGTTTCCCAAGGTTCGGACTGTATTTCACAGCAAATATACAATTATGTCTGTATCTTTGCCAAACCTTGTCAGTCTCTGGGGGTTAAGACAATGAGTTGTGACCTCACATAATATTCAATTAAGAACTTAGTCTTTCCCTGCTTTCGGCATAAGCCTACCTATTGACTACCCATTCCTTTATTATAAAAGCATAAAATGTTACTTAGACTCTCATCATATAACATACTATATACGTTTCTTTCCGACTTTCGTCACCGTTCCATCTGTTGTTTCCAACTCTGTTTTGGATTGTATATAGTCTTTAGGGTTCTCAGCATATTCGGTTTTTTATATTTATCATATAAGGTATCTGTCATTATTTTAAGTGGCTAACACTCCCGTCCGTTAATTATGTGACATTATACATAATCTTAGAGGGGTGGGCACAGTACATTACCACTGAAACTGTACGTTTACCAATACCCATTTTATTCATCACAAAGCCAGATGCAATTCCCAAGTCTCCAAGCAATCCACCACTTGGTAATATTCCCCCAAGAGATGTGATGTTTTGAATTACACCCAAAATTCCAGTAAGTGTTTGTGATAATCCTGTTAAAAGAGAAATCGTTCCCTTTAATGAATTTTGAGATAAAGTATCTTGGGCAAAACTTACCCAAGTTTGTGATAGCTTATTTAGTTTAAATTCAATACTATCAGCCGCTATGCTCATTTCGTTATCAGCACTTCCAGCACTGTCTTCCATTGTTTTAACGGCTTTTTCAACCTGATCCCAGTTTTGAAGAATAGCAGCACCTGTATTTGCTCTGGTTTTAGCAAATAATTTTTCGAGCAATTTGGCTTTGTTTTTATCAGTAAGGTCATCCCAAACTCCTGCTATATCTTTTAAAATATCATAAATGCTACGGTATGTATTTTCATCTTTCATGATACTAACTTTACCGTTAGTTAGCTCATATACGTCACCTTTGACATTTGATAATTCGTCAAGGGCTTCACCTTCTTCATCCATACCTCTAATACGCATTGAGAAGGTTTTCATTGCTGAACCAACACTTTCAGCATTTTGTACGATTTCTTGACCGCCTGTAAAAATAGCAATAGTATCTTCCAAACTTGCACCGGTTGAAGCCATTGCTGAAGCCGAACGTTCCAGACCGTCAATAATTTCGTCATTACTTGTAGCAAATGCATTACCAACAGAATTAATCTTTGACATAATTCCGTCTTTAACATCATCTACTTGAACGTCAAATCAAATATATTACACAAAGTTCGCAACTCTTTGTGAAATCAGTTTAAACTGATTTTCTATACATTTCTGCATATGTTTAGACTATTTCTTAACCACACTCTAATGTAGAGTAACAGTAATACCTTTTCGATTTAAGGGATTTTCACCCACGTCATTTGCGATTACGTCCTACTTCTTATGATTTTGGTATTCAGGATTTCCACCTTTATTTTATAACTGACATATCAGTATTCCAAAATCCCTACATGGGAATAGTCGTTGAACGTTTACCCTCGACTCAAGTACCGTATGGTCTACGGAATACGTTAGGGTACTTCGTTGCATGAACAGCAATTCCTAATTTATAAAATTAGTAAAACAGACACTTAGGCTTTTGACCATATGCCATCCTTACGTTTTTTCTACTTTCGTACCATCATATAGTAGTTTTCCTCTATATTGTGGTGTAAGGCTTTACGCATTACCTGCAATTAAATATTTTCTATATGCACATTTCTGTACACAAAGGCATAATTTTGCCTTCATCGTAGATACTAATCCTGTTGTGGCTTTGTCTATATCCATTCCAGGAGAGATAGTAGCAAATTGTGAACTTAGTTTTGCCATTTCTGTAGCACTGTTCTTGTCTGAATAACCTAGTCTACTCCATGAACTTGCTTGATCAATAATCTGTTTAGTTGTAACGCCGTACTCTTTTGCTGCCTCATTAGCATCAGAATAGAAATCTTTCAAATCTGTCGAAGACATTGTTGTAGTCTTACGAAGGTCAACAAGGGCAGTATCAAGTTCCTTTACAATATTGACACCTTTTTGAATCATTTCGATTATCTTATAAGGATTTATGTAATTAGCCGTCCAATATGTAATTAACTCTTTAGACTTTTTAGAAAGTGCGTCCATAATTTTTGGAACGCCAACTAAAGAAGTTTGAACTTTCTTGGTATTATCAGCCATGCTAATCATACCGTCATTCCAAGTATATTGAAGGTCTCTAATTTCACCCTTTGCATTACGGATTTTAATAATAGTAGTTGCAAGACCCTTTGAAATGTCGGTTTCCTTGAACTCACCTTGAGAAATTATAGTTCCTTGTTGCTTAGCGTTATTTAAGATATAACTATCGGCATTAACTTTACCTCTTATATTGTCTGCAAGAGGTGTACCGGCATTCGCTATTTTCTTATACTCGTTATATAGGCTCTGAACATTTTGAAGTTCTTTTTTTGTTATTTCTTCACCTTGTTGTTGCTTACCAATCAAGCTGTCAACAGCATCGCTAGCACTCTTGTAATATTTCTCAAGAAAACCTTGTTGATTACCGTTTTGAAGCTCTCCATGTATCTTATTTACAGACTCATAGTTTGCTCTAAGGGTGTCTGCTTGTGATGTTCCCTCGTTTGAACCGTTTACTTTTGCATCTTCTATCTTTTGCTGAACATCTTGAACAACATCGCCATATTGCTTATATTTTTTTATTAATTCATTTAATTTATTTTCTTGGTCTTGAAGATAATCATCAAATGAGTTGTCTCCTTTATTCTTTGATATGCTACCTTCAAGGTTTTTAAGCTTTGATACTTCTGCTTGTTGCTTTGTTATTTTATCTAAAATAGCATCTGCACTAGCAACTCTTATATTTTTCCTACCCTTCACTTTAACAGGTTTGACAACATTTCTAAAGTCATCATCTAAGTCATTTGGGTGTGCAGAATAATTTGTTTTGTAATTATCAACCAATTGCTTGTATTGTTGTTCTTCTGAACTTAACTTGGATTGTAAATCATTTAAAGTATCAGTATCGTTAGTTGAAGCTATCTTAACGCGATAATCATAAATCGTTTTTAGTGACTTCTCAATGTCTTTTAAAATATCTTCCTTATTAGATAGTTGAGAAGTGTTAGAATTGCCATTAAGAACATTGTCAAGATTATTCGCTTGTTTACCTTGTATGTTCTTCAAAGAAATATTAGTAAGACTTCCATCTGCCTTAACTGTACCACTTAATTTTTGCCATTCATTTTTAGCATTTTTTACATTGGCGGTGAATTTAACCATACCGTTTGAGGCACGAGAAATTTCAGCATCCAAAACCCCTATGTATTTGCTATTATTACTTAAAGCATCAACATTATCCTTTAACCATTGCTCCGAATTGTTATCATAAACATCTTCATCAATAAAGTTCTTATTATTGTTTACTGTATTACGTGCATTTGTTAATTGACTTTGGCTTGTTTTAAGCAAAGTAGTTAAATCTTTAAGAGCTTCGCCTTGTTGAGCTAAAATTGTAAGATTATCTAAGAAAGCAAAACCACCATCATTAATCTTATTAAAACTCTTTACTATACCGTCAAGACCAGTTTTAAGATTTTTAAACTTGTCCAATGCCTTGTCGGTAATGCCTAAATTCTTTAATTCTTTAAGCTTAGATAATTCTTGAACCTTACTTAACCAATCATTATCTAAAATTTTCTTTAAAGCTTCTAGTTGAGTTATAAGTTTAGAGGTGACTTCTTCAGGTGCTTCTATTTTAATAGAAATAGTAGAATTTTCTTTGATTTCTTTTAAAGTTTGATTAAGTGTTTCTGCATTGGATTGAGTTGTCTTTAAATCATTTTGAAGTTTTTCTTGATTATTATTTGAAGAATTTTCTGTTGTAGTTGTTTGGGACTGAGATGAAACATTACCTGTATTAATATTTTGTAATTCTGTCGCCGAGGCTTTGATTTTTTCTATATGTTCTTGAATGGTTACTAATGTACCAATTAAAACATCTAGTGAATTAATCTCCCTCTGAACAGTACCAGTAACAACTTGTTCTTCTTCTTTAAATGCCTGTGTCTTTTTATCTACTTCTGAAGTAACTTGAGTGATTGCAGTTTTTAAACTTTCAAAAGAAGTTTCTTCAGTTTGAATATCAGAGACACTTGTTTTTGAAGTAGATTGAGGCACACCTTCAACATTTTTATTGATAACATCTTTAATTTCTGTAGATTTTATTTCATCTGATACAACATCATGAATTGCTTGTTGAGTACGAGATTGTAAATTATTTAATTCATTGCTTAAATCACTAGAATCAATGTTTTGAGAAGATGATATTTTTTCCCTTACTTGTTCAATTTGTCGTAATTGTTTGTCAACGATTTCCTTGTCCGTTCCTATGTTTAATCTTGAAAAAATCTCATCAATTTCATCTTTTGTTCCGAACTCATCGGTAACGCCCTTATCTAACAATTCGTTATATCTTTGTCTAAGTGTTACAAAATCTTTAATATCTTCATCATCAAGACCAGCATCCGCATCTTTATCAATTAAAGACACTATTTTTTTAACAACACTATCTATATTCATTTTCTGAATATTAGCAATTTTTTGTTGAACTTTAGATAGTTGTACAGTTGTATTGTCTAATGATTGGTTTAAGTTATCAATTTGTTTTATATCTTCGGAAATTTCAGAATTTGATTGCTTTTTGATGTTATCAACTTTATTATTTAAACCAGCTTTATTTCTATCCGAATTTATTTTAGAAGTTGCAGTATTATTGTATCCTTCGGCTCTTTCTATTGCCCTTTGAACAATATCTTTAATTTTACTATTGTCTGCACGATTTTGAGCCTTAATGTAAGAGTCTGCCGCCCACTTAGTTCCAGTTTCATAATATTTAAGATCTCTGCCCAAAAATTCATTTTTAGAATCACTTTGTGCCAAAGACTCTCTAAATTCTTTTAATTCAGGAATTGCTTTTTCTATGTTTAATATTTTACTATAAACATATTGCAATTGATTATTATAACCAACTAATTCTTTTGATCCTTCTGTCATATGCTTTTTTTCAAGATTTAACTTTTCAAAAACATTTAACAAAAGTTGATATTTTTGAATCTGTTTATTTACATCTTCACTTGAATTATCAATCTTTGACGAAACAAAATCTGACAACTCCGTAGAAATATTCTTATCAACAGTATAACCAGACTCTTTTTTGACATAAGATTTAAGGATTTCACTAGACTTTGTTTTTGCTGGATTCGCCTTAATTATCTGTTCTCTATTTTTAACAAGATTGGCATTTCTGTTTGCTATAGTTTGTTGAAGTTCTGCAATTTCATCAGCTTCAGTCAATAGTTTATCTATTTGATTTCCGCTTAATGGACGTAGTAAATCTTTATAATCACTTGAAGCTACAATCTTATGTAAGGCTTCCATTCTATTTGTAAAATCAGTAATATATTCAGATATATCCGCAGAAGAACCTGAACCCATAATATTCTTTATTAAATCTGTTAGGTAACTAGTTATATTAGCATTTTTTAAAGTAGGTCTTTGAACGACATTCATTGCTGATTCAAACTGCTTTTTTATTTCATCACCAATAGCATTAAATTTGCCGTTAACTTCAGATTTAACTTGCTTGTCTAATTTATCTATTACTTGTTTAATACTTTTGCTATCATAATTTGACATTAATGATATTATTCCGATATCTCGTGTTTTCATCTAACTCCTCCTTATTTAAAACGCAAAAATTGATATTGTTGTTTTTTAGCTGCATTTCGAGCAATATTTTCAATTTTTTCTCGGAATTGTGATTTATCAACTTCTTTTTGCAATACTTCTAGTGGAGGAATTGCATCTCGATGTGCCGAATATCGACCATTAATTCCATTTTCATTACCGTGAATGCCTTTCTCCCAAGCTGGCTGAGCAATATAAAATGGGTCAATGAATCTTCGACTATTAAACCCACCAACAACATAAGGGCTCATATTGTGAGTGGATATTCTTACACCACCATAATATTGTCTTCCATTGTTATGTTTATACTTTGAAAAAGAGTTCTTTTTTAAATCATTTGTTCTGTCATAATATTTTGGAGTGTAATTAACATAGAATCTTTGAATTGCTTGTTGTGCAAACTTTGTTATTTCATTTGCAGCTGCATCAGCATATGCCTCTGCAAAAGTTTTTAAATATTTTTCTACATCTTTCTCTAATGCTTTTTTGTTTATATAAGATATAGCCATCTGTGTAATCACACTCCTTTCTCAGCCATTTATCTGCTTATCTTTTTTAGAATTTTCTCAACCTTATTACCAAGTTTATCTATATCTTCTTCAGTCATATTTTCAACTTTTTCTTTTATCTTCTCAATCAATGGGGAAGTAGTAGCTGTAAAAATATCCACTATTCTTTGAACTTGATTAGAAATAAAAGCATGATTCTCGTAATTGTTTTGAATAAAATCATCAAATACCATTTTCAAAATTGTTTCAAAAGAAGTAACTTCACGTTGTGGCATAAGTCGAATGAGTTCATCAACCAAACATTGTTCTTCCAACAAATCATATTCTTCAAGAATGTTTGAAAAATCAACTGTTATATTCGTGTATAAATCAATCAAATTAAACACATACAGTAAGTAACGCAAAGATGAATTTATCTTAATCTGCCCATTAACTTGACCGTCTACTTGATTTGTAGATGATAATTGTACTATTTGATCGGCAACAGATAATTTAGTTGCGTAGTTCACATAATTATCACCAACAAACTTTTTTATGTACTTTTCTTTCTTGTTAGTTATATCATCAGTCTGTTTCTTATATCCGTCTACAAATTCTTTAACTGTAATAATCTTATCCATATCTAAAATCCTCCATTTATTCATACTTATTGACTAAAGCTTGTGCGATTAAGATTGCATCTGCTTCATCATCGTTGACTTTTTTATTAAATAACTTTTCAACCGTTTGAACACTCCATTGTTTTAATTCGTCACGTTTACGACCTTTTTTCTCTTTGCTAATCAAAGCACGCCATTCACTCGGTCTAAACATAACAAATTCAACATTGTTATTAACACACCAACCATAAACAGCACCTAAGATCATAGTTAACATTCTTTGTGACGATGCGTTACGCGTAACAGCCGTAGTTTCAATCACCACTATATCTACTTTTAAAGCAGATAATTTCTCATATATGGAATTCACCATGTCTTGCATACGAATATCGCTATTCTTTTGTTTGCTAAAATTTAAAACTCCACTGTCGGTAAAGTTTCCATTGACGTAGTAACTCCAACCTGTTTTAGTTGAGGAAGTATCCAAACCTACTAAAATTGTATCTTTCATAAAATCTCCTTATCATTTGGTCAAGGGGAGAGCAGTTCAGCCTTTTGCTCTCAAAAAAAATACCCCTGCTAAACGGCTGAACTAAGTTTAGTAGAGATATTTTTATAGGTGAGATTTTCATTATCTCACCATTATAGTTCATGATTATTCCATGCTTTTTTCAATCTCGCATGGTCTTCTTTTGAAAACACAAAAACAAATCTTCCAGGATTCTGTTTTGAATCCAAAATTGCTTTTAATTCTGCATTTCCTCTAAACACATAAGCATTACTTTGTAACGCATTTTCAAAAAATACACATTGTTCTGGGTCATATGTTTTTTGTGTTATTGAGTTATATAGTTCCATATTTTCTCCTTTTTCTCAAGCGTAAAAAATAGGGGGTAGATAGTGAAATCTACGCCCCTATATTGGTTTCTAAATCACTATTCACTATCTTTTTATCTTTCATATTTTCTTTAACTACCTCATCAGTCTTTTCCTCCGAAGTAGCTACATTCTTTGAACTTTTTGCTTTTGTCGTTTTTGTACCTTTAACTTCTTTTACTATAGCTTTTAAGTCAGCTTCAATTTGACCACCATATTTAGTGAAGTCGGTTACATTATATTTATCCAAAACATCTACTACATCTTTTGCTGTTTTGTCGTGGGAATTGTAACCCGATAATACCGCCCAAATATCGTGACATTCTGCCTTATCCCAACAAGTCATCCATATAGGCTTGCCCTTGTCCGCATCACAATTGGGACAGTAATCATATTTTGCTCCACACAAAACACAAACTCTGTTTGCCATTGAAAGTCTCCTTTCTAAAGTAATATAGAGGGTAGAACTCCACCCTCTATACATACGTTTTAATTAGTTTTCTTCAATATCATCCTCTGATAGATATATTGTAAACATTTCACCATTAGCACCACAATAATCCTTTTGAGCCGAACCTGAGAATGATTGAGTATCTTCAGTGTTTAGGCTGATTGTATTATCTGGTGACATTTGGAATGAAGGGAACACAATATAAGCGTGACGAAGCGTTTCCTTGTCGCAAGGGTCTGCAACAAGAACCGAAAGAGTAAACTTACATGTCTTAGGGAACTTGTCAGCAGCTTGAGTAAGCTTGATACCGCTTTCAACTTCTCTATCATACTTAATTTGAATTTTACCTGTAATATCAGTCGGAAGAGTAAGCTTCTTTTCTGAAAGTGTAAATTCTGTTTCAGATGCAGCTGTGTTCATCTTATACTTCTTATTTGGATCAGGAACACCTGTATTTGTTAGTCCATTAATATGAACAACACCGCCAGCCGGTACGTCAGGAAGCTGATATTCCTTATTTGTACCTGTAAGAGCAATAGTATCAGTATTGATTGTAAAAATTCTCGGCATAAGAATCTTATTGCTGTTTGATGCAATTTCTCTATCTTGACCAAACTGAAGAGCTGCAAGAGATGTTGAGAATACTGCATTTTCAGCAGATATTTCAACAGACTTTGATGTAAAGAATCTCATAATTAGAGCACCAACAGCATCTGTTTTATCTTTTGTTTCTGATGTTGTTTCAATAGAAACATTTTGTAGCTGATTAACACCGCCAATAATGTCACCAAGTGAATTTTCAAATATACCTTGTAGTGTGCGGTCAATAATTAAATCTTCAAATTGAATAGCCATAATTTACCTCCTAAAAATTTGCAATAAAAAAAGACGTTATGACACGTCTCTCATCCAATTAAATTGTTTTTTATTTATTTTCTTTGTATCTATCATTCCGCTATACATTCCATGAAGTAAAGCATCTGTAGACACATATATCTGTGAACGTTGAACAGCGTCCATAAACTCATATATGCCACATTCTCGTAATTCTGATTTTTTATATTTAAAACCAGGATACGTCAACATTGCAGATATTAAGTTTTTGAGTTGTGAAACATAAGATTTATTTTTACTAAGTTCTATTTTTTGTCTGTCTTCTTCAATCATAACATCACGAGTAATACGATTCCTTGCCTTTTCTCGCTTTATTGTGAATCCGTGCAATTTTCGCAAATAACCCACCATGTTATAATAATCACTTTCAGTAATTATACCGGTTATTTCGGGTGGGGAATTTTCGTCAACTTGACTGCACTGTAATAATGCAAATTCATCATTTTCTTTATCTTTTACCGAATGTGTATATGTAGAAAGGTCTAAATCACCTAATATAATTGATGTATCTTGCGGTCTTAAAGAATGACAATTAAATGCAAATAACTCAAAATCAGACATCTTATTCCAATCAACCTCAAGCACATCCCATAATGTACTTTTCATATCACTTGGGATTGCACATAATTGAGTTAGCATAGAATAATATCTTCTTTCACCAAACTCCATAATCTCACCGACAGTTGGTTGATGTATAGTAATATAATCACTTACTTTATAATCATCACCAAAAAACATTTGTAACTCATCATACTGAAACTCAGTTTGTTTACCCATTATGTATGAACCTCATTATTAATAATTCTTGTAGTATTATTAACAGTATGAGTGATTGAATTTGTTGTAGTAAATTCAAAAATAAGAGTTCGAGTAATGAAGTTTGTGTCAGTGACTGAGCCTTGGTCTTTGACGAGTTTGCATTGATTACCGAAGATATTCGACCAATTAAAATGCCTACATAAAATACCACCGATTAAATCATGGCGAGGAATGCCTGTATTTTTATCAATAGCATCTTTGTTATTACACAAAACCGTAAATACGACATTGCAATATTTTTCAATACCGTTATACTTCGGCGTTTCAGAAAAACTCACATCATAACACAAAAAATTCTTAGATTCAGATTGAGATTCTGGAATAAATAAATAGGGACGAATGTTATCTCCAAAATATAGACTCCAATCACCGTCATAATTTATATTTCCATTTTCGAATAATTCGCTTTCTTTATTTACATCATGTAATGCATATAGCAAAGCAACGTTATTCAACAGCTTTTGTTTTATTTTTTCTTTAAATCTTATGTTATCGTAGTCAGGAGTACAAGCATAATTGGCTAATTCCACAATTAATTCTTTTTGAGTAAGTATTTGTTCTGCCATTTGTCCTCCTTATAATGCAATAATCTCTAATTGAATCTTACCTACCAATGTTTCAATATTGCATTCAATATTTAATTTATCAGCAAGATAAGTTCTATCATTAGAGAATTTTATTTTTATATGATTTTTACTTGGTTGTTCAAGCCAAGTAATTAAATCCGAATTTGTTATATCTTCATCATTCAAATAACATCTCCAACAATCTATTGAGAATTTGTCCAAATATTTATTCGTTATATCAGTACCCGAACTATCAAAAATAGCAACTTTTAAAAGTTTATAACTACCACCTGCTTTAATAGTGTTGGTATTACATGAAATTTGAATTTTATTTGAACTATTATCTTCAGTAGTCTCTGGTTCAATGTTGGTTGAATAATAGTCTGCATACATTGCAAAAATGTCATCTTTGTCTTCTTTATCTATATAATCAGCAAAAGGTTTCCAAACATCTTGATACAATGTAAGCTTTTGAAGACCAAAAGGTTGAGTAGTTTCAACTTTACTGATTTTCCAAACAATCGGAACATCAATCGGAGCACTCATTACTATGCGTTGATTACTATTTTTATCATCAGAATGAGTATAATATAATTTCTCGGTTATACTGTTCATAGGCAACCAAGCCATATTCTGATTTTCAATAGTAGTATAGACATAGTTAGACCACAATCCACTATTATATGAATTTTGATTTCTTGTAACGCCCCACATTTTGCGTTTAATGCGTTTATTGTTTTGAACTTCAATCCAATGGAAATAATAATTACAAGGCAATACACTATATTTTATGAATTGATTTCCGACCTCTTTTGAACAAATAAGCCATTTGTGATATACTCCATTATCATCAGGAATATCACAATACAAACCAATAGGGAAGGTTGCTCCATATTTATTTGTAAAATTTTCTTCATAATAATATAAATCGTCACCCTCATTAAATTTTAATTTCTGGCTCGGACGAAGTTGTAAATGATACTCAACTTGGTCTTTTGACAATGTTCCATATTGAGTAACAATGAATTTTGCGTCTATAGGTGTCTTAGAAGTTGAAGAATAGTCCATACCTTGGTTTAAATGATTATTATCATCATGGAAATAATCATAAATATAGCATTTTCTACTTTGTATATCTTCAAACCAAGTCTGTTCTTCAATCATGTCCGACTGACGCTTTCGGACTTGCCCGTTTGTAAGAACACCATTACGCAAATGAGTTCTTTTATATAAGTCTAAAGACAGCACTTAATCACCGCCCTTGATTTTCAAAACTTCTGAGCCGGCATCCAGTAAAAGCTTTCTATACAATTTAAAATTAAAATCTTTTTCATCATATAGAGACAAAGCCTGTTCAAGTAAACTCATAATTGTTACAAGCTCTGACGGCTCATATAAAAGCTTATTTAATCCACCTAACCTATTCAATAAGTTGACAAAAGCCTCATTAACATTTATGTATTGATATTCTTGCTTCGTATTTGGATCTGCACATAATAATAAGAAAAATATAGATTTACGAATAGACTGTTTTGTTAAATCTATTTGTCGTTGTGAAAAATAACCGTATTTATGTTTCATGACACTATTCCTCGCTTATATATGAATTAATAATATATCCGTGGTCTCTAAGAAGTTTTCTTAAAGATATATTAGCGTCTGACAACAATGAACGTAATTCATTTAAATGATTTGCTTGGGAATAAAATTTTTCTTCTTTACCACCAAAAAATTGTTTTACATTTAGAATTGATTTTACTTTAGGTTCTAACCATTGAATAATCATTCCTTGTGCAAATACTTCAATGACAAATAATTCGTCAGAATTATCGTCTATAGAATTTTTTAATTCCCAATTCATTTTTAACACTTCATCATTAAGACTAAATGTTTTAAATTTAACACGAACATAGGGGAGGGAGGCAACTGAATGTAGCCACCCTTCCATATTGTCGTAAACAGTCTCTTCGTCCAATTCTATAAAATCATAATCTGTGCATTTTTGTAGGAAACGAGAATATATATCTTCATAAGAAGATGTCATCTCGCACCTCCTTAATCTCCATACAATTCAGTCATTGTCATAAACTTTGTATCGTATATTTCGTCTAAAGTTTTTATCTTTGAAACACTATCTATCTGACCATTCATAATCATTGATGAAACTATATTCTTGATAGATTCCTTTGCACCCGAAGGCAATGAATTGATTGTCAACTTCATACTGTTTGCGTCCAAATCGGTAATTACACTTCTTAAATCCTTAATAGAATACATGTCCCCATATATTTTTTTTACATTAGGGAAAGACTCCAAGAAATCATCGTCTTTGATGATGAAATATGGTTCAGTAATATGCTTTTTCCCTGAACGAATAGCAGCAACCAAATCTTGATATTCTACCTCCGTTTCATCTCCACGAGCAGCCCAACTATAATGAATATTTGTCTTTAAGCCAAACATGCCAAGTTGACCGGGTGTTATAGACATACATAGAATAGGGTCAGAGTCTTTGAAAACTCTTTTCTTTTTTTCAGTAACCTTTTCCGCTACTTGTTCTTCAACTTTTTTTGCTGTTTCAGTGTTAACTGATTGGTCAGTAGTTTCTTCTGTTTTCTTTTCTGTAACAACTTTCTTTGTATATGCCATTAATCAAATCTCCTTTTACTCTGTCCATATGTATTAGTTTGCAATATTAAAGACACCATGGTACTTGTCCAAAATTACAGCAATGCCCATTTCACGTTGAACTTCATATGTCTGGAAATCATCTTGTCTTTCACCCTTTTCAGACACTTCGATAATTTCTGTCTCACCAACATCAGTGAACTTAACAAATTTATTATCAACATTAGGCATAATATACAACTTACCTGGCTTAATAAGTTTCTTTGTAACATCATTCTTTGCAAATCTTTGTGGAATTTCTACAAGTGTAGTAACTCCATATGAACCAAGTCTACCAAGTCTTGCTCTTTCTTCTTTCTGACTATCAGCAATCCAATCTACATCTTGAAGTCTTTCAAGCTTTTGTAGATCTGATTTTAGTCCAAGGATTACAACATCTGCTCCAGCATTTGCAGCTTCGACATCTTCAATTAGTTCATCAAACTTGCTCTTATTTTCCTTAGTCAATTCATCTGTAACTACAAACTTATCTTGCGTTGGTAGTTTATTATCTGCTTCTACAAAAGAAGTAAACATATCCATTTGAACTTCCTCTTGGAAAGCAACTGAAATTGCATCAACAAATTCAGACCAATCTTTTCTACCTAAAAGATAAACATCAATATCCATTCCTACTTTTATTGCATAATTAGAAGTTTGAACAGAAAAACTTTGACCTTCTGCTAATTTTTGGATTGTCAAATCATGGTGGTCACCCGAAACCTTGGCAACAGTAAGGATGACATCGTTGTTCTTAACCCAATATTCGTTTCGGTCGCCATTTGCAATATTTTTGCTTTCAACAAAATTATTAAAGAATTCATTATCCTGAAAACCAGTTTCAACTTTGAAATCAATGGCTTCTTCAAGAACTTCCATAAGTTCAATACCATTTCTTCTCATGGCTCTCTTTATCTCTCTTTTGCTTGGTTTATATCCTTCGTCAAAGCCGAGAATATCCAAACAAACTTTATTAATCTTTTCATTTGCTTGCGCAGAACTTACCTTATTACCATCTTCATCAAATATCTGAATACCATGTGTATAGTCATACAAAAAGCTCTTAAAACCTTCATAATCATTTTCAGGTTTTGAAAACACTCTTGTTAAATTATCTGAAATTCGCATTTATTTAACCTCCTTTACTTTTATTCGGCTACTGTTAGCTTCTTATTAGCTACGCCTGTAATTGAAGAACCAACTTTGGGCGAGCCATTAAAACCTTCAGCAGAAACTTCAAAGCGATCGTACTTCACCAAACCATAGCAACGAACTATATCACCAGTCTTGTTATATAGGTTGCTTTCTTTCTTCCATTCATTTGTCCATTCTTCTGCCCCTACTGGAACTTGATATACCAAAACTGCATCACCAGGGTCAGTAACCAATACAAGATAATTACCATTACCCATCTTCTCTACAATCTTTCCTTCAAATTTAGTAACAGCAGCCTCCTTAAACAGGTCAAGACTATCCCAATCTCCAACGGCTATCAAATTACCATTGTCTGTATCGCTGCCCAAAAGGATTGAAAACATATGACCGCCGTATGTACCACCAGACAATACATTTGATGGGTTTGCAGTGGCATGTTTTGCAATCTCATATTTAATGCTCATGTTTGCCATTTTTATTTCCTCCTCTTAATTTTTACATAAAAAAACACCCTCGAACCGATACACAAGTGCGTATCAACTCAAGAGAGCGAATATTATTTAAATTTTAATGTACCATATTTACTTGTCTTTTTTTCATTACTATTTGGATTAGAAAAATGTTTGACAGCAGATTTCTTTTCTAC
>ERZ773193.2174-NODE-2174-length-21904-cov-6.686668_pt1 | contig 21904 bp, 20 predicted proteins | sample MGYA00511110_ERZ773193 | MGnify/ENA primary metagenome ERZ773193 (study PRJEB29015, sample SAMEA2737784) | human gut metagenome | biome: human gut; feature: human-associated habitat; material: faeces | place: China | collected 2012 ...
CTTTTCTAAGAAGCGCATTCCACCCCACCTAAGCCTTACGGCTATAGATGGGGTGGCCTGCTCCATTATCATGAAGACATCAAAGAAAGTTTTGGCAGCCCTTCTGGCGATTTGTCTCAATACCGGAACTGCTCTGGCCGAAGTGGATAAGACTGCGACAACGGCGCTTGTTGCCGATGTGACTTCCGGGTATACGATTACGGTGCCGGAAACTGTTGCATTGTCGAAGAGTACGGACGGGTCCGGTACTTATACGGGTACAATCCCGGTAAATCTCAAAGGCAGCGTTGGCAGTAACGAAAAAGTGACGGTGACTACCACAGTGACCGATATGACCGATGCGTCTGGGACTAAGGCTCCCGTGACATTCACGGCAAAACCGAAAACGGTCTGGTCATACTCCGACTTGCTGAATGGCGGAACTACAAGCAATTATGTGGTTTCCGCGACACTGACAGCAGGCAGCTGGAAGGGTACAGCTACATTTTCCTGCACGATGTCATAATGCCAAATTCGAAAGGATGTGAAAATCTGTGAACATCAAAAAAGCGGCTGCGAGTTTTCTGTTTATGATTTTTGCCATGGTATGTAATGTGTCCATGGCATTTGCAAGCTGGGGTGGCATGGGCTACAAAAACTGCGTGCTGTGCGGCGCATTGGTAACGCCTATGCCTACATATGGTGGCACACAGAAGTACACTGAATTCTACAACTGTGAAGAAGTTGAGGGCCTAACATCGAGCACAACTCAACGATATGCCCTGAAAAATATGTACGTTGTCAGCAACGCAGATGGCGTTATCTGCACAAATTGCGTTGAACGTATTATCAGCGAACACAAAGGCGGCACGGGCGGTGAAGTTGATGAATCAGTGTACATCATTACCGTTCCCGAATCAGTGACACTAAGCAATGAAAACGGTGGCACTGGAGATTATGCTAACACCGTTTCTATCAAGGCAACGGGCGAACTGCTGACAAACCAGAAAGTATTTTTTAATACCTCTGCTCCGACCATGCACCGCGACGGCAGCACCGATGTTGTCTGCACCGCCACTGCTACCACTGCAACAGAATGGGACGCAACTGCTGTAAAAGGGAAAACTGCACAAACCGATTATTCCGTGACTGCACACCTCACTCCAGGCGAGTGGACCGGCAATATGGTGTTTTACGCTTCGATAGGAGATACCTATACAGTTGAGGTAGGAGACAATTCTGTATTGCTTTCTCCCGCTTATGAGGATAAAACTCATATTGTATTTGAATCCGATAACCCCTCCGTGGCTTCCATTAGTTCGGACGGCCATATTATCGCTTCGGCAATCGGAACTGCGAACATCACGAAGACCGCATATGACAGTACCGGGACTCGCGTCATCTATTCGTCCAAATACACCATCAATGTCACGGCGCAGATGCCGTTGATGGATGTGAGCCGTCTTGCTTCTGTATTGACGACTCTTTCCTCTCAGGGAAAAAACATCACCGTTATTTCGTTCGGCAATTATACAGTTCCGGGCAATGCAACGACCTATGACGTATCCGGCCAGGGTGACAAATCGATTGTCGCGTATGTTCCGACCACGATGTACGGCGGCTGGTGGTGGGGCATTCAGAATGGCACAGAGCTTCGAGTGACAGATACGAACCGTGATATGGTGGCGTTTGCTTCCGGTAACAGCATTTGCTTCAAAAGCGGAGCGTCTGACACTTCTAGGGTTTTTGACAATATCAAGACCATTAACTTTGATGCAGTTGACACGACTCGCGTGACATCCGCTGCTTACGCATTCTATAACATGAAGTCACTGACTACAATTACTGGACTCAGCCGTTGGGATACCAGTAAAATCACGACGATGAACAGCATGTTCAAGGGATGCACAGGACTTAAAAGCCTTGATTTCAGCAGCTTTAACACCAAAAATGTCACGGATTTCTCCAGCATGATGCATGGATGCACGGGTCTTTCGAAAATCACGGTCGCGGATACTTTTGCGACAGCTTATCTCCCGACTCCGGGCTTTTCCACGGGCTTTACCTACGTGAGCAGCAAGATGGGTCTTACCATTGCCGGAAACCCTTCCAGCGCTTTGAGCAGCTATAATTTCACTTCCGATAACCGTACCGTGACATACGATACTTCTACCGCATCTGATGATGAGTCCGATAATGAATTTCCGAACGAGGATTCCGACAGCACCGTGGCACCTGCGCCGACAGCTTCGATGAACGTTTCAAACCTGGCGCAGGCAATGACGCAGCTCAAGGAATCCGGGACTGAAATCAAGGCGATTTCCTTTGGCGGCTATCAGGTCCCGGAATCGGCCAAAGTATTTGACGTCTCTGGAACCGGCTCCAGTGCAATTCTGGCTTTTGTAAAAGAAGGCGAGAACCGGCTCTACGTCACGAATTCGGCTGGCGGAACACTTGTCTTTGGTGAGGGAAACAGCATTTCTTTTGATGAAAATGAGGCATTTGCCGACATTGAAAACATCGAGTATCAGAACGTTGATACTTCGCAGGTGACTTCTGCGGCATCTGCTTTTTCCGGGATGAAGAAGCTCACTAGCATTGGTGGATTAGAGAACTGGAACACGTCGAACATCACTACGATGAACAGGATGTGTTATCAGTGTGAGGCTTTGCAGTCTATTGCCGGGATGGAGAAGTGGGATACCTCGAAAGTAACTGATATGAGTGAAGCTTTTGCCGGTTGTCTTTCTCTCTCGGATGCTTCGCCGACAGATGGCTGGGATACCAGCAGCGTGACGAACAAAGAGAACATGTTTGCTGGCGCACTGCGCGAAAAAGCACCGGAGATAGCCAATGATACAGAGAACACTGATACTGGTGCGGATTCGTCTGAGGGAAATTCCGAGCAAGCTGAAAGCAAAGCAAAAAACAAAGAGGATGAAGCCGAAACTAAAACTCCGGATTCAGAAAACACACAACCTGATACATCTACGGCAGCATAAGGAGGGGATGAACATGAAGGCTATCAAGCGCTTTGCTATGCTTTTGGCAGTGCTGTCTCCTTTTCTTTTGAATGTGTCGTTCGGATTTGCCGATACCGCTACACGGACATGTTCGGTCTGTGGGCAGAAATTCACTGTGACAACCCCGGCCGCTGATGACGCCAAAACATTCGAGGCATACAACAAGGTGAACTCGATTAAGGGCGTTGAGTCGGATAAGAGCGCTACTTATACCGCAATTACGGATGCAAATGTCTATGCAACGACTATTAACGGAAAGCCTCTGTGCTCGAATTGTCTGAGTACGATGGGTGCTGCGACATCTACCGGTAAAGGATTGCCGAAAACGGCTTCCACTCAGCTGCTTGCGAGCGCAACGGCGGTCTATACGATTACGGTTCCCGAAACTGTTAAGCTGACAGGCGTTGACAGTGGCCCTGGCTCATATACGGCTGACATCACCATGACTTTGAAAGGTGATGTCGAGGAGAATGCGGTGATTGTGGTATCTGTGGACGGTGGAACCATGACCAACACTGCGGGTAAAACCGCTGCTGTCACAGTATCCAATCAGACCAAAAGTAAATGGTCCCGCGCAGACTTGCTGAACGATGGAACGAGCGCAACTTGCAAAGTCTCTGCGGAGCTTGACCCCGGACACTGGACCGGCACAGCAACGTTCAGCTGTGAGAAAACGTATAAATGATTTTTTTGGGAAAGGAGGAGAATGTATGCGCTTGAAATCTATTATAGCAAGTGCAATTACCGCGCTGATGGTTGCCTGTCCTGTATTGGCGTTCTCTGAATCTGCTGATTTCGACGACTCTGTGCCCGATACAGATGAGACGATGACGATAGATACGCCTGCCTCGAATGCTGATTCTAACGATGTTGCCTGGCTAAGTGCTTCCAAAGATACAGCAACACAGGTCACAGCAGAAGTGGACAGCTTTTATACATTGACCGTTCCAGAAGAAATCACGCTGAGCGGTACTAATGGCACAGGAATCAAGACAGGCACGATTTCGGTGACTTTAACTGGCGACATCCCTCTCAAGGGAACTGTTCAAGTCAAAACCACTGCTACGCCTCTGCAGGCGAAAGGCTCTGTAGATGTGCCTATGACCATCGCAACACCAAAGGTTGAATGGAATCGTACTGAGATGCTCGGAGACGGAACGAGTTCAGACTATTCCGTAAGCGCAGTTCTTGCTCCTGGCGACTGGACTGGCACAGTGACGTTTGAATGCTTGGTGCAATAAATGCCAACAAATCTTATACCGCTTGCCCTTTTGGGTAGGCGGCTTTTTGCTAGGTATTTGTTGTGCGTTCTGAACACGGCAGCTATGGCCTATCTTGTTTCCGGCATAAAAAGCAGACACAATATATTGTGTTTTGGTATTGCAATATACTATATATTGTGGTACAATATATCTACTGGCTCAAATGATAGCAAAGAACCTAAAGTTTGAGCATTTTCGTGTATGGCTATGAGACCGCTTCCTTCTACTTGGAGATAATATGAAATTATGTCAGCGGTTTCGCTCTCCGTCACGGCTCGAGAACATAACAATACGGCTATATATCCGCTTCCTTCATTTCTAGAAGAACAAGGAAGTCGGCTCGCATTTTTTGTGCTGCTGACTTCAACACGTTAGCGGATATGCTCTCCGTATCTATTACGTGTCTCATCCACCCGTGTCGAGTTTTCCTCGGCGCGGGATTTTTGTTTTGTTAGGAGGTCATTTGAATGCTGACTGTTTATGATTTTAACCGCGTCACGTTTGCACATCATCGCGGCATCGTACCACCCATGCCCGCACAAGAAGGGAAGAAAGCGGTGGAGAAACGCTATGTCTGTTCAGCGAACATGAAATTGATGGAATACGGCTATATTATGGCGCGAGACCTCTTTGATGCCTGCTGCAAGGCCGAATACAATGATTTCCTCAAGACCTGGTCTGCGCTGTATGACTGTGTCACGGAGGATGGCAAGGCAATTTCTCAGATTTCTCCCATCTGGCCGAATTTCCCGGACGATGCGATGAAAGCCGACCTTGTGGACCTGTATGTTGTCAACTTCCTCAATTATCTGACTTGCGGCGAATGGCAGCCAGACTTTGACCCGACAAAATTTTGCCCGGCACTGGACCGCAGCCATCTTCCTGCTGTGAAACAGATTCCGGCGTGTGATGAGGAGGAAATCTACCGCTATTCCGTACAGAGCATTACCGGGCATTCTCCTCTGTCTCCTGACGAGGCGTCCTGCGTTTTCGATACTCTGATGCATGATATTGATTTCACATCTGAGCTGATGGACCGCATGAAACCCAAACATATTCCATGCAAGGAAAATCTTGCTCTGTATGTGTCTCGCATTATCTCTCGTCCCGAATGGCGGGAACAGGCATGCTTCCGGGATTTCAAGAGCTCTACCGATGTGCTGCGCCTGGCCGCAGCAATGAGCGACCAGGATGTGAGTCTTTCGAAAGCCCCGAAATTCCGGAACTTTAAGCGCGGTGAACGTCGTCAGCTGCTGGAACTTCTGGAACACACTGATAAGAGCGAGGGCTTTGCATTGCATCCCGAAGAGTTCAAGCGATTGGGCGAACGCCTGCATCCGGGTGATTACTCTTATATCTTCAAGGAAGATTATGAGATTTTTACGAAGATTCGCAATGGTGTCAAGATTGAAACCTACAATTCCAAGCTGCAGGAGCTCATGAAAAAGCCGGTCAATGTGGACCTGCTCTCCGCTCATCTGATGATGCGGCCCGGTATGTTTGCCCGAAATCTGGATTTTGCGCTGCGCAGCTGTGCCAATGAACAACAGATGGAAAATGTCCTGTTCCGATTCATCTCGGTATGCAAGAGTATTGAACCGCGTGTCCTGGTCCAGCTCATCAACCATTTTCGGAATCGCAACAATCCTGTGCATTTGGCAACCGGCAAGGCAAACGGCGCTGCCAGCAAAGCTCTGGAACGGGACATTGAACCTTTGTCTGAGAATATCTGCAAACGTGTGGCACGCGATATCTTTAACCAGCTGTGGCAGGTCCTTCGCGCAGAGGACACCGAACCGAAGAGCGTGTACATCGACCCGGATTGCCATTGCAATAAGCTGATTTTTCCGGATAATCCCCGTCAGGTCACTTCCGCCGTGCGTGCTGCAGCCTGCGGCTCTCGCACGAATCTGCCGGACGGAAATGTGCTCCGTGCATTCCTTTACTGGAAGGGAAACGATGGCCCTGACCTGTGGAATGGCATCGACCTGGACCTCTCGGTTGTGTTCTACGGAGAGGAAAAAGCAAAGTTCGTGTACTACGCGAATCCCAAGGACGAAACACTTGGCGCAATCCACTCCGGCGACCGCCGCTGCAGCGGTAAGAATGGTGCCGTTGAGTATGTAGATTTCGATATCAAGAAGTGCTTTCAGAATGGGTTCCGTTATGCCGCCCTCACTGTAAAATCCTACTCTGGGGAGAAGTTCTCTGAGATGGAGAACGCTTTCTGCGGCGTAATGGTTCGGGATGGCAAGACGGGTGAGCAGTTTGAACCTGCGACTGTCAAGGACCGCTTTGCTCTCACTACGGATTCTGACCAGCTCGTTATGGTCGTTATAGACCTCATGACCCGTGAAGTCATTACGGTGGATAAGAGCGTGGCTCAGTTCCGTTTGGCGTGCCGGAATGTTGTGACAGACTATGCACCTACAGTAGCAGCCTGCACCTACGCGATGCAGCTGAAGAGCCTGTCTATCAAGGAAATGCTCGGTATGCACTATGCACAGTTCCTGAAAAGCGACGACTGGAAACACGCAAGTGTTATCGTATCTGATGAACCTGAAAAGTTCAAGGTGACGAATAAGGATACTCCTGCGCCGCGCATTGTTAGTCCCTATGACATTCCGGGCATTTATGACCTGATTTTTGGCAAGGAAAATCAATAAAAAAGAAGCTGTTCTCCTCAAAACGGAGAGCAGCTTTTTTCTTTGTCAGGATGTTTTTTCAGTGGGAATGCCCGCAACGCTTTTTTCGAGCTCATCGAATTGATACAACAGATATCGCTTGCAGTTTCTCAGCTGAATGTCTAACTGCCGTTTTGTCACCTTTTTGCCTTTGACCATGTCGAGATAATCTTTGGCTGGAGACATATCCGGGTCAAAAAGAACACATCTCAAATTTACCTGGCACTTGGCATACAGCTCACGCACTTCACAGCAGCGGGTCATATGCTCGTCTTTGCGTCTCACACTCCAGCGAGCGGAACGCAATGCACGATAGCAGTTTTGCAATGCCGTGGTGCTGTAAATCCTTTTCTCTGCAACCATCATTTCCCTCCGACTTTTTATGAGAAAATTATACCATATATTTATGAATTGACTATGACAAAAGGTGGTAAAGCCATCAAATATATGGTAAAAAATGCGAAGGCAAGAAAAAATTTGAAAAAAAGTGAAAAAAATGCGAAAAAAACATGATGTTTGTGCTTGCGTGGGTGTGCGAGTCGCAGATAATAAAATCAGTGGCTCAGAGCAGTAAGCCCCAGAGCTCCCTGATAAGGGCGAACTCATGGTGCATATCTGCGTCATCAAGTCATCACATGGTAGACTGACGGGCCTTGCGATGTTGCAAGAATGGTCAGGCGAGGGAAGCGATGAATCCCTCATTGCTGCCAAGTACATCGTGTTTTGATGCAGTCAGCGTCGAGAGGACGCGGATATGCAGGGCTTGACTTTTGACCCGATGCATGCAGGAGCAAAGGAATCAAAAGAGATGGCCTAGTTCGAATCCACTATTTGAAAGGAGATTACCCCAATGAAATGTTACAAGCGCGTTGCAAGCGCTGTGATGGGTATGGCAATGGCCGCCAGCTGCATGGCTCCTATCACCGCTTACGCAATGGAAGACACCAAACAGCCCACTGACAATACTGCTATTGCCAACCATCCCAATAACGAGACTATGCTGCACAGCACTCCCGTTTACCGCATCGGCGCCAAATCCTTCTACAAGGTGAACGACGACGGTTCCGTTGTCTACGCCGACCAGGATGCCGAAGGCTACACTGCAGTTCCTGCCGCTTATATTGCAGGCAGCCAGTATAACGATGGCGAAGAGTACGGCGTTTATACCACCAAAAAGGCTGATGGCACCTTCCAGATGCATTACGTCAAGATTTCTGACTGCCAGCAGACTCAGGGTGGCGTGAACTGGAACCACGGCACTGCTGATGAAGCTAAGGTTTCTGACGATACCAAGGCTGAGGGCACCGACACCGCCACCAACGAAGACCCGACGATGTCCACCCAGTTCTACATCTACCTGGACAACGACACCGAGATTCCTCCCGAGACTCCTCCGACCGAGGAAGAGCATCCTGGCGTGAAGACCGATGACGGTCGCGTTGAGTACGATATCACCGTTGCTACCGTGAACCATGTCAACATGAAGGCTACAGTTCCTCTGTACGTCTGCATGTACGGTTTCCGTTCCACCGGCAACGTTGTCACCCCGACCAAGGATGCTTACCAGCTGCGCAACTACTCCACCATCGACAAGAACAGCCGCACTTACATTGCCGATATCGTGAAGGTTACCCATTACAGCCGCATCTATGATGCCGACCACTCCAACGACGAGCTGTTCTCCATCGCTTACGATGCCACCAGCAAGACCTACACCTACTGGTACAGCGACCCCTCCACCACTCAGGGTTGGCAGCAGCCTGCTATCTACAAGACCCTGGCTGATGAGCATATCAACGCTTCCGGTGAGTGCTACGTCATCTACATCGATGGCGAGTGGGACTTCAAGGCCGCTGGTACTCTGACCGGCGACGAGCTGCGCCAGACTGTGAAGGCTATCGACCAGAACCATCAGCTGTCTCAGGACTTCATCATCGGTGATGGCGATACTCAGTGCAACTTCGGCAAGGCTTTCGCCGTTGGCGACAGCAAGACCGACAACTCCAAGCGTGAAGGTCTGGCCATCAAGGTTTCTGAGCTGCAGGCTGAGCCCGCAACCTGGCGTGTTGTGCCTATGAGCAACAGCGCCTTGAAGCGCGGCGAAATCGCTATGAGCATTGCTCCTGCTTCTGCAATGTACAACGCTTCTGCCATCGACCTGTCCACCTGCTCCGCTCCTCTGGACATCACCGAGAACGGCTGGTTCATCGCTGGTGCTGAAAAGGCCAAGGTTGCTCAGGATGGCGCTGGCACCGATGCTGTCAAGCATGACGATGCTCCGGCCCTGCCGCTGATTACCACCGCCAAGATTGCTGGTTCCAACGTCAACGACGCTGGCTGCACTCCTGTCGTTCGCGTGACCTACAGCATCATCCCGATGTTCGAGACTGGCGATACTCAGACTGCTACCGCAGGCGGCGTCTCCAGCAACCGCTGATAGAGTCTCCGGGCCTAATATAAAGCAAGCCCAAATGTAAGGGTTGGCTGTCGAGTGACCTGCCGCTCGGCGGCCAACTTTTGTTAATAACAGCTCAGTCAAGAAATTGACGGAAAGGAATTGAATATCATGGCAACTACAATGACGACCCCTGAAAAAAATTCGAAGAAGAGTGGTAACAAGCTCCTGCATCGGACCGTTACGATTTGTGTGATTCTCCTGCTTCTCCTGTGCGTGGGTCTGTTCTTCTGGCACAATAAAAATGCTACTGCTTCCGACAACCGCCTGGAAGATTCGGTCGCTGCACAGCTTGGCCAGCTCGAAGGCAAGAGCGAGGCAGAGATTCAGGAAGAGCTGAACCGCGTCGTGGAAGAGGGTACAATGGCCATCTCCATTAACGTCAATCCGGTGTTTGATTCCGGCGATTCTGAAGGCACTCTCGAAATCGAGAATGCTCCCGGCAATAAATACGCTCAGGTTGTGAGCATCACCCTGGATGATAGCGGCAAGGAAATCTACAACAGTGGACTTATCCAGCCCAACTATCACATCCAGACAGATAAGCTGTCCGAGGCCCTGGCTGCCGGTTCTTATGACTGCACCGCTACCTTCACGGCTTATGATACCACCGATGCCGAGAATCCTATCGAGGTTGGCACTGCTGCTGCCAAGATTACGATTTCTGTGCTGTCTTAACGATTCGCCCCGGTGCAGACTTCGGTTTGCCCCGGGGCTTTTTGGGAACTTGTGATGCTGCAAAGGAGGCATTCCCGTGAAACAGCTTGCGAAAGTTCTCGCGTCTTTCTCGCTGGCCGCAACGATGTGTTTGGGCGTTGGCTTTGCAGCCGATTCTCCGCATCCTGGTGAGCATGGCACGGTTGACAAGGCTATGGTCTCTGAAGAAACCGATAAGGCTTACGATGAGAAGCCGAATATGGGTACAAAATTCAATTTGTATCTTGCGCCTGACATCCCCGAAACGGTTCCTCCTATTAAAAAGGATGTTCCTAAGATGGGCGATACCGGCATTCCTCAAGAATCCCTGCTCCAGGCCCTGCTGGTAGCGGGTGGCTGCTATCTTGTGAGCGATGGCGTGGCTGTTGCTTGCAAGGGTGGACGCCGTAAACCTAAAAAGACTGCGAAACTGAAAAACGCATAAGAAGAGCCCCGGTGCTGAAATGCATCGGGGCTTTTCTTTATATTAGGAGGCTTACTGCCAATTCACCGGGTACTCATAAATGTCATAGCTGTCTGCGCTTTTGTCAATTTCATTCTTCTTAAACGCATCGATACTATCGTATACCGTCATCGTGATGCTGTTGGCGTGACCATCTACATCCACCGAACCATCGCTGTCGATGATGACGTTCTTAATCCAGAAGCCGAGAACTGCTGTTCCGGTTTCTTCGGTTTTGTCATCGATGTATTCGACTTCGTAGGGGATGAACAAGTCGTTGTATTCGCTAGAGAAGTTGCGTTCACCGTCTCCGCCTCTCCAGGAAATCATGTATCCGACATCTGCCCAACGCGGCTCACCAACATTTTCTCTCGAAAAGCCAATTTCGTTGTGGTCTGCATCAAACACCGATTCTTTGTGAACGTTGTAGTCAGAACCGGCACTGTCTTCCAATCTGGCAACGGCAATCGGCTTGACGGCATCCAGAACGTCCTGAGTCACTTCGTCCACAGAGCGGATATATTTGGGCGCTCCCTTGACGGGAATCTCAATCGTATCACGGGTAAGTGCATATTTCTTGGCAAAATCTTGTGGAGCTGATGGTTTAACATGCAGAGCAATGGTATCGTCTTCGCTGTATTCCTTGTGCGTGCCGAAATCATCCACATAATATTGTAGATTTTTAAGCGGACTATCTTCGGGGGCATCATTTATGAGGTTGAGTCTCAATTCAGGGATTGTCCCGATGATTTCAAACGAAACTTTGCCTTCTTCAGGATTTTCGCTAAAAATTGTTGTGAATATCGAATCATCGAACGGGTCTACCATTTCAGGCTCCTGCAAGCCGGATACTGTGATTTCCTTGCTTGCCGCTTTTGCAGTGACTTTGTATTCTTTCTGGAAATAATCGGAAATCTCAACGCTCAAAGTAACAGTATCGCCGTTTGACAGGTTCTCGGATGGCGTGACCTCGTAGTTCACTTCGCCCATCATGGCCGTTTCCGTGCGAGCTTCATCCATATCCGTCTGAGTTTTGCCTTTGTCGAAAACATCGGTTCCGATTTTGTTATAGTCAACATTGACAGTTGCTGTTGCTTGACCATTTATCCCGTCGAACGTGACATCCGCGTATTGCAGAAAATCAACGTTCTTGGAACATCCTGTGAGTGACAGTGCGAGCCCAGCGGTTGCCGCTGTAATCAAAAGTAAACGCCTTAACTCCTTCATTTCAAACACTCCTTTTTGTTGGATTTCTGTTGGCGTTGTATTGCCTTTATTATAACATGACACATATTTGCGGTCAACATATCTGCGACAGGTACAATGAATATGAGAAATATTAGGAATTTAGAAGATTTATTGCAGTTTAGAATTTGTATGAGTTTCAACTGTCAGTTGCTGGAATGTGCGAATCTCATACAATAAAAATAGACAATATCGTAATTTGCGCCGTTGTGGGGTGTACAAATGCATACAGATAACAAAACAAAACTGACCTGGTTCGGGATTCTTCGATTGATAGTAGGCGGAATCTTTCGGCTTATCAGCATCGTTGCACTTCTGGCTGTGCTTGGAATCAGCTATCTTCTGTTTCAAAATGTAAAGCAGACAAAGGAAACGCAGGACCTCAATGTTCAGCTGGTTGAGATGCGTCAGGAAGCAGAAACCGAAGAAGACAATACGGACTGGTCTAAGGGTATGTTGGACGTGAACCCGGATTATAAAGGCTGGCTCACGATTTACGGAACACAAATCTCCGAACCAGTCGTGCAGGGGGAAACAAACGAAACTTATCTGCGCACCAACATCAATGGCGAACACGCTGAAGCGGGGACACTGTTCCTCGATGAAACCACTGATTTGACTCAGGATGGCAACCTTATCATCTATGGTCACAAGATGAATGACGGGACCATGTTCGGGACTCTGGACAAATTCGAGGATGAAGAGTTCTTTGATAATAACGGAACGGTTTGCTGGGAAAGCGAGAAGGGCAAAGAGTACTATCAGATTTTTGCACTCTTGGTTTTACCCGGATACAGTACGGACCCCAACTTTATCGACCTTCAAGCCTGGAACAACGTTCTGGACGAAGAGCAAACTGCCGACATGCTCAACACGATTGCAGACCGAGCTTCTATCTTTAGAGGGGAATCCTTTAATCTTGAAAAGGACAAGTACATCTTCCTGGTGACTTGTGATTACAGCATCAACAACGGCCGCCTTGTTCTAGTGGGCAGGCGGCTCAGCAAGAAGAGCGAGACGGAAGACACCACAGAGGAAAGTACAATTGATACAGAAGAAGCTGTATCGGAAGAGGAGAGTAATGAAAATGCTGAATCTGCTGCGCAATAAGTCTCAGCTGTACCTGTTTGCACCTGAACCTTTATCCGTAACGGTCCTTTCGAGACAGGATGCGGAAGAACAGGCTCCGACATTTGGTTCCAATGATTTTGTTGTGAGCATCGGAAATCCCGAACAGACCGAGCTTCATTTCCCGTGCTCGTCTCTTCATCTACATTTCTTCGATAAAGAAGATGACAGGTGCATCACAGAAGAGCAGGCAGATGCTCTCGCAGCGTTTGTCCGAAAAGAAATCGGACTCGGCCGCCATCATTTTATTGTCCATTGCAACCAGGGAATATCTCGAAGTGCGGGCGCTGCTGCTGCGTTTCTGCGTGCATTTGGATTCGATGAAGGAATTATTCTGGATGATGGCCGATATTGTATCAATGGCTGGTGCTATCTCCACGTGTGCCGCGCATTTGGCTTGAAGGTCTCCGAGGAAGAGGCGACTGCTGCAAGGCTCCGGAGCAGACGGGCATATCTGCTGACCTGGTCTGTTGTTGGAGATGACGAGGAAACGGATAATTCTGAAAGTGCAATGGTAGATGTGGATTTGATTTGAAAGGCGAGAAGAAAAAATGCGACTCGAAAAGATGCTACTGGAATACGATTGCTTTCCGATTCTGGCTATATATGTCGAAAATGGCAAGCGCTATTTTTGCAATGGTACTGAACTCCGGACATATGAGCGCATTGTTGCGTACCCGGCTACGGCGTCTCAGTTAATTCGGGTTCTCACCAATGAAGCTACACTTGCCGGAGTATTCGGAAACGCGGAGACTGTGTGGGTAGCAACTCAGGAACCTGGTTCCGATGACTTCAAAATCGAAAAGAAATCTGCAGCAGACTTGGACAAATACGACAAGCTGCCAGAAGGGGTGTATGCGTCGTCTCACCCTGAACGATTAGCGAAATATGTAGAGTTCTTAACGAGCGTTGATGCAGAAAAATAAAGAACGGCACGAAAGTTAAAACCGAAACTGCTGTACCTGAAAAAGCAGCGGGGCAATAGCTAACGTGCCGTTTCTTTGTGTGATGATTGTTAGACGTGCATTTTTTCTTGAGCGCTTCCTGGAGAACTTGTGATATGTCGATGTCTTCTTTTTCAGCAAGCTCATTAAGCCAGAGGGGGATAGCAATGCTTTTTTGTATCGTACGCTGCCGTTCTTCAGGGGATATTCTAATGAGTGTGACGATTCGTCCGGGCTTTGCGACGATTCCGTTGGCCGAAAATGGTTTTGGAATGGACTTTCCTGCATTTTCTTCAGAGAGACCCCACAAATAGACAGCTTTTTTCGCGGCATCGATGGTGTCGGATTGCTTTTCTCCTTTTGCAGTGAGGTTGAAGTCCGGAATATATGCGGTGTATCCTTCTTTTGTGGAAGTTAAAACAATAGGGTAGGATGTTTCCATATTCAACCTCCGAGTTGAACAACAAGACGTTCTGAAACTGAAATTTAGCGGATGATATAGTCTTTGATGTGGCGGATAGTATCTGGATGCTTTTCCAGATGGTCGCACTGCTGTGCAAGCAGGCAAGCAAAAACGAAACGCGGGTCCGAATGAGGACAAACAATGTTGCCTTCTTCGTCGGAAAAATGAAAATCTATGGTGCTGTATAGAGGGGACGTTGCGGGCAGCGGAACAATCGAACCGTTGAAATCGATTTCAAAAATAGAATTTGTTGCCTGTGCAGCAGCAACATGATGGCGATGGTTAGTCACTACCACTAAGTTGAGCTCCGGGTAATATTTGCCCTTGGGAATCTCCTCGGCCAAATTAAAGCCTTCTTGCTCGATATCTTTCATTGCATCAATCAATTTGCGTGTGGTGTCAGGGAATACTATGATATGGTTTTTGCTTGCTGAAAAGCGCCCATCCGTTGAATTCATTTCAAATGCAGGAGGAAGTCTTATCAGCTCCTGAAGCTCAGTAAGATATTGAGAATTCGTACGGTATGCGTAAAAACCCGCCATTTCATGAAGTAGGCTGTCAATGTAGAAGCGGCCGTACAAAATTCTTTCGTCCACGGGGATTGTATCATTGTCCATCATTGCAATTGTTGCTGCAGCATCACCGAGCCAAGAATTGTTACGCAAAGCCTTTTCAATGTCAACAACAGGGTCGTGATAGTTTGGAAGATATTTGAAAATCTCAGTGTTATTCAATGTTAAGGACCTCCAATTCTTGATTTAACGTGTCCAAAATAATGGGGACGCAGTATGCGTTTAGTGCTCTCTCACTACCAAAACTGATGTAGTTCAGTGCTGAGATGAGCTTGCCACATCCTCCACGATAGTCTCGCTTCTTCATCTTTTGCTTGAATGCATAAAGGGATTCGATGTACTTCATGTTTGTGGCGACGCGATAAGTGGTCAATTCAGGGGTGGACTCATTCATGCGCTTGCGGCATTCGATGAGTGCTGCCAGGAAGTCGTTGGTTCTGTAGGCAGCGTCCAGAGGCTCCATGATATAGGCGTGAATAGGGTCGCTGATGCCTTTTACAATATTGTAGTTGTCCATGGCAAATATCTCCTTTGTATTGAATCTACGTACAATTCTACGCAAATCGCAATAAAAGGGAACACGCTATGACATAAACTACCATAAATATACCATATATTTTACTTTTATAAAAGCCTGATTTCCTGTATCTTGTTTACAAATTGACAGTTTCATCGTATAATGTAAACAAGAAGGGGAGGACTGTCATGAAAATAGGCAAGAGCATCCGATACTTTCGTTCCCAGAAAGGCGTGTCTCAGCAATGGCTGGCTGATGCCATCGGCATAAGCAAAATGAGCATCTCATATTTCGAGAACGATAAACGCTGCCCAGATATTGCGACTGTTAAACGCATCTGCTCTGTGCTGGATGTGCCTTTGGGAAAGTTCATGGCATTCAGTGACGGAGTCACCCTCTCTGACGGCTTTTTTCAGAAATCTGATGAATTGTCAGCGGTTCAGAAAAACGCCATCTCTGCACAAATTCGCTATTCGGCGCAGCGATACTATGATGCGTGCGCTTGCGCAGAAGTGGATTGCAGTGAGAGTGCGCTGCCAATAGATAAAGTCCCCATGCCTGACAGCTTGGTGGACGCGGCCGCTTATATGCGCAAGGCATTGGATTTTCCTATAAGTGGTCCTGTCGGAAATCTCACGCAGATTCTCGAAAATAAAGGCGTCTATGTTGTCGCAGTAAAGCAAGAGGATTCCAAAGTATCTACCAAAGACTTTTCCGGGTATCACGCTGTGTCGAATAAGGAATTTCCTGTTATCGCTTTCAATGAGAAGCTAACCTATGGCTGCCTGCGCTTGACCATTGCGAGAGAATTAGTGTGCTTACTCTTCTCTAACGTGAGTGAGCGGCAAATCAGTAACGCGGCGAGACTTTTTCTGCTTCCGGGTCCTGACCTCATACGAGAAATTGGAGAGAAGCGGCCAAATATCAGCCCAAAAGAAATAGAGCTCGTGGGGGACAAATACGGCGTGCCCGGGCAGTGTGTGGTGCTGCGTACAAAGGAAGAAGGCATCATCACCCGCGAGACCTACAGCCATATCCAGAGCGGGAAGCTATATCCGCCAGACGTATATAAGAAGGATGAAATGCCTGTGAGAATACTGCAACTGGTGTGCAGGGCATATACCGACAATCTCATTGGTATCTCTAAAGCTGCTGAGCTGCTTAACACTGATGTGAGTCATGCGCTAGAATTGTGTGAAGGAAAAGAGAATAGGTAAGGCGTAAACAAAGAAAAAGGGGGCACGACTCCCTTTTTTATTTTAGCGAAATCCTTCTGACATGGGTGTGCTGCATTTGCTCAAATTTCCGAATATCACATCAAGGATTCAGTCAAAAGCATTAAATTGATAGCATAAAAGCAAAAACATTGATAAATTCGATTGAATTTCTTTAATTTGCAGGGTATACTATTAGAAAGAAGGGAGTGGTATTGTGCTAATTGAGTTTACTGTGAAAAATTATCGGTCTTTTCGAGACGAAGCGACTCTTTCGATGGAAGCTACGGGAGCAAGTACGTTGAAAAGTGTGCTTATCCCATATGGCGGGATGCGAATTCTGCCGGGTGCTGCCATATACGGAAAGAACGGTGGCGGTAAGAGCAATGTTATCCGAGCTTTTTGGCTTGCGGTTCAATTCATCAGAAACGCACAAAAGACACAGCATGAGAAAGCAGCTATCCCCGTTGTTCCGTTTGCATTGAATGACTACTCGGCATCTGAGCCGACAGAGTTTTCGTTTGTATATACCTTGGATGGAATCAAGTATTGGTATGCCTTTTCTGCCACAAAAGAAAAGGTATATGCTGAGTCGTTGTATCATGCACCGAAAGGGCAGAAGGCACTGGTTTTTGCTAGAGAAGGACAGGAATTCACCTTTACCGAAGAGAAGGCTCGTAGAAAGCTGATTAGTCAGGTTGTTGCCGAAAATCAACTGTTCTTTTCTGTAGCATGTACCATGAATGACGTTGCCTGCTCCAAAGCTATGACTTGGTTCCGGGAGAAAATCTATTTTTCAAGAGATTATTCGGATATTCCCCGGCAGCTGCTCGAATATTCGAATGACTCTAATATGCTGAAAGCGATTTCCGATTATGCAAAGGCTGCAGATGTTGGTATCGAAGATATGAAATTCGAAATCAATAGTAAAGAAATTAACGAAGAAGCTGATTTGCCTGCAAACATTCCCGAAGAAGTTAAGGCTGCACTTGTGCAGTTCATGCATGTGCTTTCGGAAACCTCTAACAATTCGGAAACTCACCTCAAGATGGGGCAGGTTAACGCAACATCCATGCATCAAGGTCAAAACAAAGACGGAACAAGCCATATGTTTTCGATGGAGCTGGCAGACGAGTCTGATGGCACAAGAAAACTGATGGCCATTGCTCCTGCAATTGAGTCCGTGCTGTCAAAGGGCGGCCTTTTGCTGGTAGATGAAATCGAAAAAGAACTGCATCCTGCTCTGGTAGAGTTTATTGTTGCCAAATTCCAGAGCAAAAAGACAAACCCTAATGGGGCACAAATTGTCTTTACGACACACAACACCGACCTGTTGAGTATGGAGCTGCTTCGTAAGGACCAATTGTATTTTGTGGATAAGAATAAAGATGATGGCGCTTCGGAACTCTACAGTATCAGCGATTTTTCTACTCGTACGACCGAAAATGTCCGCAAGGGCTATCTCCTCGGAAAATATGGCGCGACTCCCAATGTCGAAATTGAGGAGGTTGAATAATGGCTCGCAAGCTGAAGAAATCCAAGGTCAGTATCTGTGTCTTTTGCGAAGGAGAAAGTGAACAGGCATACACTGATTTTCTGAAAAGCAAATTTCAGGATGTAGCTGTATTTAAGCGACCGTCATCAACTGGCTTGTTCGATGAAGCAGATAATCGTTTTAAGAAAGACCCGAAGTACCGTGACTATGCGGATGTAATCGATGAGATATGGTTTTTCTTTGATGTAGAAGAAAAGGACATAGATAACTGGAGCAAACGACTGGAAATCATCAAGCGTTTGCGACGTCTTCGGAAAAAGCCACAGATTAGAGTTCGTCTGTTAATGACAACTGGATGCATTGAATATTGGTTGATGCTTCATTACAGGTTGTTTGCCCCTCCGGTATTGACCGTTCCAGAAAAAGAACAAATGCTGCGACAAGTCATAAAAGAAGAACCTACTTACAAGAAGGGGAACTATATCGCTACGGCACGCATTGCCCAACATTATCCAACAGCAGTGAAGAATGCGGGAAATCGTACTGCAGAATCTCTTAAAAGAAGGAATGCCCGGTCTGGAGGATACAGACGAGCGCAATCTCTGGCTGTGTAAGAATTGCAGAACGTTTTCTACTGTACAAGAAGCAATTTCTTTCCTTGAAAGTTTGAAATGCGAGTGATGCACCCTGTTCGTAAGGCAGGACGGAAATAACCTGATACAATTACATTTCTATCATTATAACAGCGTATAGGCTATACCGGTCTGTACGCTTTCTTTTTTGCATGAAGAACCGTCCCTCTATGAACCTCTATGGATTTATTTGGTATTGTATCGGACGCTGTTTTTTTCGTCATAATCAATAAAAGCATTTATTGCTTTTTGTTAACCATGTAATTGACATTGCAAAACACTGTCGGTAAAATAAAGGTATTCGATAGACCGCATTAACAATCTGTGAACTTTTTGGGGTTCGTATTGTGTGATTACGACATAGATGGTATTATGCAATTGTACAGAAGGATAGGCGGCAAAAGAGTCCACAGCATCGTCGATGACGAAATCCAAAGCTGCGTAGGGCTGACGTCGAACCTATTAGTCTAATGTGGCCCCGGCACTAGACGCCGGGATGTAAAGGAGAAACTGAATGAATATGAAACGTAAGACTATCATTTTAGCAGTGGTAGCAGCCGCTGCGATGGCGATTACCCTGGTAGGGTGTGGCGTGAAAATCACGAACATCGCGGTTCCTGACGCAGTTACTGTCGAGAAAGGCGAGGCGGTGGTTTTGCCGGTCGCTTTCGGCACCGACGATGCTCCGGCCGTAACTCCTGAGACTGCTGCAACCGGTGAAAGTGCTGCAACGGATGAGAAAGTAGCCAAAGCTGCCGAAAAGCTCACCATTGAATGGACTTCTTCCGATGAGAGTGTTGCAACGGTTGATGAGACCGGTACTGTTACTGCAGTGGCGGCCGGTGAGGCGAACGTTACGGCTTCCGTAAAGGACGCCGACATCGCCGCGAGCACTCACATCAAAGTTGTCGTCACTCCCACCGGTGTCGCGGCACCTGAGTCTATTGACCTCGTCACTAATGGCGAGAACACCAAGGACCTGGACGCTAAGCTGATTCCTGCAGATGCAACAGATGTCAAACTTGCGTACGAATCGAGTGACGAATCTGTTGCTACCGTCGATGAAACCGGTAAGGTGACTGCGGTGGCCAACGGCGAATGCACCATCACAACCTATGTCACTGCGAAAAACGAAGACGCTGAAGCCTCTGAGCTGAGTGCTGTTGCAGTTGAAGCAGCAGATTCTGAAGAAACTGACGACAGCGTGGCCACGATGCCTGAAGACCTGGCAGCAATGGATTCTGCGTTCGGCGTTGTTCCTGAGAACCTGAAAGCTGAAACCAAGGTTACCGTTACAACGAATGTTGAGGGTATTACCCTCGATAAAACGGAGGGTGTCCTCACGGTAGGTAACACTGTCACTGTCACCGCAACTGTCACTCCCGATACGGCAACCAATGCCTCTGTGACTTGGTCCTCCAGCGATGAGGCAATTGCAACTGTTGACTCTGAAGGTAAGATTACGGCCGTTGCTCCAGGCACTGCCACAATCACTGCAACAAGTGATAGCAACCCTGATGCAAGTGCAGCGTATGCAGTAACTGTGCAGGCTAAAAAGGTAGTCACTTCCACGAGCACTAAGACCTCCAGTAAGAGCAATTCTGGAAACACTGGTAGGAGTTCGAACAGCGGAGCAGCGGCTGCCGCTCCGAGTAATCCTGCTCCCGTACCGGACCCGGCACCTGTCCAGCCGAGCGAACCTGCACCTGCACCTGACCCTCAGCCTGAACAGCCGAGTGGTGGCGATAATGGTGGCTCTGGTAATTATGACTTTAGCGGCGATTGGTGGAATGGTGCGAGCGGCGGCGAAGTTATTCCTGGTCGAGCTGACAACAGTTGTACCCCTGAACAGGAAGCGGGGGGGGTTTGTTAACTCTTCGTTGCTGTAAAATTGACTAATACAAATAGCGGTAGGGTGACCTACCGCTTTTTTTGGAGTGTGAGATATGAAACGTAAGACTATCATTTTAGCAGTGGTAGCAGCCGCTGCGATGGCGCTCAGCCTGGTAGGGTGCGGCGTGAAAATTACCAACATCACGATGCCAGGAACGGTTATGTTGTTCCAATGATTTTATTTGCTTCTTTCAACACCACCGCGGGAACGTTGTTCCGTATATGCCGTGTGGCTACTCCGACAAAAGCAATATGTATAATAAAGTCTAGGTACTTTAGTAGGGATTGACAGTCGGGTAAAAGAGCAGACAAAACCTTTTATGTCATACTCAGTGAAAGCAGCATCTTGCTGTTGGCGGAATCGTACAAGTCGCAATGGTAATGTCCAAAAGTGCCGGGATTTCTCCGTTTCCAATCCCGGGCTATGATACTATCCAAAAGGATGAGAGTGAGTAAAACGGGCTTTGACTGATGTTCACGCCGCGTAAGCTCAGAACGTGTAAAGCAATCCAAGAAAGTTATATCTCAAATATCGTTCTATGGATCTGCTGCAGGGCGTGTTAAAAGGTCTTCGTCCGGCAGTCGTGGCGCTCATTGCGTCTGCAGGTGTGGATATCATGGTGTCTGCGCTGAACATCGGTGGAGAAGGCAGAATAAAACTGCAGATGGCAGTGATTTTTGCTATCTGTCTGGCATTGCTCAGAAAGAAATGGAACCCCATTCTGGTGATGGTACTGGCAGGTGTCATGCAGGTGATTTACGGATATATAATGATGTTGATGGGAATATAGACAGATAGTAAGTAGGAGGCAGAGTATGAAAACAGGACTGGTACTGGAAGGCGGCGCCATGCGAGGCATCTATACGGCAGGCGTGCTGGATGCATTTCTGGAGCAGGACATCAAAGTGGATGGCGTGATCGGCGTATCCGCAGGTGCGATTCATGGATGCTCTTATGTATCCGGACAGCACGGGCGCAGCATCCGTTATTATTTGAAATATATGAAAGATCCCCGGTTTATGAGTTTCCGGTCACTTCTGAAGACGGGTAATCTGGTAGAGACAGAGTTCTGCTATCATGAACTTCCGGATAAGCTGGATATCTTTGACCGGAAGGCTTTTGAAGAGTCACCGATCACCTTTTATGTGACCTGTACCAATGTGGAGACTGGAAAAGCAGAATATATCCGTATGGACAACATGGATGAGATTGATTATATGCGGGCATCTGCTTCCATG
>ERZ773193.2178-NODE-2178-length-21862-cov-3.200394_pt1 | contig 21862 bp, 18 predicted proteins | sample MGYA00511110_ERZ773193 | MGnify/ENA primary metagenome ERZ773193 (study PRJEB29015, sample SAMEA2737784) | human gut metagenome | biome: human gut; feature: human-associated habitat; material: faeces | place: China | collected 2012 ...
GGCTTTAACGAACGAGTATAATCTTACTTATAGCGTGTATTCCGAGTTGGCAAAACAGATGGAACAGGCTAAGATTGCTGTGAATGAAACTACACCGATTTTGACGATCGTGGAACCGGTTGTAGTTCCGATTGAACGTTCTAAACCTAAAAGGGGATTGATTTGCGTGTTGTTTACGTTCTTGGGAGGCTTTGCTGGAGTGGGTACGGTTCTGGCATTACCTTTTGTGGCTAATATTTTTGGAAATGATAAATTGAAACGGTTTATAAAAGAATAAGCTTGTAGTCGGAATCCGGTTTTCATATTACTAGAGGTGTGTCAAAATGTATTGGCATACCTCTTTTTGTGAGAAGTTTTTTACCTTTGCGGTACGTGGGGACCGGGGCGTGTGATAAAATATTTGATAGTCTTTGAAAATGATTGATTTTGAACAGTTAACACGAAATATGAAGGGAGACGTGATGACGGACTCTCTTCATCAAATGATTTATGCGACAGATGCATCGGCTTATCGGGAGATGCCATTAGCTGTTGTATATCCTCGGGATGCTTCGGACGTGAAGGAATGTATCAAGTTTGCCAGGAAAAATGGGATTACATTGATTCCCCGTGCTGCGGGAACTTCTTTAGCGGGGCAGGTGGTAGGGAAAGGGGTGATCGTTGATGTGTCCCGGTATATGAATCACGTGTTAGAGATAAATGAAAAAGAACATTGGGTTCGAGTTGAGCCGGGGGTGGTGTTGGATGAATTGAATATGCGTGTAAAGTCGTTGGGCTTGTTCTTCGGTCCGGAGACTTCTACTTCTAATCGTTGTTGTCTGGGAGGAATGGTGGGAAATAATTCGTGCGGTTCTCATTCTTTGGTGTACGGGAGTACCCGGGATCATCTTCTGGAGGCAAAAGTTATTTTGAGTGACGGGGAGGAGGCTTGGTTGAAGGGAATGGAGAAAGATGAGGTGAGGGATAAAATGACGGAAGACACGTTAGAGGGAAAGATATACAAGTGTTCTGTGGAGATGTTGGAAAATAATAGAGAGGAGATTATTCAACATTTTCCGGACCCAGCTTTGCGGAGAAGAAATTCTGGGTATGCTATTGATCAGTTGTTGTACTCGGATTACTTTGATGTTGCTTATGAGGGAAAGTTTAATTTGTGTAAGTTATTAGCCGGATCGGAAGGAACTCTGGCATTTGTGACCGAGTTGAAATTGAATCTTGTCCCGTTACCACCTAAAGAAAAGGCGGTAATTTGTGTACATTGTAGGACATTAGAAGAAGCGTTTGAGGGAAATCTGGTCGCATTGAAACATCACCCGGTGGCTGTCGAGTTAATGGATCAGAATATATTAGAACTAAGTAAAGGAAATATAGCACAAAATAAGAACCGTTTTTTCGTTCAAGGTGATCCTGCTGCTATACTGATTGTCGAGTTGGCACAGGAAAGCAGGGAAAAAGTGGATCAGGTGGCAGACCAGATCGAAACGGATATGAAGATGCATGGTTATGGGTATCATTTCCCGCGAGTGTACGGGAGTGATATTAGCCGGGTGTGGAGTTTACGGAAGGCGGGACTAGGGTTGTTGTCCGGAATGCCGGGGAATGCGAAACCCGTGTCCGTGATTGAGGATACAGCCGTGGCTCCGGAACGGTTACCTGCTTACATGAAAGATTTCGGGGAGATGCTGGAACGACTGGGGTTGAAGTGTGTGTATCATGCGCATATCAGTACGGGTGAGTTGCATTTACGTCCCGTGTTGAATTTGAAAGATGAGAATGATCGGGTGTTATTCCGGCGAGTGGCGGAAGAGACAGCTAGGTTAGTGAAGAAGCATCGCGGGTCTTTAAGTGGAGAACATGGTGACGGACGTTTACGAGGGGAGTTTATTCCATTGTTGTTCGGGGAGAAGGTGTATGGCTTGATGCAGGAGACTAAAGCTTGTTGGGACCCGGAGGGCGTTTTTAATGCGAGGAAGATTGTGAACACGCCGCCTATGGATACTTCGCTTCGGTATGAGGCCGGGGATTCGAATGTGATGTGTCGCACTTATTTTGATTTTTCGAAGGAAAAAGGCTGGTTGTGCGCTATTGAGCAATGTAACGGTTCGGGAGATTGTCGGAAATCGTATGCTTTTGGAGGTACGATGTGTCCGAGTTTTCGTGCCACAAGGGAAGAGAGTCATACGACACGCGCTAGGGCGAATACGTTACGGGAGTTGATGACTCGTCCGAGAACGAAAAAGATATATGATCAGCGGGAGATTTTAGAAGTGTTAGATACCTGTGTTTCATGTAAAGCGTGTAAATCAGAATGTCCTTCTAACGTGGATATTGCTCGTTTTAAGGCAGAGTTCTTGCAACAGCATTATGATGTGTGCGGGGTACCGATGAAGGCTTTTTTGATTGCCCGTTTGACAGAAATTCAGCGTTTGGGTACGATCTTACCGTGGTTTTATAATGCCATCGTTCGAAACCGGATGACTGGGAATATGTTGAAACGAATATTGCATTTTGCTCCGAAACGGACGATACCTATTCTTTATAAGACCACATTGAAACATTGGCTTGGTCGTTATCGGCAAAAGAATAGGGGAGAGACCGTGGGAAAAGTGTTTCTTTTTGCCGATGAGTTTACCAATTACATGGACGTGGAGATTGGGATAAAGATGATCGAATTGCTGGATTGGTTAGGGTATGAGGTTATTATTCCGAAACACGTAGAAAGTGGACGGACAGCGATTTCGAAAGGTATGTTGAAGGTGGCGAAAGGAGTGGCCCGAAAGAATGTACTATTGTTGAAAGACTTGGTTACAGAAAATATTCCATTAGTAGGTATTGAGCCTTCGTGTATATTATCGTTCCGGGATGAATATCCGGATTTGGTAGGAGAGGATTTGAAGGAAGAGGCCGTGAGGTTAGGAAAAAATTGCTTGTTGTATGACGAGTTTTTTATCCGAGAGATTCGTGCCGGAAGAATACAGGCAGAACAATTTACTGATCAACCGTTGAAGATTATGTTGCATGGGCATTGTCACCAAAAGTCGTTGGCTTCCGTCGAGCCTTCTCGAGAAATGTTATCTTTGCCAGTGAATTATAGCGTGGAGGTTATTCCTTCCGGATGTTGTGGGATGGCGGGAGCTTTCGGGTACGAGAAAAAACATTACGAGTTGTCCATGAAAATCGGGGAACAAGTGTTGTTTCCAGCCGTGAGGGGTGCTGGGGAGAATGTTTGTATTTCAGCTCCGGGAACGAGTTGCCGACAACAAATAAAGGATGGTACGGGGAAACAGGCATTGCATCCGATAGAAGTTTTGTACGAGGCATTGAAATGTACGAAGGAAAAATAACTTCGAATTTCGTCCTTCTTTCGTTTGATGTAAAGTATTAATGTTATATTTTTGAAGTTCAAATTTTTAATTTGACCCAAAGGTAGACGTGAGTAAAGAATTAATAAAATGGATATGAAGAATTTTGCAATTATTGGCGTGGCAGGATATATAGCTCCAAGGCATTTGCGAGCTATAAAAGACACGGGGAATCAGTTGGTAGCTGCTTATGATAAGTTTGACAGTGTGGGCATCATGGATAGTTATTTCCCGAATTGTTCTTTTTTCACGGAGATGGAGTTGTTCGATCGTCATTGTTCAAAATTGAAGAAGACAGACGAACGGGTGGACATGGTATCAATCTGTACGCCGAATTATTTGCACGATGCTCATATCCGTTATGGTTTGCGTTTGGGGGCTGATGTGATTTGCGAGAAACCATTGGTATTGAATCCTTGGAATATAGATGCATTGGAGGACGTGGAGAAAGAGACTGGACATAAAGGGTACACGATCCTGCAACTGCGTTTACATGAGTCAATAAAAGCTCTGAAAAAGAAGATCGAGGAAGGACCGAAAGACAAGGTGTATGACGTGGATTTGACTTATATTACTTCTCGTGGAAATTGGTATTACACGAGTTGGAAAGGGGACGAGCGGAAGAGTGGGGGTGTCGCCACGAATATCGGGGTCCATTTTTATGATATGTTGTCATGGATTTTTGGTCCGGTAAAGGAGAATATCGTGCATGTGATGACTCACGACCGAGTCGCCGGTTTCTTGGGATTGGAAAAGGCTCGTGTACGTTATTTTTTGAGTATAAATGCTGACAATTTGCCGGAAAATGCCGTGCAAGGGGAGAAAAGAACTTATCGTTCTATCCGTATTGAGGGGGAGGAATTTGAATTTAGTCAAGGATTCACGGAACTACATACTGAGAGTTATCGGAAAATTTTGGCAGGAGAAGGGTTCCGTATAGAAGAAGCCCGTAATTGTATCGGGATTGTTCATGATATTCGACACGCAACCCCAATTGGTTTAAAAGGGGATTATCATCCCTTGGCAAAATTACCATTGGTAAAACATCCTTTCGGTTGGAGAAGGTGATAAAAACTAAAAGATAAGAATTAGAAGATAAAAACTAAGGGTAAAAACTAAAAATAAAGGGAAAATGAAGATTATTGATAATGGGTTGTTAGATGAGGTTTCTCGGCAAGCTACAGAGAGTCCGCGTTTGAGGATGAATTATAATTTTCACGATACGTTGGAGGCAAATGCTCAACGCTTGTTGAATGCTCTGGAGCCGGGGACTGAATTACCTGTGCATAGACATTGTTTTACTGCAGAGACTTATATTGTGTTGCGCGGTGAAATTAACGTGTTTTTTTATGATGATGACAAGCGGGTGACCGAGTCCGTGACCTTGAATCCGTTGAAAGGTGAATATGGTATTCATATACCTGCCGGGCAATGGCACACGTTGGAAGTCGTGGAGAAAGGAACCGTGATTTTTGAAGTGAAAGATGGACCGTACCGTCCGTTGGGGCCGGAAGATAGGCTGGATTAATTTTAGATTTAATGATTTTAGACTCCAGCCGCACAAATTGTTGCTTTTGGTTTCATTCTAAATTCTAAACTCTAAATTTTAAATTATTACGTATGTATAATAAGTTACTAAATAAAAAGGCAAAGTTAGCATTAGTCGGGTTGGGGTATGTCGGGTTACCGATAGCATTGGAGTTTGCCAAGAAGATTTCCGTGATCGGTTTTGATATTAATGAGGAACGGTTGGCAAAGATGCGAGAGAAAATTGATCCGTGTAATGAGTTGGAGCCGAAAGCATTTGAGAATAGCGATATTTATTTTACTTCTTCCGTGGATGAGTTACGGGAAGCGTCGTTTTTTATCGTGGCGGTTCCGACCCCGATAGATAAGTTTAATCAACCGGATTTGAAACCCCTGTTGGCGGCATCCCGTACGGTGGGAATGGCCTTAAAGAGGGGAGATTACGTAGTTTATGAATCTACGGTCTATCCGGGTTGTACGGAAGAAGATTGTGTTCCGGTGTTGGAAGAAGTATCCGGACTGAAAGTTGGAATTGATTTTAAGATCGGTTATTCTCCAGAACGTATTAATCCGGGCGACAAGGTTCATACGTTGGCTAACACGGTAAAGATTGTTTCAGGATGTGATGCAGAGACCTTGGAAACGGTGGCTAAGGTTTACGAGTTAGTAGTGAAACCGGGAGTACATCGGGCTCCGAGTATTAAGGTGGCCGAGGCAGGGAAGATTATTGAAAATACACAACGGGATGTGAATATAGCTCTGATGAACGAGTTATCCATTATTTTCAGCCGTATTGGTATCAACACGTATGACGTACTGGAGGCTGCGGGGACGAAATGGAATTTTTTGAAGTTTTATCCCGGTTTAGTGGGAGGACATTGCATCGGGGTAGATCCATATTACTTGGTACATAAGGCAAAAGAGTTGAAGTATCATCCGCAAATGATTAATGCCGGGCGGTTTGTAAATGACTCGATGGGAGGATATATAGCCAAGAAGATTGTGAAGAAGATGATCGGGATGGGAAAGAATATTCTGGGTGCTCGAGTGTTGGTTATGGGGGTTACGTTTAAAGAGGATGTATCGGATATTCGGAATTCGAAAGTCGTGGATATAGTGAACGAATTGAAAGATTTTGGCGTGGATGTGGATGTCACGGACCCAAATGCAGATTCCGAAGAAGTGATGCACGAATACGGTTTTAAGTTGATTGAGAAACCACGGGCAAATTATGATGCAGTTATCGTGGCAGTAGCGCATAAGGAGTACATGGATCTGGACGAGGGGTATTTCCGGGGATTGACATACGAACACGCTGTATTAGGAGATATAAAAGGAATTTACAGGGGGAAAATTCACCTGATGAAATACTGGAGCCTATAAATAAAATGATAACTTCGCGTCAGAATTTAATGATATGAAAGGAATTGTATTAGCCGGTGGATCCGGGACCAGGTTATATCCAATTACGAAAGGCGTATCAAAGCAGTTATTGCCGATATATGATAAGCCGATGGTATATTATCCCATTTCAGTATTGATGCTGGCGGGAATCAAGGATATTTTAATTATTTCAACCCCGCAAGATTTGCCGGGTTTCGAGCGTTTACTCGGTGATGGCTCCGATTACGGGGTTCATTTCACGTATGCAGAACAACCTAGCCCGGATGGGTTAGCACAGGCATTTATTATCGGGGAAGAGTTTATCGGAAATGATTCGGTTTGCTTGGTGTTGGGGGATAATATTTTTTATGGACAACATTTTACAGGAATGTTGTTAGATGCCGTGAGAGCCGCAGAAGGAGAGGATAAAGCAACTGTTTTCGGTTATTGGGTGAATGATCCGGAGCGTTACGGGGTGGCCGAATTCGATCAAGACGGGAATGTGCTGAGTATTGAAGAAAAACCGAAGAGTCCGAAATCGAATTATGCCGTGGTCGGGTTGTATTTTTATCCGAACGAAGTGGTTCGTGTTGCTAAAGAGATAAAACCGTCTGCTCGCGGGGAGTTGGAAATTACTTCTGTGAATCAGACCTTTTTGGAGGCTGGCGATTTAAAAGTTCAGTTATTAGGACGTGGATTTGCTTGGTTGGATACGGGGACTCATGATTCATTGGCTGAGGCCTCTAACTTTGTGGAAGTTATCGAAAAACGTCAAGGATTAAAGATCGCTTGTCTTGAGGAGATTGCCTATATGAAGGGATGGATTGATGCGGGTCGGTTGAGGGCAGTAGCGCAACCGATGATTAAAAACCAGTATGGGCAGTATTTATTGAAATTATTGCAATAATTTCAATAAGTTGCAGGTTGGCAGGTTACAAGTTATTTACAGGTTATAAATTGTTTATGGGGACGGTTAGGTGTTTTGAGGATTTTAAGATTTGGCAGGATGCCCGTTTGTTGGTAAATCAGGTTTACTTGTACACTGCAGGAGTGAAGGATTATGGGTTTAATGATCAGGTTAGAAGGGCGGCAGTTTCGGTGATGAATAATATTGCGGAAGGGGTATGAGGCTGGTGGTAATGTGATGTTTAAGAAGTTTTTGCAAATATCGAGGGGAAGTTGTGGTGAAGTTCGGAGTATGTTATATTTGGCTAGGGATTTAAAGTATATAGATGAAATAAAGGTAAATGGGTTATTGTCCGATTGTATGGTTTTGTCGAAAGGTATCATGAGTTAATTACTTATCTGGATAGCACAACCTGCAACTTGTAACCTGTAAACTTGAAACTAAATTTTGAAGAATGAAAAATTTATTAATCACTGGCGGAGCCGGGTTTATCGGTTCGCATCTGGTTCGGCTAATGGTAAACAAGTATCCGGAATATCGTATTGTCAATTTAGATAAGTTGACCTATGCGGGTAACCTAGCGAATTTGAAGGATATTGAGAACATGTCGAATTACAAGTTCGTGAAAGCGGATATTTGTGACTTTGAGAAAATGCGTGAGGTTTTTGCTGAATATGAAATAGATGGGGTAATCCATTTGGCAGCAGAAAGTCACGTGGATCGATCTATTAAAGATCCGTTTTCTTTTGCCCAGACAAACGTAATGGGAACGTTAAGTTTGTTGCAAGCTGCTAAATTGGCTTGGGAGGGTAATTTTGACGGAAAATTGTTTTATCATGTTTCAACGGATGAAGTGTATGGTTCTTTGCAACCAGATGGAGGTTTCTTTTTGGAGACCACAAAATATGATCCTCATTCTCCCTATTCGGCGTCGAAAGCCTCTTCCGATCATTTCGTGAGAGCTTATCATGATACTTACGGTTTACCCGTGAAAATTTCTAATTGTTCTAATAATTACGGAACTTACCAGTTCCCGGAGAAATTAATCCCGTTGTTTATAAACAATATTCGTCATAATAAACCACTTCCGGTGTATGGAACGGGAGAGAATGTGAGGGATTGGTTGTTCGTGGAGGATCATGCACGGGCAATTGATTTGATATTCCATAAAGGTAAAGTGGGGGACACTTACAATATAGGCGGGTTTAACGAATGGAAGAATATTGATCTGATTAAGGTCATGATCAAGGTTACTGATCGTTTATTAGGCCGTCCGGAAGGAACCTCAGAGAAACTGATCACGTATGTAACAGACCGGGCCGGTCACGATTTGCGTTACGCTATTGATTCCACTAAATTGCATGAAGAGTTGGGTTGGGAGCCTTCCCTGCAGTTCGAGGAGGGGATTGAAAAAACGGTAAAATGGTATTTGGAGAATCAGGATTGGTTGGATAACGTGACGAGTGGGGAATATATGAAGTATTACGAATCAATGTATAATCTGTAAATTGAGGTATGAAATTGTACCATTAGGTACATTTTCAATTTTCAATTATAATGAAGGTTATTGAGACTGAAATAGAAGGCGTTTTTATACTTGAACCGCGGGTGTTCGGTGATGATCGGGGATATTTCTTCGAAAGTTTTTCTTTAAAACATTTTGAAGAGAAGGTAAGTAAAACGGTGTTTGTGCAGGATAATGAATCTAAATCTAAATATGGTGTTTTACGGGGTTTGCATTATCAATTACCTCCATATACGCAGGCGAAACTGGTGAGAGTGGTGAAAGGTCGAGTTTTGGATGTTGCCGTGGATATTCGTAGAGGTTCACCGACTTTTGGGAAGTATGTTGCCGTGGAGCTGAGTGAAGAGAATAAATTGCAGTTGTTCTTATCGAAGGGATTTGCGCATGGATTTGCGGTTTTGAGTGAGGAAGCGATATTTCAGTATAAGTGTGACGAGTATTACGCTCCGGATTATGAAGGGGCGATTTGTTACGACGATCCGGATTTAGGAATAGATTGGAAATTACCGTTAAAGGATATTATATTGTCGGAGAAGGATAAAAAGCATCCGAGGTTGCGGGATGCGATATTGTTGTAAAAAGGAATTAAATGAAAAATTATTTATTGGGACCAAATGGATTAGCTACCAAGATTGTACACACGAGATACCTGAGTCGCTGGATCGTGATGGGAATTGACGTTGTGCTTTCAACTTTGGTAACGGTTTTTGCTTACTGGCTTATCCGGTTTGTCAGGGAAGAACTTGTTGTTTGGTCGTGGGTTGCATATTTGGCATTATTGGCGGCGGTCATTAGTGCTTTGGCGTTTGCCATATTACATGCTCATCGTGTCGTGATGCGTTTCACCACATTACGGGAAACTTGGCGTTTGGGGATAGCGATGGCTTTGAAAGTGATTATTCTTTACCCTTTGATTCATGTATTCTACCCGCAGGTATCTAATGAGAGATTGATTTTAGGGGCTTTGTTGGACATGATGACAACTACCGTAGTGTTGGTTTCCGTGCGAGTGGTGTTAGTGAGCTTGTATGACTTTTTGAAAGTCCGTTTACATGGAGAACAAAAGCGGGTGTTGATCTTCGGGATGGATGATTGTTCTGCCTCCCTCAATACGGCAGTTTCTAACAGTTTTCTGCCATCTTACAAGGTAACGGGGTATTTGACTATCGGAAAAAGATATAAGCATTACCGGTTATCCGGTGAATCGGTATATTTTATCACGGGAGAAGAAGGATTTAACCGGTTGGTAAAGCGTTTACGGGTTGATGGAATCGTGTTCCCGAATTATCGGACCGCTCAGGAGGAACAAAAACGATTAGTGCGTTATTGTCAGAAATTGGAGTTGGAAATGTTGGTATTGCCTTCCGTGGAGGAGATGAGTGATGGGCAGTTGCCGCGCCCGCAAATGAAGGAAATCCGTTTGGAAGAATTGCTTGGGCGTGACGAGATAAAGATTAGCATGAAGGAGATTGCGGAAGGATTGGAAGGGAAAGTTGTCATGGTAACAGGTGCTGCCGGTTCTATCGGGAGTGAGTTATGTCGTCAATTGACACGTTTCAATATCAAGCAATTGATATTTCTGGATTCGGCTGAAACTCCAATGCATAATATCCAGTTGGAATTTACGGATAAGTTTCCGAAGACTCCTTTTGTGCCTGTGATTGGGGACGTGAGATCTCTTGATCGAATGGATTTTGTGTTCCGTAATTATCATCCTCAAGTGGTATTCCATGCGGCAGCTTACAAGCACGTGCCCTTGATGGAATCGAATCCCTGTGAAGCCGTGCGGGTGAATGTGTTTGGTACGATGAATGTTGCGGATCATGCCGTGAAATATGGGGTGGAGCGTTTTGTTATGGTTTCCACGGATAAGGCGGTAAACCCGACGAATATCATGGGAGCCTCCAAGCGCTTGGCCGAGATATACGTACAAAGTTTAAGTGTGGCCATTCGGGATGGTTTGCAAGTAGGAACCACCCGTTTTATCACGACCCGTTTTGGGAACGTGTTAGGATCTAACGGTTCGGTAATTCCGAGATTCCGTGAACAGATTCGCAATGGGGGACCTGTTACGGTGACTCATCCGGATATTATTCGTTATTTCATGACGATCCCGGAAGCTTGTCGTTTGGTGATGGAAGCCGGAACGATGGGAATGGGAGGTGAGATTTATATTTTCGAGATGGGACGTCCCGTGAAGATTGCCGATATGGCAAGACGGATGATTGAATTATCGGGATTTGATCCGGATAAGGAGATTTCCATTATCTACACGGGGTTAAGACCGGGAGAGAAGCTATACGAAGAGTTGTTAAGTAACAAGGAGAACACCTTGCCGACCGCTCATAACAAAATTCGGGTAGCGAAAGTCCGGGAATATAATTATTTTGATGTCGTAAATGAATTGAATAAATTGAATGAATTGGCTGCTAGGGTAAATATCCCGGATATGGTGAAGATGATGAAGGATATTGTACCTGAGTTTGTCAGTCGAAATTCTGAATTCGAAAAATATGATAAAGAGTCCGTGAGTTCATAAGGAGTCTAAAGTGTGTGGGGTTTGAGGAGAGAAATCATAAATTTAAAATCATAAATCTAAAATTATATATGGCGAATATATTGATCACGGGTGCGAATGGACAATTAGGTACGGAGCTGAGAAATCGTAGCTTTTCTTTGCTGGATGACGTGTTTTACACGGATGTTGAAGAATTGGATATAACGAATTTTAAGGCGATATGTGCCTTTATTGAGACACATGATATTGACACGATCATTAATTGTGCCGCATACACGGCTGTCGACCAAGCGGAAGACGATAAGGAAAAAGCGATGAAATTGAATCGTGATGCCGTGGCTAACTTGGCCAATGCTGCCGTGAAATTGGATTGTCTGCTGGTTCATATCTCGACAGATTACGTGTTTGACGGGACATCGGATCATCCTTACACGGAAAAAGATGCTACAAATCCGCAGAGCGTGTACGGGAGAACAAAATTGGAAGGAGAACAGGCAATCAAAAAATCGGGATGTCTGTATATTATTATCCGTACGGCTTGGCTGTATTCCGGGTATGGACATAATTTTGTTAAAACAATATCCCGTTTAGCTTCAGAACGGGACGAGTTGAACGTGGTAAACGATCAGTGGGGAACGCCGACTTATGCCGGAGATCTGGCCGAGGCTATTATTAGCATTATGGAACGGGATGATCTCCCAGAATTGGAGGGAGTGTATCACTTTACGAACGAAGGAGCTTGTACGTGGTATGATTTTGCCAAAGAAATAGTGGCGTTTACAGGGGCAAATTGTAAAGTAAATCCGGTGACAACAGAGGAATATCCCTCTAAAGTAAAAAGACCTGCTTATTCAATTTTGGATAAGACAAAAATTAAGGAAACTTTCGATTTGGAGATCCGGGATTGGAGAGAAGCATTAAAAAGTTGCATGGCAACTTTTTAACGTGTATCTTTGCGGGCGTTTTTAGAAAAAGATAAATAATGATTACAGTTTCGGATTTAGAGATTCAGTTTGGGAAGAGAACTTTGTTCCGGGATGTGAATTTGAAGTTTACACCGGGGAATTGTTATGGAGTAATAGGTGCCAATGGTGCCGGGAAATCTACGTTCTTGAGAATATTGAGTGGCGATTTGGAGCCAACGCGAGGAACCGTGATGTTCGGACCGGGAGAACGGTTGTCGGTATTGAAACAGGACCACTTTGCTTATGACGAGTGTACGGTTTTGGATACCGTGTTACAGGGACACTCCTCTTTGTGGAAGGTGATGCAGGAGAAGAATGCGATATACATGAAGGAGGATTTCTCGGATGAGGATGGGATTCGGGCTGCCGAACTGGAAGAGCAGTTTGCCGGGATGGACGGATGGAATGCGGAGAGTGATGCGGCGAACTTGTTGAGTGGATTAGGTATCAAGGAAGATTTGCATTATTCCTTGATGAAAGATATAAGTGGAAAGCAGAAAGTACGGGTTTTGTTGGCTCAGGCCTTATTCGGGAAACCGGATAACTTGTTATTGGACGAACCCACGAATGATTTGGACTTGGAGACGGTTATGTGGTTGGAAAATTATCTGGCTAATTACGAGAACACTGTTTTAGTGGTATCGCATGACCGACATTTTCTGGATTCTGTGTGTACACACTCGGTAGATATTGATTTTGGTAAGATTCAGTTATTTGCCGGTAATTATAGTTTTTGGTATGAGTCAAGCCAGCTAGCTTTGCGTCAGGCCCAGGCTAAGAATAAAAAAGCTGAGGAGAAGAAGAAGGAGTTACAAGAGTTTATTTCTCGCTTTAGTGCTAACGTGGCAAAGTCAAAGCAAACCACGAGCCGTAAGAAAATGTTAGAGAAATTGAATGTAGAGGAGATTTTACCTTCTACCCGGAAATACCCCGGGATTATCTTTACCCCGGAACGGGAAGTGGGTGACCGGATTTTGGATGTTCGTAATTTGAGTAAATCTATCGAAGGACAGACCTTATTCCGTGATGTGGAGTTTACCGTAGAGAAAGGGGATAAAATTGCTTTTTTGTCACGTGATCCGAGAGCGATGACTGCCTTGCTAGAGATTCTTACAGGGAATGAAAAACCGGATACTGGTAGTTTTACGTGGGGAGTAACGATCACGAATGCCTATCTTCCATTGGATAATTCAGCTTATTTCCAGACGGACATGACTTTGGTAGAGTGGTTAGGACAGTACTCGGCAGATACAAGTGAAACGTTTTTAAGAGGATTCCTCGGGAAAATGTTATTTTCCGGGGAGGACATCTACAAGCGGGTGAAAGTTTTATCCGGGGGTGAGAAGATGCGTTGTATGATAGCCAAGATGATGTTGACAAATGCGAATGTCTTGTTATTGGATTCTCCGGCGAATCACTTGGATTTGGAATCCATTCAGGCTTTTAATAATACATTGGTGGCGTTTAAAGGAATCGTTTTAATGAATTCTCATGACCATGAGATTATCCAAACCGTTTGTAACCGGATTATAGAATTGACACCTAACGGAATGATAGACAAGCGAATGGATTTCGATGATTATATCACGAGTGATAAGATTAAAGAACAATTGAATCAGATGTACTGATATTCATTCTAATTGTCTTTGTAAATATAAATATTCGGAAATCATACTAATTAGTGTGATTTCCGAATATTTTTTTATATGTTTGTATAAATAATAGAGGTGAATTATGAAGTGTGTATTAGTGACTGGCGGAGCTGGTTTTTTAGGGTCACATTTATGTGATCGATTGATAGAATCAGGTAATTATGTGATTTGTTTAGACAATTTTTTTACCGGTTCGAAGGAAAATATTCAGCATTTGGTAGGTAATCCTAATTTTGAATTGGAGGAACGGGATATTATCTGGCCTTATATGAAGGGAGTGGATGAGATTTATAATCTGGCTTGTCCGGCATCTCCGGTACACTATCAATATGACCCGATAAAAACTATAAATACCTCTGTTTTTGGTGCGGTAAATATGTTGGAATTGGCGAAAGGGGTTAAGGCAAAGTTGTTACAGGGGTCTACGAGTGAGGTTTATGGTGATCCCGTGAAACATCCACAAACTGAAGAATACTGGGGAAACGTGAATCCTATCGGGGTGCGTTCTTGTTATGATGAAGGAAAGAGATGTGCGGAGACATTGTGCATGGATTATCACCGTCAGGCCGGGGTCGTGGTGAAAATTATTCGTATATTTAATACTTACGGACCTCGTATGGCTCAAAATGATGGGCGTGTGGTGTCGAATTTTATCGTGAATGCTTTACAGGGAAAAGATATTGAGATTTATGGTGATGGAACCCAGACACGAAGTTTTCAATACGTGGATGATTTAATCGATGGTATGATTAGAATGATGGCTACGGAGGATGAGTTTTCCGGTCCCGTGAATCTTGGGAATCCAGGGGAATTCACGATGTTGGAACTGGCGAATTTGGTACTGGAGTTGACAGGGTCAAAGTCTCGAATCGTGTTTGGAACACTACCGGAAGATGATCCTAGAAAGCGTAGACCGGATATAACGTTAGCCCAAACTAAGTTAAGCTGGCAACCGATGATCCCTTTGCGGGATGGGTTGTTGAAAACGATAGATTATTTTAAGTCTCAGTTGTAATTGTTATCCTCTTTTCGCTTTTTCCCAAGTTCCTTTACCTTTGTGTCTTTTCAGGTAGAAAAATGCTTTCAACACGTTTAAATTCATAAATGTGAAGTAGTAAGGGATAAACAGAATCTTTATTTTTATCTGTTTTTTGGCCATAATAGCTCCGAGCCAAGCAAGAACGTAAAAGATAACTTGTAAGATGAATATGATTTTATAGAGGGATGCTCCCTGTATCATGACGAGAATTAAATTTAAAGGAAATAGCAGGAATAATAGGACGGGAGTAACCGACCAGCGTAGTACCCGGTGTGATATATATTGAAAGGAGAGGGTGCCATATTTGAATAGGTTGAGTAGTTCTTTTAGCCGAGCGATAGATTGTAATCCCCCTGCCGCGATGCGTACTTTGCGTTTTTGTTCTTCGTGCATATCTGCGGAGCCGGATTCAATGGCATAGGCCTTGTCGCAATAGGCAATTTTGTATCCTTGCATGGCAATTCGTAGCGAGAGAATGAAATCATCTAATAAAGTGTCTTCGGGCATGGGGTTGAATAATTTCGTGCGGATGGCGAATAATTCTCCGGCAGCTCCTACTGCCGAGTATAACTTGGAATCCCACGCTTTTAATTTTGATTCGTAGCGCCAGTAAAAACCTTCCCCTCCTGAAGCTGCGTTGTCTTTATCTTTGTTTTCAATACGCTTTTCTCCGGCCACGCATCCCGTTTTAGGATCGGTGAAACAAGTCATAATTTTTTTTATCGACTCCACGTTGAGCATCGTGTTGGCATCCGTGAAAATCGTATATGAGGTTTTAATAAATGGCATCGCCCGGTTTAGGGCGGCCGTCTTTCCTCTGCGTTCGGGGGAAAAGAGGACCGTTACCTTCGGGTATGTGGCCAATAACATATTTGTTGAATCGGTGGAACCGTCGGTGACCCAGATCACGTGTAACTTGTTTTTCGGGTAATCGAGAGTCTCGCAGTTATCCATTTTTGCTTTGACGATCTTTTCTTCGTTGTAAGCTGCTATAAGAAGCGTAACATCGGGAAGAGGAACCGGGAACGTTAACAGCTGTTTCGGGTGGAATTTTTCTTTGATCTTGACGAGGATGTATAATAGGATTCCGTACCCGATGTATGTATAGAATACGATAATGATGGAAATCCAGAATAAGTATTGAAGAAATTGTGTCATGATTGTTATTTTAGATAGAATTCGCTAATAATCGGGTTGTGATCACTCCATTCTTTTTCAGGCGAATAATAGTCTATACATTTAAACTCTTTGGAATAAAGAATAAAGTCGATGCGTAACAGGTGGTGTATTCCCCGGAAGGTATAGGCGTACCCGTTGCCTCGTGTTTTGAAACTGTCTTTTAAATCACCCTTGATATATTGGTAAGTGTAGGATGAAGGAGTATCATTAAAATCTCCACAAACGATCGTGGGAATTCGTGTTGTATCAATAACTTGTCTTACGATTTGAGCCTGCGTGGCTCTGATCTTGAAATTTTGAGCTAATTCTTGTGATATATCCGTTACGACATCTTCTACTTGTTGTATGTCAGCATTCTGTAGAACAGGATCATCTAGTAATCTCCGTTTCTTGCTGAAATTTGTTGTTTGTAGGTGACAACTGATTATTCTAATCCTTGTTTCCCCGGTTTGAATATCAACCCACATGGCATCGTTTGTTTGAGAAGCAAGGGGTATTTTCCCGAATTGTAGAATGGGGTATTTACTAAAGATTCCTGTTCCCAAGGTGGTGGAACCGGGCAAGTAAGCTATTGCGTGATGGGGGCAGTTCAATAAACGGGAAAGAGTGTCTGCGTTGATTTTAGTGTTTTCCCGGTATTCTTGGAAGCAGATAATGTTAGCTTTGTCATTTTTTAGAAATTCCGAAATATAATATTGAGTTTCAAAATGTTCCCATGATTTGAATTTTCCCGCATTATAGCTGGCTATACGTATGGGAATTTTTCCATCCGGTAATTTGGAAGATGATATTGTTACTTGAAAGATAGACGCAAGATAACTGCTATTTAGTAAAATTGCGGCGATAGGAATGATTATCCACCATTTTTTTTTGATAATCCAGTAAATGAGAATAAGTAAATTTATGGTCAGGATAACAGGCATGGCCAACCCGATGAACGTGATGAATATAGATTCGTTTGGGTTTGTCTGCCCAGCCATGTATGCGATGAGGCTAAATCCTGCCGCAATGAGGCTTATCGGGACCATTAAGAGTGAGAAAAAATATCTGAGAGCTGCCATAGAAGTCTTATCTTGATGTTGTTTTTAATTTTACTTTCATTATAATCGGGTTGTGGTCACTCCATGGAAGATGGGGTGAATCGTACACTAATCCAGTGAAAGATTTGTCGTAACTGATAAAATCTATTCGTAACAATCCTTTAATCCCGTTGAATGAATGTCCATATCCTTTCCCTCGATCTCGAAAACCGTCTGTTAAGTTATTTCCTGCAATATGGTTATAGGCAAAGGACACGGGCGTGTCGTTAAAATCTCCGCATACAATGACGGGGTAACGAGTTGTGTCAATGATGTTTCGAACTTGTATAGCTTGATTGGCACGAATGACAAAGTTGTCTTTTAGTTGTTCCACGATGTTCACAAGTGTACGGGCTTGACCTTTCCAGTCTTTAACGCTTTTATATTCTTCATATTTTTTACCATTAATACTGACATCTGTTGTTTGTAAGTGGTTATTGAATACACGGATGGTGTCTTCTCTAACCAAGATGTCTGCCCACATACTGTTGTTTTTTTCAGAATTGAAATTGATATCACTGTGTCTTATTATGGGATAACGACTGTAGATACTTATTCCAAAATTTGCCCATGCTGTTTGCCTGTTAAAAAATACACAACGATGCGGTAAACCGAATCTTTCTTTTACAACGATGGAGTCTTGTTGGGAATCTTCACAATGCTCTTGGATACACAGAATATCAATATTATTTTCCTCGACAATCTTTTTTATATCATATTGAATGTTACGTACAATCCAAAAAAATCCTTCTACATTGTAACTGGCAATTGTTATTTCGTTTTCTTTCGTATAAAAAATATCTTTTTTCCAAGGAGATTGAAACATTCCGGTGAAATAATTGTAATTGCAAATGATCGTAACGAATGGAAGTATTATCCACCATTTTTTATAAATCGTCCAAAAGATAAGAAGGTATAAATTTGCAAAAATGATTGCAGGCATGAATAATCCGGATAATGCTGGTATCCACCAACTATTTGGGTTGGTGGACGGTGCAAATATGCCAGCTATACCAAAGAATGCCATTCCTAAGGTTGCAGGTTTCATTAATAGGTAAAAGAAAAACCTTAATGCGGCCATTTTTTACAATTTACTAAATAAATAGGGTTATAAGTTGTATGCAAAGTTAGCAATATCGGTGTAATCTAGTTGTTTTTATGGTATTAAAAATTCTTGTTGATTTTTGATACTATACTAATCTAAGGTTTAGGTCGTTTTATTTTTTTAATCTAATCATTTATATAATTAAATGGCTGTATTTAATGTTGAGGTTTATCTATTAAATTAGATTCCTCGTCTTTGTACTCTTCTTGTTTAGTAAACAGGCTTCCTGTATTTTTTAATGCTTTCAAGGCTCTTACTTTAAAGCTATTAAAAAATGAACCGTCTACGCCTACAGTACCATAACCCGTGACAGCACGGGCTTTACGAGAGCGGATAAAGCGGATTTTGCCATATTTCTTCAATGCGAATGCCATGGATCCATCTTCGCCGCGTTTGATTTCTACTCGATAACCAACTTGACGACCGTATTCGATTGGGTAAGCAAATACAAGTCCTCTCACGCTGAGTTCCGGACGTTTGAAAGATTGTAAGAATAAATGGAGATCCCGTAAAAATTCGTAGATTTTTACTGCTAGCCAAGGATGTTGTTTGTCTGGAATATAACCCCAAAGAGAGGACACGGCAACAGTATTGGGCTTTTCTAGTGTTTTGACGAGAGTTTCAATGTACTTTTTAGGGTACATGGTGTCAGAATCAATACAAATATAATATTTCCCTCGGGCATGATTTAAGCCACAACGGCGAGCATATCCGCAACTATGTTCATATTCCGTGTAATAGGGGATCCCGGTCATTTTGAAAATTTCAGCTGTATTATCGGAAGAGTCATTATCCACTCCAATAATTTCCATCGGGTATTGACATACACTATCACTTAGCGACCAAAGATTTGCAAGTAGATGTTTTTCTTCATTGTATGCGATAATGACAACTGATACCAGAGGAGTATCACTTTGTAATTTTTCTATCTTTGTTTTTATTTCGTGAATAACTTCTTGAGGTGCTTTCTGTAATGGTTGCTCGTATACTGAAAGATATTTTTTGTACCAAGTCATGATCTGTGAATTATTTTTTTATGAGACTATTTTATTTGAATCTAGAGGGCATTAATATGCGTTCGGTTTTTTGAATAAAATTGTAGCCTAATATGCGAATTAATATCGTACGGGTTCTATAGTATATTTTGGCTTTGTGCGAAAACCATGAATTCTGATAGTGATGAATTGCGTAAGTACGAGGTGTAATCAAGACTTCCCTTGAATCAAAAATTTTAGGTGAAAAGTATTCATTAGGCATTACTAGAATTTCTTTTTGGAAATCCATATTTTTTATGTTTTTCATCTCCTCAACATCAAGATAGTGAATGGGCTTGAATTTTTCTAATTCTTCTACCATAATTTCTGGGAGTTTTCGAATATCTAAAGAAGAATCTTGTTTTATAAATGTTTTATCCGTGTAATAATCTAAACAGATCTTTATCCATTCCGTTCCTTTTTCTGCTCCTAATATGGCCGCTTCTATGGTGCCAGCCTTTTCTGCCCCCATAAAATAGGGTAATTGTAGTAAGTCATTGAAACTCTTCAATACTTCTACATCAGAATCTAAATAAATTCCCCCATAATTGTACAAAGCGTAAAATCGAATGTAATCTGCAGCAAAAGCATATTTCTTTTTTGTAAAAGCTTGTTTAACCCAAATACTTTCGTCAAGATTGAAGCGTTTGGTGTCCCATAACATGATTTTATATTCTGGAAGGTATTTTTGCCATGATTTGAGACATCTTTTGATTTTTGGAGGATAGTCATTGTTACTCAACCAGCATAAATGGATAATTTTGGGAATCATATGTTCTAAATTTTAATTGATGTTATGACTTTTTTCATTTGTTCTTTCCACGAGAGTTGTTTTATAGATTCTCTTATTTTAGTCGGAGTCAAGTCTATTTTGTTGTGAAAATTGATCACTTGTTGAATATCCACAGAACTTTCATTTGCCGGAATTTTCATGATATAAGGCATTGTTTCAAAATCTTCGTCTATCTCTGAATAGATAAATGGGATTCCTCTGGCAGCATATTCTCTGTTTTTAAGCGTTTTGATATTAGTAATTCCGCTTCGATGGCGTCCTAAGCTACCAACTCCGAGATCACATCGTTCAAAAAGTATATCGAGACTTGCACCGTGCAGTTGCCCGTGAAGAATAACAAAAGGTTCGAGATGATTGTTCTTGATAATTGGAATGCATTCTTCTCGTTCTCGTTGTGCGGTAAATTCTCCAACAATGTGAAAATAGACGTTATAATGAGGATTAGTTGCGTAATATTCTGCTAATCCTTGTAATAGACGATCATATCCATGCCAATAATGAATTTCGGCAACTCCGATGAGATGAATTTGTTGTGTTGTATCATTTACTTTTTGTTTTACTGGAATCTCGTCAAAATCGATTCCATTTGAAAGTTGTAATGTTGAAATCCCGAATATGCTTGTGTAATTTGAAAATGTGATAATTTTGTCTAAATATTTTGCAAATTGTTGCCTAAAACACTTGTCAATAAATAATTGTACTTTCATAAAAAATGAGGTATATTCTTGATCGTATGGATAAGTCGGAATCTCCATTACGATGTGTATCCCTGCTTTTTTTATTTTCTTCACGAGGTTGATTGTGAAAGGATTGGCATTGTGATCTGTACGGATATATACGAGATTAATATGATTCTTTATTGCATAGCGAGCAATTGAATTGAATTCGAGGCGTTTGTATAATTTCCCTTTAAGTCCGGTTCCATAATTAACTAGAACGTCTTGATCAATCATACGACGTTTAATTCTGTATTCATCTGATAAATAGCAGAGATGGGTTTCCATTCCGTTTGCTTCGAGAGCATGAACTTGGTATCGGATTTTTTTACTAATCCCGTTTGCTTCTTGAAAACCGTGAAAAATAAGGAATAGCGCTTTCATTTTCTGAATTTTAATAACTTGATTAAGTTGTATTCTTTTGTTACGAGAATATATATAATTCCAATAATGACAAAGCTAATTCCTTTTATAAATAAGCTAATTAGCTGTGGCATGGCCTTTATTGTGGGAGTTATTGAATATAATACGATAAATACAATGGCACTAAGTAGGAGTGGGGATAGTATCTGCTTCCAAAAATGGAGCATGGAGCGTCTGAAAGTGACATGGTACATTTGGACATAACATTGTAAGAAACTGATTGAAAATGTGATTGTAATGCACCAAGAAATGGCATCTAGGGTCTGAAAAAAGAACAGGCCGGTACATATTCCTGTCACGTTGATAATCGAGGAGAATAATCCGCAAAGGAACAGGCTTCGAGTATCATTTGATGCTTGAAAAATGGAACCGGATGTGGACATTATGATCTGTATTCCAACGGATATCGATAATATCTGAAATGCAGAAACAGAAGGCAACCATTTTTCCCCAAACACAATTAATGTGATTTCTTGGGCGGAAAACCAAAGAAACACCGATAATGGTAAACCAATAAAAGCGAGCAAACGGATGATCTTTTCATATGAAGTCGCTAAATGGTCTAAATCATGTTGATAATCCGAAAAAATAGGATGTATCACGGGAGTAATTACGTGAGTAATGTTCTGTAACGGAAGCATCATAAGTCGGTATG
>ERZ773193.2183-NODE-2183-length-21816-cov-3.598824_pt1 | contig 21816 bp, 28 predicted proteins | sample MGYA00511110_ERZ773193 | MGnify/ENA primary metagenome ERZ773193 (study PRJEB29015, sample SAMEA2737784) | human gut metagenome | biome: human gut; feature: human-associated habitat; material: faeces | place: China | collected 2012 ...
CGGCTTTGACGGCAAAAGCATCACCCTGCAGTACGAGGAGGCACAGCCATGACCACCAAACCCTGCGAAACCTGCGGCAAGCTGCTGATCGGCGTGAAAGGCGACCGGAGATTCTGCAACGCCTGTGCCATACGCCGACGAAAAGCGTATCAGAAACAGTATCGGGAGAACCGGAAGAAACGCTAACGCACGCGGGCATTAACCGAGTGTAAACCGAGCATGAAACCCAAAAGGAGTGGAATCACATGGAAAACAAGCAAATCAAGAAAGCCACGCTCTGCTGGAAGTGCAAAAACGCTGTCCCCACCAAAGATGCGGGGTGTAGCTGGTCGAGAGCATTCCAGCTGGTGGAGGGCTGGACGGCGGAAAAGCACCAGCAGAAACAGAGCGGCAGCGTTTACGAAACCTACTGTGTGATCAGCTGCCCGCTGTTCCAGAAGGACGGCAGGAACAGTGCTGACAGCTGCAAGGACGACACCGGCTGCGTCCGCATCGCAGAGCATATCCTGCGAGGACAGATGAACCGGTACCGCACTGCACTGGAACGCTACGCCAGAACCGGGAGCGACAATGATCTGGCACAGTTACGGTCGATCGAGCGTGACCTGCTCACGCCGTACTATGCGGCACTGACGCTGCACATCATTGAACTGCGGCAGAAGGCAGGGCTGCCGGAACTGGAGGAGATGTAATGACCATCGAAGAAAAGATCACACGCTATCGTGGTATCCCTAGGCTGATCGAAGATCTACAGATCGACAAGGAGATCTGCACGTCTGTGAAATCGGTGCAGTTCGACGGCATCGGCGGAGTGAGGGGAACCCACGGGAACAGCACGGAGAAAAAGTTGCTCGATGCCGCAGAGATCAGCGAGAAGATCGCTGCACTCCAGCAGGAGCGTGACCGGCTGGAACTGAGCATCATGCAGCATATCAACACAACACTCTGCGGCAGCGATGAAGAAACCGTAGATATGCGGATTGCACTGAAAAAGTACTTGCTGCAAGGGCTGTCCCTGAAACAGATCGCAACACGGCATCTGCATCGGGACTATAAGAAAACCAAAGAATTGTACAGCACCGGATTCGAAATCATAAAAAATACCCCGTCACTAACCGAAACTAACCGAGAATAACCGCCAAACCACTTGCAGTAATCCACATTCCGTGTTATACTTATACTGACGAAAAAAGCAAAACGCTGTGAGGATTTCCTTGCGGCGTTTTTGTTTGCGGAGAAAGGAGCGTGACCGCATTGACCGAACGTCAGCGAAAATTTGCAGAATACTACGTGCAGTGCGGTAACGCCACACAGAGTGCAGTAAAAGCCGGATATTCCGAAAAGTTCGCCAACACCAACGCAGCGAAACTACTACAAAATACTACAGTCGCCGCCTACATCAAACAGCTTTCCGAAGCTGCCCAGACCGCACGCATCATGACGGCACGGGACCGGCAGGAGCTGCTGTCCGACATCGCCAGGGGCGAGGACAACGCCGCCGCAGACCGTATCCGAGCCGTGGACACGCTGAACAAGATGACGGGGGAGTACACCACAAAGGTGGAGGCATCGGTGCAGAAAAATCCGTTTGCAGAACTCACCACAGAAGAACTGCGGAAAGTGATCGGCAGTGGATAAGCGGCTGATCGTGCTCGGTGCGAAAGCGGAACTGGCAAGGCGTGACTTTTTTGACTATTGCAGCCTGATGGCACCTGACTTTTATCAGCCTGACCGGCAGTATCTTGTGCGGCTGTGCAGGGAGTTTCAGGCGTTCGTGGAATCTGATGACGAAGTGATGATCGTGAATCTCCCGCCCCGTCACGGCAAGTCCAGAACAGCCGGCATGCTGGTGGAGTGGGTGCTCGGCCGTGATCCCTCTCAGAAAATCATGACAGGCTCTTACAACGAAACGCTTTCCACCATGTTTTCCAAGAATGTGCGAAACGCGATCTCCGAGCAAAAGGCGGACTTGTACATACCGGTGTACGCCGACGTGTTCCCCGACACCCGCATCAAGCACGGCGACGGGGCAATGAACCTGTGGAGCTTGGAGGGCGGCTACAACAACTACCTTGCCACATCGCCCACCGGTACGGCGACCGGCTTTGGGGCATCGCTGATGATTATCGATGACCTCATCAAAAACGCCGAAGAAGCCAACAACGAACTGGTGAAAGAAAAGCACTGGGCTTGGTTTACGGATACGATGCAGTCCCGCCTGGAGGAAAACGGAAAGCTGCTCATCATCATGACACGCTGGACGACAGACGACCTCGCGGGGCGGGCGTTGGAGCACTACCGAAAGTCCGGTGCAAAGATGCGGCACGTCTGTATGAAAGCGTTGCAGGACGACGGCACAATGCTCTGTGATGCCGTGCTGACCAAAAGGTCTTATCTGGCAAAGACGAGTGCCATGGGAAAAGAGATCGCCGCCGCCAACTATCAGCAGGAGCCCATGGACATCAGGGGCAGACTGTACACCAGGATTCCAACGTACACTGCACTGCCGGTGGACGAGAACGGGGCATCCCTGCTCCAGTATCTGCTGTGCTACACCGATACCGCAGACGAGGGCAGCGACTACCTGTGCAGCATCTGCTACGGCGTGTACAACGGCACGTACTACGTGCTGGACGTGCTCTATACCAGTGCACCCATGGAAACCACCGAGCCGCAGACTGCACAGATGCTGACCAAGCACCGCATTGGCTGTGCGATCATCGAATCCAACAACGGCGGCAAAGGGTTTGCACGGAACGTAGAACGGGAGTGCAGGGCGATGGGAAACCAGCACACCCATGTGACGTGGTTTCACCAGAGCAAGAACAAGGTGGCACGGATCCTGTCCAACAGCACCGGCGTGATGCAGAACGTGCTGTTTCCGGTGAACTGGGCAGACCGCTGGCGGGATTTTGCCGGTGCGGTGCTGTCGTATCAGCGTACCGGAAAGAACGCCAACGACGACGCACCGGACGCTCTGACCGGCGTGTATGAAAATCCCAAGCCACCCGGCATGTGGCTTGTGTAGGAGGTGAAAGAATGCTTCACATCGGAGAAATACAAACGCTGCTGAACACAGCATACGGGGATCCGCAAAAGGCACAGGCACGCATCGGGCGGCAGTACTACCATGCCCGCCATGCGATACAGAACTACCGCCTTTTTTACTATGATGCCCACGGGGAACTGCAAGAGGACAAGACCAGAAGCAACATCAAGATCTCACACCCGTTTTTCACGGAACTGGCAGATCAGGAAGTCCAGTACCTGCTCAGCAACCGTGACAGGATCGTGGTTGCCGAAGATGAACAGCTGCAAAAGGAAATGGACAGTTACTTCAATGAAAACGACCGCTTTCGGGCAGAACTGGCAGATGCCTGTACAGATGCTGTGGTCTGCGGCTGTGGCTGGCTGTATGCCTATATGAACGCAGATGGAAAGCTGGCGTTCCAGTGTGCTGATGCGTTGTCTGTTGTCGAAGCAGACGGCAAGTACACTTCTGACGGCAGGGACTATGTGCTGTACCGGTATCCGCAGCGGACAGACATGTACGGGCACACGGCGTACAAGGTGCTTGTCATGGACGACACGCAGACGTGGACGTATACCCAGGTGGACAGCGGCACGATCACGCTGGACGCGGCAGAAAACGGCATTCCGAATCCACGTCCCCATGTGCTGTACAAGAAGCAGAACACAGATGACACCTATTTCGAGGGACTGGGGTTCTTGCCGTGGTTTCGTATCGACAACAACCGTGAACGCGTTTCGGGGCTGCAGCCGGTGAAATCGCTGATCGATGACTACGATCTTATGTCCTGTGGGCTGTCCAACAATTTGCAGGACGCGGCAGAATATCTGGTAGTTGTGTCCGGATACGGCGGCACGGATATGACGGAACTGATGCAGAACATCAAGACTAAGAAGGTCATCGGCACGGCGGACGGCGGCGGCGTGGACATGAAAACGGTAGAAGTGCCCTATGAAGCCCGCAAGGTCAAACTGGAACTGGACAAGGAGAACATCTATCAGTTCGGCATGGGCTTCAACGCCGCACAGGTCGGCGACGGAAACATCACCAACGTGGTCATCAAGTCCCGGTACGCCCTGCTGGACATCAAGTGCGGTAAGCTGGAAACGCACCTGCGGCAGATGATGGGCGGCATCATCGACGTGGTATTGCAGCAGATCAACAAGGACAAAGGGACGGCGTTCACCCGTGCCGACGTGAAAATGGATTTCACAAGAACCTGTATCACCAACGAATCCGACAACGCGGCGATCGGCAGTGCGGAAGCTGCTGCCGTGCAGACCAAGGTCAACACGCTGCTTGCCGCGGCGGCACAGCTGGGCGTAGAAGCTGTTTTGCAACCGCTGTGCAAGGTGCTGGAACTGGACGAGGCAGAGGTGCGGAAGTCGCTGGAACAGACGGACGGTGCACAGCTGGACAGCCTGATGCAGCAGCTGGAAGAAGGTGCAGAAAATGACACCGGCACAGAAGCAGACCACGCAGTATGAGCTGCTTTCCGAGAAAAAAGTCATGGAGCAGCTGGAACGGTCGTATCAGAAAGCACTGGAAGATGTCAAGGACAGGCTCCGGCAGTTGGACGAACGGACTGACGTGGAAAACCGGCAGGCTGTTGCTTATCAGAAAGCGTTTCAGCATGGCTTGCAGAAGCAGCTGGAACGCATTCTCGGAAAGCTGCACAGCAAGACGTACCGCACCGTGCAGGAGTACTTGCAGGACTGCTATCTCACAGGGCACACGGCGGTGCTGTACGAACTGCAAAGCGACGGGCTGCGGCTCTCACTGCCAATTCCGCAGGATAAGGTCTATCAGGCTGCCGTCAACGACACGAAGCTTGTAAAGCCGCTGTATGACAGCATCGGCGAGGACTTTGCCGGACTGAAAAAGCATATCACCGACATCGTTTCCGCCGGCTTTGCATCTGGTGCAAGCTACGGGGACATGGCGAACCAGATCACCGGCAAAATGATCGGCAACTATGCCACTATGCGTGGCGGGGCACTGGGACGGGCAAAGCTGATCGTGCGTACCGAGGGAAACCGCATCGCCAACGCCGCCAGACTGGAAGCCGCCAGAACGGCGAAGCAGCAGGGGGCAGATCTGGTGAAGCAGTGGGACAGCACCATGGACAAAAAGACACGCCCGCACCATGTCCAGCTGGACGGGCAAGTCCGCGAACTGGACGAGCCCTTTGAGGTGGACGGCAGAAAGGCACAGGCACCCGGCAAATTCGGCATTGCGTCCGAGGACATCAACTGCCGCTGTCACGCCTACAGCCGTCCAAGGTGGGCGGTCAGAGCCGACGGCGACTACAAGTATGACAACCAGCACAGAGCCCTTGTGAAGGTTTCCAGTGAATCTTACGTGGCATATCGTGCGGGATACGTGCAGGAAACAGCGGAGAAACCGGACGGAACAGTTCCGGTTCCTGCGGGGCACGCTGTGGAAGTGACGCCGCCTGCAACAAAGGACAACGGCGGTACGGGAAAGACGTATCGGGCGGAGAAAATCAAATACTTAAAAGGGAATTACAGTATCGCATTTGATAAGGTCAGCGGGACAAAAGAAATCACGCCACAGCTTGCAAAGGAATTTTCTGATGAATACGACCGCTTTGGACAGAAGTTCGGAGAAACACCCAGTGTAAGAAGTGTTTTGATAGAGCCATATAAAAACAACGGAATTTGGGGTACTTACAATGACAACAACGGCACAATCTCAATTTCCGGTGCAGGTGGTAAAGACGGGAAAAATACAATTTCAAAAGTTGCTGCTGAAATGAAAAAAACGGGGAAATGGTCAAGTTCCTCCCCGTATCACGCTTTTCGCCATGAGCTTGGTCATGCATTGCAAAAGCATTTGAAAGATACTGTTCCGGATTATGAGGAAAGACTGAAAAAAGTCCGTGACATTCGAGATGCTTTTTTTGAAAGCTTGACAGGGTTAGACGAAGATGCTATAATGAAATTGAAAAAGGAAGCACTGTCCATTTACGGACTTATAGATGATGAATCGCTAGACGAATTTATTTCAGAATGCGTGGCAGAATATTGCAGCAAAAAGCCGAGAAAAATGTCCCGTGATGTTGTGGCAGCTTTGCTGCACAAAGGAGGAAATGAAAATGCTGATTGATTATCCAATGGAATGGCGTAAATATATGATAAAAGGAAAAACACGAACCTTTTCCAAAAACACACCGCTGGAAATTGTGAAAAAAGCGAAAGAAATCAACAAGGAGACAATCCGCCTTGCTGAAAAGCCTTTTTTCTTTTTTGAAGAGAATCGATAGTGTTTCCGAAATCTTATACAGAAAAAGCATCTCACCCGAGGTGCTTTTTTCATGCCAGAAAGGAGAAAATAATGGCAACATACAAGCAGGCAGAACTGAAAGATACCGTAAGCTTGATGAACAGTACCGATTACAAAGAGCGATTCAAAGCGGAGTATATGCAAGTGTGCGTCCGGTACCAGAAGCTGAAAGCAATGCTGGACAAATGGGACGAAGGCAAACTGAACTTCCAGCCGACCTGTCCGAGAGGTATCTATAATTTCCAGATCAGAGCGATGGCGGATTATATCTCCAGTCTGGAAGCACGTGCAGCGATCGAAGACATCGAACTGTAATCACCGCCCCGACCATGGGCGAAAACTGGCGGAGGGACGGAAAACAAGAACGATTCAGCCAGCGGGTACGGCGTTCTTTTATCGAAAAATCAGCATCTGAGCGATCAGGTGCTATTTTTATACCCAATTTTCAGAAAGGAATGATACACATGGCAGACGAACCGAAGAAGAATCCGGCACAGCCGCCTGAACCCGACGCGTCGCCGCCGGAAAAGACTTACACAGCGGCAGAGTACAACGCGTTGCAGGTGCAGCTGCAACAGGCACAGGACGCGTTAAAGCAAGCCCAGAAGCAGACCAAGGCAGACAACGCCGCCAAGCAGGCACAGGAGAGCACACGCATCACACAGCTGGAAGCAGATCTTGCCAAGGCGAAGCTGGACGCTGCGGTACAGGTGGCACTGCTGAAAGCGGGAGCACTGGACACCGACTATCTGGCGTACAAATTACAGGGCATGGACGGCGTGGCTCTGGACGACAAGGGCAGACTGACAGGCTGGGACACCACGCTGGAAACGCTGAAATCCCAGTATCCGACGCAGTTCGCGGCGGCAGAGAAAAAGCAGATACTGGAACAGAAGCTGCCGGACAACAGCGGCGGCTCTGCGGTCACTGCTGATGCGTTTGCAAAGATGTCCTATGCTCAGCGGCTGGACTTGTACAAGACCGACAAAGACACATACGACACCCTGACCGGTAGAAAAGGAGAATAACTATGGCAGAAACAACAACCATTCAGGACCTTGTAAATCCGCAGGTCATGGCGGATATGATCTCCGCAAAGATCACAAGCAAGATCGTCGTCACCCCGTTTGCAAAGGTGGACACCACCCTGCAGGGCGTGCCAGGCGACACCATTACCGTGCCCCAGTACAGCTACATCGGGGATGCGGTGGACGTTGCCGAGGGCGTAAAGGCAGACACCGTAAAGCTCCAGACCAGTACCACCACTGTGAAGATCAAGAAAGCGATGAAAGCGGTGGAACTGACAGACGAATCCGTGCTGTCCGGCTACGGCAATCCGGTGGCAGAAACTAATAACCAGATCGGAAAGTCTATCGCGGCGAAGGTCGATGCCGATGCCATGGCTGCGTTGCAGGGGGCACAGCTGACCTATGACGGCAGTGCGGCGGCGATCAAGTACGCCGGCATTGTGGACGCCATTGACGTGCTGGACGAGGAAGTGAATACGGACAAGGTCATCTTTGTGCACCCGAAGCAGGTGACACAGCTGCGGAAGGACAGCGATTTCCTCAGTGCAGACAAGTACAAGGACGGCGTGATGCTGACCGGTGAAATTGGCATGGTGGCCAACTGCCGCGTAGTGCCGTCCAAGAAAGTGCCGCTGCACAGCGAGTGGTACTACTTTAACGAAAGCGGTACGGCGGCGACTGAGGTGAACATCGCGGAGATCCGAAAAACTCTGCCCGCTGCAAAGGTCGGCGATAAGGTCACAAAGTCCACTACGGCGTGCTACTTCTGTCCCATCGTCAAGCTGAATCAGGACAGCGAGACTGAGGACGACACCGCGGCGCTGACCATCTATCTGAAGCGTGACACAAACGTAGAAGTAGATCGTGAGACGCTTGCAAGAAAGACAGACATCAGCGCAGATCGGTTCTATGCGGTAGCACTGTCTGACACCTCCAAGGTGGTACTGGCGAAGTTCAAGAAGTAAGGAGCGGACACCATGCTGATGACAGTGGAGCATCTCCGGAAATTTGTGGACACCGAAACACCGGACGAACTGCTTGCGGAACATCTTGCCGCACTGGAAGCTGCGATCCGGCAGGAAACGCACAACACCTTTACAGAACGCGGCTTCCGGCACGTGACGGCGATTCAGGGCGGTGTCATGCTGACACCGAGCCTGCGGATCCTGACAGGGGACACCGTGCAGATCGGCGAGCAACTGTACACGGTACTGCCGGACAGCATGCTGTCACCTGCTCCGGCGGACACCGATTCTGCGGTGCTGCACCGTGTAGCATATCCGCCGGACGTGGTAATGGGGTGCGTGGAAATTCTGCGGTACAAGCTTAGCAGGGCGGGGCAGAACGCCGCCGACAGGGCGGGAATTGCATCGGAAACCATCAGCCGGCATAGCGTGACCTTTTCCGGCGAGGACGCTTACAGCGGAGTTCTGGGCGTTCCTGCACGGCTGACCAAATTCCTGGACAGATACCGGAAAGCGAGGTTCTGACAATGCACGGCTTGATTGGTGGAAATATAGATGCGGAACTGCTGCTTGTGGAAAGCAAGGTCAACGAGATCGGCGAGGCAGTGGAACAGGAAACGCCTGTGCTTACGCTCAATGGCTGGCTTGACCTCTCTGGTAGCGATAGCCGTTACACGACGTACAACGCCAAGACGGAACAGTCTACGCATATTTTTGTGGCGGACTGGGTACAACTGCCGGAGAACATTGTCCCGGAGAACTGCCGCTTACGTTGTGGCGGAAAGCGGTATGATGTGCTTGACATTGACAACCCTATGGAAATGGGAGACGGATCACAGCTGGAAATCTATCTGCGGTACACGGGAGGTGCGGCACAGTGAAAATGGAAACGGTATCACTGGAAACGCATATCCTGGAGGCTGCCGATCTGATTGACAGCGCTGTGGAACAATTTCTCACGGAAATGGGTGCGCTGCTGTCGGCAGATGCTGCGGCAATGTCTCCCGTAGACGAGGGGCAGCTGAAAGGCTCATGGGACTATGTTGTTGACACGGCAGAGCATTCCGTTACTGTTGGCAGCAACCTAGAAAACGCCGTCTGGAATGAGTTTGGGACAGGTTCCCATGCAGCGAACGGTGACGGCAGAGCGTCCCCTTGGTACGTCCCTGTTGCTGGATACACCGGGTCAAGGAAACCGACATATCAAGGGAAGGTCACGGTTGTATACGGAAAAAACGGAGTGCAATATTACAAGACGGACGGTAAGGCAGCGCAACACACGTTGCAGCACGCAGCAGATCAAGACCTGCCGAAAGCAGAACAGCGTCTGGCTGCAATTGTGAAACGAGGTGTGTCATGACAAAAGAACTGCTGGCGGCGGTAAAAGAACGACTTGAAGCAGCTGAAATACCGTATCAGTATGAGACCTATCAGACTGCCGAAAAGCTGCCGCCGGTCTACTGTGTCGGACATTGCAGCAGCAGCCCGGTCACAGAAGAAAGCGGTATGCTGTCCGGGACGTTCCTGCTCACGTTGGTTGGGACGAGCTGGGATGCACTGATAACTGCCCGGGAGAGAATTTGCAGGGCGTTCCCCAGAGTCACCGGATATAGCACATCCGGTGATGATTATGCAGTGGTGCTGTTCTTTAACAGCGCTGTTGCTGTTCCGTGCGACGATGCACGGCTGAAAAAAATACAGATCAATCTGAAATACATAGAATGGAGAGTGGAGTAATATGCAGGCAGGACAACACGGCATGACCCAAAATACATTAGAGCGGATCTGGCTGGGCGCAGGGACGATCCACAAAGGACTGACGCTGACGACCGGCACCTCCGGCGGCAATGCACAGTTCAATTTTAAAGAAACGTTGTTGTGTGCGACATCCGGCGGTAACAGCCTGGAGATCACCAGCACACTGTACGATGTGCCGATCGACGGCGTAGGCGTCAAGGTATACGGCGGTGTGGTAAAGACCGGAGAGACCGGCACAATGACCATCAATGCTCTGGACATGACGCCAGAGCTGCTGAACCATGCCTTATTTTCCGATCTGGTAGAATCGCAGGGCGCAAAAGACTACCTGGTCGGCACGACCGGACAAAAGATTGAAGAAAAGCACTGGATCGACAAGCTGGCGTATGTGGGCGAAACGTTGAAAAACCGTAAGCCTATTGTCATTGTTTTCGATAAAGCCATCTGCACCAGCGGCGCAAAGGTGGACGGCAAGAGCTTTGAAGCGAGTGTGCTGCCGCTGACATTTGAGGCATACCGGCCGTATTCTGACGGCGACCGCATGACAGGTCTGAACATCCATATCTATTATCCGAAAACAAGCGCAGATGTCCAGAGCGTAGCTGCCAGCGCGGCAGCGTCCAAGTGAAAGGAGCAGGCGTATGAAGCAGGTAAATATGCGGGAACTTACCGCAGAGGATATGGGGATGCTGTTCGACATCGCATCCGCCATTGGTTCGGACGAGATCGCAGCTCTGACAGAAGATCCGGCGATCGCCGCCGCCATTTCCCGGCTCGGCAGCGGAAATTTCCGTGAGGTTGGTGCAGTAGCTGCAGCAAAGGCGGCCGCTATTATCATCCGAAACTATCGGAAGTGTGAGCCGCTGCTCCGGCAGCTGCTGGCATCGGTTACCGGGAAATCTGAGGCAGAGATCGCAAAGTCCGGCGCAGGCACATACGCTGCCATGCTGCGGCAGCTTGTCACATCGCAGGGAATGAAGGATTTTTTCACGGAATTGCTGCCGTTTGCGGCAGCGGACACAGCATCACCGGATTCTGCGAATTGATCTGGCGTCGGTATGCTGACCCTATGGGGCTGCTTGGCGCTGCTCTCCGGCAGCATCGGTTCGCAGAGACGGTCTGCAAGATATATGAGGAATCCTCCCGGCAGCAGTGCTGGGAGTTTTTCCTGCATCAAGTGCGCGACAAGTCTTTCCAGGAATTTATGGACGGGCTACAGACCAGTTCTGCAAAAAAACAGTCTCAGCACATCCGGAAAGAAGATGTGCCGGCGCTGATCCGGCAGAATATCGCCCGGTTTGAGAAGATGCAGTTCGGTGCGGCAGAAAAAATTTATTGACGGGAGGCGAGGGAAAACGGATATTTTCAAGCTGTGCGGCAAGATCGTCGTAGACAGCAGTGAAGCGCGAAAACAGCTGAAAACCACGCAGGACGATGCCGAAAAGACCGAGACACGGATGTCTAAAGCATTCGACAAGATCGGGCAGGCGTTTGGCAAGGCATTCAGGGGGCGGAAAAGCGACGTCTCCGACACCAAGGAATCTCTGCAAATCCTGACCAAAAAGGTGGAACTACAGCGGACGACACTGGACAAGCTGAAAGACAAGTACAAGGACCTTCGCAAAGAAACCGGCAAGGAATCCGATGAGGCGAAAACCTGTGCGGACAACATCAAAAAGCTAAGTTCTGAGCTGAAAAGCAACGAGAAAAAGTTGAGTCAGGCACAGAAAGCCGCCGATCAGCTGAACCGGGAACAGAAAAATCTGGACGATTCCGCCGGAAAGGCGAAAAAATCGGTCAAGGAACTGGGGGACAGCGCCAAAAACACAGAAGGCGGATTTTCCGTCATGAAGGGTGCCATTGCCAATGTATTGGCGAGCGGTTTTGAAAAGCTGATCGATCTTGCCGCAAAGGCAGGACAGGCACTTTGGGATTTTGGCAAGGATTCTGTAGAATCTGCGGCAGAGGTGTCCGCGGAAAATTCTGCCCTTGACCAGATCATGGGCAATTATGCCGGTGCTGCACAGAAAAAGATGCAGGCGGTGGCAGATGCCACCGGCGTGGTATCCACCCGGCTAACCGGGAGCATGACCTCTCTCACTGCAAAGTTCAAGGGTCTGGGATTTGGCATAGAAGACGCCACCGACCTTGCGGCAGGCGGCTTGACTCTAGCATCCGACGCAGCAGCGTTCTGGGATGTGTCTCTGGACGAGTCCATGGGGCATCTGAACAGTTTCATCAACGGATCCTATGAGGGTGGTGAAGCCATCGGTCTGTTTGCCAACGATACGCAGATGGCATCTTACGCCGTGGAAAAGGGCATCATCTCCGAGACAAAAGCCTGGGCAAACCTGGACGAAGCAACCAAGCAGGCCACACGTCTGGAATATGCGCAGAACATGATGGATGCGTCCGGTGCGGTTGGACAGGCAGCGAAAGAGTCGAGTCAGTACGCCAACGTGCAATCCAATCTGACGGAAAAGTGGCGGCAGTTCAAGGCGGAAGTCGGCGAGCCGATTCTTGATGAGTTTGTCACACCTGCCATGCAGAAACTTTCGGAATGGGTGGATATTGCACGGGAAAAGTTTCAGGACATCGCACCAAAAATCAGCGAGTTCAAAGACAAGCTGAGGGAATGGTGGGAAAAGGCACAGGAAGTTGCAGCCTTTGTGCAGGAATCTTTCCAGCCGGTCATCGATGCACTGAAAGATGCGTGGAACAACCTGAAAGATGCAGTTTCGCCGCTGACCGAACTGTTTTCCGGTTTTGTCGAAAGCGGCGGTGCGACCTCTACGGCAATGACAGTGTTTGCCGGAGCGTGTCAGGCAGTGGCGGACGTGATCGGGATACTGTCCTCCCTGATAACGCCTGTGATTTCCACGATCAGCAGCACCATTGCAGAGCAGCTGCCGGGCTGGATCGAGAAGATACAGGGGCTCGGGGAAAAGCTGGACTGGCTGAAGCCGGTGATTGCCGTGATCGGAACTGTTGTTGCCGTGACGGTTTCCAACGTTTCCGGAATATTAAACGGGCTGGTCAGTGCGGTTGACGGCATCCTGCAATGGCTGGACGGCGTTTTCACATGGCTGGAAGGGTTGTTCAATGTTTTTGTCGGCATATTTACAGGAGATACTGATCGTATCAAGCAGGGGTTCGGCGAAATGGGAACCGGAATCATTACCTCTTTGACAGGGCTGTGGAATACGGTTTCAGGCTATCTGGGTGGATTTATGAAGGGGTTCAAGGACACCTTCCAGGGCATATTCGATACAGCGTCAGAAAAGTTCAGCGGCGTAAAAGAGACTGTCAGCAGCGTTGTGGAATGGCTGAAAGGCGTGTTCGACTTCGACTGGCATCTGCCGGACATCAAGCTGCCGGAATTTCACTGGTCTGGTGAGTTCAGTTTAAGTCCACTGTCTGTTCCGCATTTGGATGTAGAATGGTACGCAAAGGGTGCTGTGCTGAACCAGCCGACGATCTTCGGCATAAATCCCAGCAATGGGAACGCCATGATCGGCGGCGAAGCTGGTGCAGAAGCAGTTGCTCCTATTGCCACGCTGCAAGGCTATGTGCAGGAAGCTGTCCGTGCCGAAAATGCCGGCGTTATGGAGCTGCTGTCTGAAATTCTGGCGGCGATACTGGACTACTTTCCGCAGCTGGTGGCTGCATCCGGTCACGACATCAAGATCAACGGCAGAACGCTTGCGAAGCTGATCGCCTCCGACATGAGCCGTGAACTGGGCAGCCTGCAAAACAAAGCAAGGAGAGGTGTGACATAAAATGAAAGGCATCAAATTTGGCGGTAATCATTCGTATGACGTGTACCAGCTTTTTCTGAACTCCTACAGCATCGGTGAAGCGGAACCAAACACAAACTTGGTGGAGATCCCCGGCGTAGACGGTGCTGTGGACTTCACGGAGTACTTCGGCGGCGTGACGTACAAAAGCCGCACGCTGAAGATGCAGTTCACCTTTACCGCGGATCGCTTCGGGCTGAACGCGGCATATGCAAAGCTGCAAAACGCCTTGAACGGCAAGCGAGTGAAAATCGTGCTGGACGATGACAAGGATTACTTCTACACGGGGCGTGTATCTGTCGGGGAACTCTCTCCTGACGGGCAGATCGGGAAAGTGACGCTGACGGCGACCTGCGATCCGTATAAGTACAAGAACAAGGCTAGAACAGTGACCTGCTCCGGTCACACGGTCGGAAAAGGCGTTGGTACAGCTGGTGGTACGGCTGCCACCCTGATCCACGCCTCCGTCACAAACGCCGGCGGCGTTCCTGCTGTGCCGACGTTCAACGGCGACAAGGATTTCTATGTCACAGCAACGGAGCGGCACACAGGCGGCAGCAGCGACACGTACCTGAACGAATCCGAATCGCTGCCAAGCGGGAAAGATACGGCGATCAGCGGCGTTGAGATTCCTGCTGGGGCAACGCAGGAGTTCGGGTTCTGCTGTGTCGGAGAGGGCGATTTGACAGTGACGATAAAGCTGCAAGAAAGGAGCCTGTAAGTGTATAAAGTCAAAGTAGATGAGAAGCTGCTGTGCTTCACCGGCAGTGTCAACGGCATGGAGTATGTCACAGACCCTGATGTAAAGCTTGTGGTCAACGGCGTGGACAGCTTTTCTTTCGCAATTTACCCGCAGCACCCACTGTACAAAAAAATCGTATGCAAGGTGTCCCGCGTGAAGATCTGGCGGGACAGCGAACTGCTTTTTTACGGAGAAGTCACGGGATACAGTCAGGACATGTATGGCATACGCACGTATGACTGCGAGGGGGCTCTGGCATGGCTGAACGACCTGCACTTTGCCTATGCGATCAGCGGGGCAACGCCCAAAGACGTACTGTACTGGTATATCAAAATGTACAACCAAAAGCTGCGGGACAAGTCGAAAAGCTTCGAACTGGGTACTGTAACGGTACATAAGGCAATGACACAGGACGGAACAGAGGGAACGATTGCACGCTCCAGCGGTGTGTATCCGTCCTTCTGGGAAGAAATCCAAGATAAGCTGCTGGATTCGTTCGGCGGCATTCTGCGCGTCCGATATGTCGGCAGCGATACCTGTGCCGGATATATCGACTGGCTGGCAATTCCGGACGGGACCTGTGCTCAGGACGTGCGGTATGCCAAAAATCTGCTGAACTGCGACTGGACATATGACTGTACATCAATTGCAACTGCTGTTGTACCGCTGGGAAAGCGAAAGGACAGCAGCGGAGACAACGAAGTCCGTCTTACGATAGACAAAGCAGACGATGACGATGCCACTTTTATGATCCAATACATGACCGGAACGGACGATCTCGTGAAATCCGGAAACATGGTCTACAGCAAATCCCGCATGGAAAAGTACGGTCTGATACAGCAGGCTGTGACCTTTGACGACATTACAGATGCGGGAACGCTGGCGTATCAGGGAGCAGTGTGGCTGCGGCAGAACGGGAAAGCGGCAAGCACGATCAGTGCGGAAGCGATTGATCTGGCGGACATTGATGAAAGTGTGGAACACTTCACGCTCGGTGACTATGTGCGGACAAAGCTGCCAAGTGATATTGCAGAGAACCTTTTTCCGATAACGGCGATTGAGATCCCGATTGCAGCTCCGGAAAACGCTAAGCTGACTGTAGGTACACAAGAAAGCAGCATTACAAGCGGAAGCGGCGGGCAAGGCGGAGGCAGTATTACAAATGCTGGCTCTGGTGCTGATGCGATGGCTCATACACACTCCAACAAGGGCGTTCTGGATAAAATTACGGAGCAGGATTACGCGGACTTTAAAGGGGCTGTCAACAAGGCACATATCCACGCAAACAAAGACACGCTGGACAAGATCGAGCAGCCGTACACCACGGCAGAACGGGACAAGCTGGCTTGGCTGGAGAACTACACTCACCCAACCCACACCGCCCACGCGAAAGGGTTTTACAAGTTTGCAAGCGACGGTGAGGGGCATGTCACGGACGTAGCTTATGTAGATGGAACAGATATGTACAACCTAGGATGTGCACTCAGATCAGACATAGATCCATCTACATATAGTGGGGAACTTCCACTTTGCTTTGCAAAGGCAGGTCTCGACGAAGAACTTGGAACTCTCAAAGACTGTGTTGGAGGGCTAGAAGGTGCCGCTTATATAAGACTTTCTAAGTGGGCTAATAGCCACAGAGAAGCATGGCTGATTGTCGGGGGGAACCAAGGTGGTGAATCGCTTGGGTGCTTGTGCTTGCACGGAAAATATTCGTTTCCATACGTCATCAAGCCACCATCGGGCGAAGATGAAGCTGATGGCCATACATATACTTTACCGGCTGGCAAAGATGGAACATTTGCACTTACATCCGATATACCTGACATCAGCGGCAAGCTGGACAAGACCGGCGATGCAAGCACTACTACAGTAGCATTTTCAGCAGCATCTGCCCGGGAGAATATCAAGACGGGCGAAAAGCTGTCTGTAATTGTTGGCAAGATTGCTAAGTGGTTTGCGGATTTGAAAACGGTAGCGTTTACGGGAAGTTATAACGATCTGGCAAATAAGCCGACAATACCGGACGGATCTAAGTATCTGCCGTTGGCTGGCGGGGTGATGACCGGCGATATTGATCTAGCGTCAAATGGTGTGGATTTATTGGTTGGATCACAACGAGCAACACAGACAACCTATGCAACGGCCGGTGCAACAATATCTACAAAACAAACATTTAGTAGCGGTTTGCCAGAAAGAAAATCTTTGGTCGGCTCCTTTTTAGATCAAAACAGTGTATGGCATAGTATCATATCGGTACGCCATAGAAATGGCTATAATGACGGCGTAAATTATGGAATGTATTTGCGTAGCCTTTTAACTTCTGACGGCAGCTTATTCTGGAACAAGCAAACTGGTGCTGGCAAGTGGCAAGGCGAGCGGGTGTTGTTGGATAGCACAAATTATAGCAGCTATGCTGCCAAATCTGACCACACGCACGATGCTATAACCAATAGTTCTCGATGGGCTAGCGGAGCCAATAACGCCGCGCAATGGGTGAGATTAGGCACCGTGGTATCATCGGGAAATTTTGCCACTACGGTCATTAGTGTGTGGAGCGGTGATGGAGCAAACGGAAATGCCTCGCAAAATAGCTGGTTTGACATTCACATAAAAGACGGATGGCAGTCCACAGAATCAGCAACCAAAGCCTGCGGTGTTACGGTCTATCGCACCCGTTGTGGCATGGTCAAAGTTAAAGTAATACCCACAGCACACAATACCTATACTGTCTGGGTATACCTACCTTGGACATATTGGAATGGTAACTATTCAGTCCATGGCAAGTATTCGTCTTGGACGCCACAAGTTTTAAAACAAACAGCAGAACCGGACGGCACAGCAGCCGACACAGCCTACTACGATCAGGCATTCTTAACCAGCACCGTAGCCGCCGCCAAAACCCTCACCGACTCCGGCTGGGTAGCCATGACCGTAGAGGGCTATGCCAAATCCGGCACTGTCAAGTATCGCACCTACGGCAAACAGATCACGATAACCGGAAGAAGTGTTGTCCTAAAGACCGATATTGCTACCTCATATCCAGCACCGCAGTACATCGCTTCAACGACCTTTGACTTTTCCAAAATTGTCGGCTGTTCCGGTGTAGGGCGGTCATCGTCTGGCGTGGGGGCATATGTTGCCGTAGAAAACTACAACGGAGATAACCTTGTATCCGTGTATGCTCTTGGCAGTAAAATCGCCGCTGGTTCTACGCTGTATTTTACGATCACTGGATTTATTGACTGACTAGGAGGAAACTATGAAAGAAACCATTTGCACGATTGCCGGCATTTTCGGCAGCTTTATCGCCGGACTGTTCGGCGGCTGGGATACGGCGTTGGCAACGCTGTTGATTTTTATGGCGGTAGACTATGTGACGGGATTGATCGTTGCGGCTGCCGGAAAATCGCCGAAGGGCAAGCTGTCCAGCAAGATCGGCTGGAGAGGACTTGCCAAAAAGTGTGTTGTGCTGCTTCTGGTTCTGGTGGCGGCACAGCTGGACGTGGTTCTCGGCATGGATTATGTGCGTGCAGGCGTGTGTGTTGCGTTTCTGTGCAATGAGGTGATTTCCATTTTGGAAAACGCCGGCTTGATGGGCGTACCGCTGCCGGCGGCACTAAAAAACGCTGTGGAGCTGCTGCAAAAGAAGGAGAAATAAAAACACCGCCCGGCGGCGTACAAAGTCTTTTCAAAGACATTTTTAGAAAGGATGATTTACATGGCAATTTTGACCCCTGATAAAACAACCACACTGGGCGGTGTGACCGTCAAGGAGTATCTGCTGACAAAGAACAACCCCAACCGTATTGACATGCCCACAGCACAGCTGACAGGCAAGGTGCTGGGCGTGACGATCCACAACACTGACCGCATCAAGACTGCCGCCGGCACTACGCCAGCAGAGCAGTACACTCGTGCGACTGTCAACGGCAACATGAAGACCGTGCGGGTACACTACTATGTGGACAGCACCTGTGCGTGGCAGAATCTGCCGCTATCGCTGTCCGGCTGGCATGCTGCCGACGGTTCCGGGAACGGAAATCGCAGAACGATTGCGATTGAGTGTATCATGTCCAGTGCGTATAACTCGACTGATAAGAAATCGGAAGATAACTGTGCGAGATTGGCTGCGGCTTTGCTCAAACAATACGGTCTGGGTATATCGCATTTATACACCCATACCCACTGGCTGAACGTCCGGGACGGCAAGAGCGGCAGTACTGACCAGCTGAACACTATGCACAACAGCTACAAGATGTGCCCGGCGTACATTCTGCCCCATTGGGCTGCTTTCAAAGCAAAAGTACAAGCCTATCTGAATGGTACTTCTGCCGCAAAGCCATCCAACGCGCAGCTGTACAGAGTCCGAAAGAGCACGAACGATATGAAGAGTCAGCTCGGCGCATATGCTTCTCTGGAGAACGCCAAGAAGGCATGCAAGGCAGGGTATTCCGTTTTCGATTCCAGTGGGAAGGCGGTGTATACCAACAGCAGCTCCGGGAAGTATGTAAAAGGCCAGGCGGTGCACATCGGCAGCAATGTGCCGCTGTTCGCCAACGAAACTACTGCCGCACCAGCTGCCCGACTGACCGCCGGGACGTACTACATCTACGACGGCGTACCGTGTAAGCTGGGGCGGTATCGTGTTACTACTACGGCGGCTTCCTGCGGTAAAAAGCCGGCAGGGAAGTATGTTACGGGGTATGTGTCTTGGGATAATTTCAAGTAACACAGAAATGATAATCCGATGCAAATAACGAAAAAACCGGCAGTACAAAACAGGAAATTTCCTGCTGTACCGCCGGTTTTTTTGTCATAATCTTGTTATCATCTTTTACAGTTAAGTCCGCCAAGCTGTGAAATAATATACTTTGCCGTTCTGGCGTTGGGTGTTTTGATCCGAACGGGGTATTGCAGCTTTTTTTCATAGGTCCACATCTCAGTTCGCCTCCTTTTCCCACGGCCACGGGCCTTGATTCCATGCCCAGGGGCTGTCGCCGCTGGTCTGCAAAGGCTGCAGCGGACCGTACTGCCGGACATATGCCGTTGCCGCTTTCTGCCGCATTGCCTGATAGTTTTTCCACATTCGCAGAGCCTCCGGACAGCGGGGGTGGGTGTCCAGATACAGCTGTAATTCGTACAGGACGAAATCATATTTCCGAATCATGGAGAGCAGCTTCTGTTTCTCATGCACAAGAACCACCTCCCCGATAGGGATAGTCCAGTGCCGGAAAAATGGTTCCGACAGGGAAGGCGGTGTCTGCATTATAGGGCTCCTCCCACTGTTGATAGGGGACATATGCCATGCCCGGCGGTGTCTGCTCCGGAAACGGCGTGGTGGGCTGGAATGGTTCTGTTTCCTGCATGCCGTACATCGGGGCATCAGCCGGCTGGAATTCCCTCAGGAAGTTCCGTTGCATGCCTGCCATCTGCGGCATGTGATCCATAGAACTTTGCATTACAAAACTCCTTTCTGCACCGCTTTCGAGAATCCGGTGCATTCCAGTGTATGCAGATCCGCTGCATTCGGTGCAGTTATGTGGTATAAATGGCATAAAAACTGCCAAAGCTAACGAAAGAAAAATTGGCAACAGGGAGAAGCTGCCGAAGCTGGCGGAGAGGTTTTTGCATGGGTTGGTACTTTACAGATATAACAGAGATGAAAATTGATTTCCGTGGACAATGTCGTTTCCAGTCAAAATCTCCAAGAATTTTCCGCATAGCATCATGAAAATTCTCCATGAAGTTTTTGTAAACCTGCCGCCTGTCCCATTGACATACTAGGTTAGTAGGTGTATAATGAAATCAAACAGAGCAAAGGAAAGTGGTAACTATGATTGTGTCCACAAAAGGGCGAAATGCCCTGAAGCTGATGATGTGTCTGGCACAGGTGGACGACCAAGCGTATACACCGCTGAAAGTCATCTCTGCCCAGCAAAATATTTCTCTCAAATATCTGGAAAACATCACCTCGATGCTCTCCAAGAAAAAGTTTGTGGAAGCGGCAAGCGGAAAGGGCGGCGGCTATCGCCTGTCCCGTCCGCCGGAGCAATACAGCGTGGGAGAAATTCTGCGGGCGGTGGAAGAATCCATCGAACCGGTAAAGTGCATTGAAAACGGAACGCCGATCTGCGAAACTGCGGATTCCTGTTCCACACTGCCGATCTGGAAAGGGCTTTCTGCACTGATCAATAACTATTTGAATTCCATTACCCTTGCCGATGCGGTAAATTATAAAGATGAAGGAGAAGATGTAACATGAGTCATAATGATCTGCTGCGTATTCAGAATTTGAAAGTATGTGCCGGAGAAAAAGAAATTCTTCACGGCATCGATCTGGACATTCACGAGAATGAAGTACACGTCCTGATGGGACCGAACGGCACCGGTAAGTCCACACTGGGTGCTGCACTCATGGGCAATCCTGCTTACACCGTCACCGGCGGCGACATCATCTATAAGGGACAGAATATCAACGAAATGCCGGATAACGAACGTGCCAAGAACGGCATTTTCCTGTCGTTCCAGAACCCCATTGAGATTCCGGGCATCACCGTCAGTGCGTTTATCCGCAGTGCACTGGAAGCCAAGACCGGCAAGCGTGTCCGTCTGTTCAGCTTCAAAAAGGAACTGGAAGAAAAAATGGCACTGCTCCAGATGGATCCGTCCTATGCAGAGCGTGACCTGAACGTGGGCTTCTCCGGCGGCGAAAAGAAAAAGACTGAGATCCTTCAGATGCTGATGCTGAATCCGGAATTTGTCATTCTGGACGAAACCGACTCCGGTCTGGACGTTGATGCTGTCCGCACCGTTTCCAAGGGCATCGAAGCATACCGCAAGCAGTCCAGGGGCAGCCTGTTGGTCATTACCCACAGCACCAAGATTCTGGAAGCACTGCCGGTAGACTATACGCACATCATGGTGAACGGTAAGATCGTCAAGACCTCCGACAGTTCCCTGATTGAAGAAGTCAACGAAAACGGCTTTGCCGCTTATGAAAATGCAGAGTAATCACACTGGATAAAGAAGACTGTACGCAGATTGTGTGCAGAGCCGTCAGGCGAACTTTATGCAGCGTTTCTCAGAGCTTGTGTTCGTAGGAAATATATGCGGATTTTCGAGCAAATTTTTTTGCAGACAAGGCAAAAATTTGCAGGCATACTTTCGTATGGCAAGAATTTTTAAC
>ERZ773193.2224-NODE-2224-length-21463-cov-4.226878_pt1 | contig 21463 bp, 20 predicted proteins | sample MGYA00511110_ERZ773193 | MGnify/ENA primary metagenome ERZ773193 (study PRJEB29015, sample SAMEA2737784) | human gut metagenome | biome: human gut; feature: human-associated habitat; material: faeces | place: China | collected 2012 ...
TCCGCCGTTCGTTAGAACGGCGGAACCTAAGGGCGCAGCGTCGAGGGGTTCCGGCGTTTGGTAAAACGCCGGAACAAATCAGTGCTCGATCCAACAACGTAAAGTTTCGCCGGCCTGCAGGTGACGCAGATTCTCCGCGGCGATGTCGACCACGTTATTGAGCGTGGCCTCTAGGTGGAACCAGCCCGAGACGTGCGGCGTGATGAGCATGTTGGGCGCATCCCACAACGGGCTTGTCTCAGGCAGCGGCTCGGGGTCGGTGACGTCGACCGCGGCGCCGGCGAGATGTCCCGACTCCAGAGCGGCAACCAGGTCGTCGGCAACCACAAGATCGCCGCGGCCGCCGTTGGCAAAGAAGGCGCCCGGCTTCATCGCGGCGAAGAACTCGGCGTTCGCCAGACCGCGGGTCTCGGGTGTGCTGGGCATAAAGGATGCGACGATGTCAGCTTCGGCCAGGCGCTCGGGCAGGGCGTCCATGCCGTCCATGTCCTCAAACACAATGGGGTAGACGAGTGGATGGCGCTTGATGCCGCGGACGTGTGCACCCATGCTGCGGCAGAGCGTGGCAAAGTGGCCGCCGATATCGCCAGCGCCCAGCACTAGCACGTTGGCGTTTTTGAGCGAGGTGACCGGCCCCAAATCCTTCCAGCGATGCTCGCGCTGCAAGTCGTGATAGCCGGGCAGGCGCTTCATCATCGAAAGGACCATGGCAAACATGTGCTCGCTTACGGCCTGACCGTAGGCGCCGATCGAGCAAGACAGCTTGGCGTCAGCCGGCACGGTGCCAGCAGCAAGGTAGTCGTCATAGCCGGCGGTCTGCAATTGCAACAGCTGGAGATGCTCGCATGCCGTGAGCATGTCAGGGTCGATGTTGCCCAGGATCACGTCGGCATCGGCGACCTGCTCGCGCGTGATGGCGTCGGAGCTCGTGTAGATAAAGTCCTCGCCCGGAGCGCTCGACTCAAGAATTGCGCGATGGCGATCGTTGACGGGCAACAAAACCAGGATGTTCACAAGCAGTCCTCTCCGCTCAACCTACCAAAAAGGGACAGGTTTATTTTGGCAGGTTATATCAGGCAAAACGTTCAAACAAAAACGCCGGATGCAAGACGAGCGTGCCCGTCAGCATCCGGCGCATCCACGGCTACCAGCTCAGCAGTTCGTAACCGTCCTCGGTCACCACGAGCTGTACCTCGCACTGGGCCGAATCGCTGCCGTCCTTGGTGCGTACGCACCAGCCATCGCCCTTGCTAATCTTAATGTCGGGCGCTCCGGCGTTGACCATAGGCTCGATGGTAAAGACCATGCCCGGAGCCATGATGGTGTCTACATCGGGCGCCTCGGTGGTAAAGCCCACAAACGGGTCCTCGTGGAACTCCTTACCGATGCCGTGTCCGCCGTACTCGCGCACCACGCTAAAGCCGGCGTCCTCGACCGTCTTTTGCACGGCCTCGGCCATCACGGATAGCGGCAGCCACGGCTTGACGGCCGCCAGACCCGCCTCCACGCTGGCGCGGGTGACGTCGACCAGGCGCTGGCGCTCGGCCGAGACTTCGCCGATGCAGAACATACGGCTCGAGTCGCTAAAGTAGCCGTCCAAGATCGTGGAGCAGTCCACGTTGATGATGTCGCCCTCGTGCAGCACGTCCGTATCGCAGGGGATACCGTGGCAGACCACGTCGTTGATCGAGGTGCACACGCTCTTGGGATAGCCCTCGTAGTTGAGGTCGGCCGGCGTGCCACCGTGCTCGACGGTGTAGTCGTAGATCATCTGGTCGATCTGGTTGGTGGTCATGCCCGCGGCGATGTGCTCGCCTACGTAGTCGAGCACGCCCACGTTGATAGCGGCGGAGCGCTTGATGCCCTCGATATCGGCGGGCGTCTTGTAGAGCGTGCGGGGCAGAACCTCCCAGCCCTCTTCCCACAAGCGCTCGAGGCGCTCATCAAAGGCGCTATGGCATTTCTTATATTTTTTGCCGCTGCCGCACCAGCAAGCGTCGTTGCGGCCAGGCACGGGTCCTTTGTCATACATGGCTAACTTCCTTTCATTCGCAGCTAGTATAGCCCACCCACGCGTCCATAAAAGTTGCGGTGATATAGTTCCGATTTAAGCGGTTTAACAGCACAAATAGGAACTATATCACCGCAACTGATGGAGCGGGATGACGGGCACTAGCTGCTGCGTGGTTTTGCTAGTAACTCACCTGGCAAGGAATGCCGAGGGCTTGGACGCGCGCGGCAATGGCGTCGAGCACCTCGGGCGCCGCTTTAGCAAGGCCGGCGACCGGTGTCTCGCGCGCCACCGTGTAGATGGTCGCTTCCTGCGGACGAATGCGCTCAAGCGCCGCGAGCCAAGGGGCAACGTACTCCTCGCCGGTGTTGTCGATGGGCCTGCCCTGATACTCGCCGGTCAAAAAGATCGTCTGGATAATAACGTGACCGTCAAAGCCCGCGAACGTCTCGATCTGGTGCTCGACGTCGTAGGGGCCGACAGGCTGGTCGAGCAGCTGGATAAACGCCGGGTCGACCGTATCGAGCTTAAGAATGTTGTCGTCGACCATCATGAGCGCATCGTGTACCTGGGGACGGTCGGCGCGTGTGCCGTTGGAGAGCACGGCAATCTTGGTGTTTGGGGCAAGCTCGTCGCGCAGCGCGACGGCACCGGCGATGGCCTGCGGAAACTCCGGCGCGGCGGTGGGCTCGCCGTTGCCGGCAAACGTGATCACATCGGGGAGCTCGCCCTCGGCTGCCATCTCGCGCAGCTTTGCCTCGAGCGCGTCGAGTACCACGGCAGCCGTGTTATACGGCTCGTGGCAGGGGCGCTCGTCGTTGAGGCCGTTTTCGCAGTAAATGCAGTCGAACGTGCAGATTTTGCCGCTGGCCGGCATCATGTTGACGCCGAGCGAGAGACCAAGGCGACGGCTGCGAACGGGCCCAAAGATGGGGCTGGCATTCAAAAACGTAGACATAGGCATATGCTCCTCAAGACCATTGTGCCTAAGCATAGCATCGGCTCCGAAGCAAGGTGCGGGCTCTTGCTTTACAAGTTTCGTTTTTGCACGTCGCTCATGATGCCGCGCCATGAAAAGCCTCAGGTCGGGTACAGTTAATCTGTTAACAAAGCGTAAAGCAATGCGGGTCTATCCAACCGTACTGACGTGCAACTGGATGGGCATTAACGATGGGAACACAGTATGGATTTTACGGTCGAGAATGCGGGCACCACGATCGCCTGTCGCGAATATGTCGGCCCGGATGTGTCGCCTGATGCTCCTGCCTTGGTGTGCGTGCACGGCGCCTGCGTCGACGGCGTCTTTTTTGACGCCATCGCCCGCGAGCTCGCCTGTGACTACCGCGTCATTGCCTACGACCGCCGCGGTTGCGGCGAGAGCGGTGACGCTGCAGACGGACGCTACGACCTCGCCGCCCAGGCCGCCGACCTGCAGGCCGTTATCGAGCATATTGGCGCTCCGGCAAACGTGCTCGCGCACAGTGCCGGTACGCTGGTGACCCTGGAACTTCTCCGTGCAAACCCCGCCATAATCTCGCGTGCGATTCTGCATGAACCCGCCGTGACGGATGAGGGTGCCGGCCTGGGCGCGGCCCCGGTTTTGCTCGAGATGATCGCCGCGGGAAAGGTCTCCAGGGCATTACGGGCCTTCCTGGGCGCCATCGGCGATTCGGACCCTGAGGCTCCCAAGTTAACCGAGGCGGAAGCCAAGCATGCCCTGCGCAACGGCCGCAGTTTCATGGCGAACGAATACGGGATTACTATGACCTGCGTTCCCGATTGGGATAGCGTTCGCGCGTCAAAAACGGTGGCCGCCGTGCTCCTGGGCGAGCTCTCGATTGGCACGCCCCGCGAGGCGGGCACGAGGATGGCGGCTGAGCTTTTGGACTGTCCGCTCGTAACGATTCCCGGGGCGCACAACGGCCTGCGCGATCGTCCGGCAGCGGCTGCCCGGGCTGTCCGTGGCATCCTGGGGTTCTAGCACCCGCAATAGCCAAAGCAGGCTCCATCCGCAAACGTTTCGGCCGTGTTAACAAATGTGCTCAAAACCTCACGTCTGCGGCTTCAATCGCGCCGTCTGCCAACTCATAAAAATGTAACAGCATTCACGTGCCTACCTGCATCGGCAAGGTGTTACTCTTGTAACATTTGGAACCCACCGCTACCATGCGAAACTATCGAAAGGGCCCCATATGCTCAATAATCACGAGGCCAATCTAACCGACGAGGAGGCTGCCGCCGAGGTCGCCCGTGTCGCGAAGACCTACCCCGTGGTACGTTTGCTGTCGGCCGATCAGATTAAGAGCGAGCCTAACTGCCTACTCGCCGGCGATCGGTGCCCTTGTCTGCGTCAGTCGAGCCTTGAGGCCTTGACAGATTCCGATGAGGTGTCGGAGCAACTGCTCAACGATGGCGTTGAGTACCGCGCTCGCCTGCGCCCTCTGAAGGTCGAGGGCGAGCCTCATGTCCTGCTGATGGTGCGTCCGATCGATGAGCAAGAGGCCGCAGAAGAGGACCTTGTCTACACCGACGTGCTGACGAGTGTGCGCAATCGCCGATATTACGAGGAAAAGCTCCGAAGCGTCCGCATGAATGCCGGCGTTGCGATGATCGACCTTGATGATTTTAGGGTCTTCAACGATACCTGTGGCCGTCATGCCGGCGACCTTGCGCTCGGTGCTGTGGCGACAGCCATGCGCAGCGGAATCCGTTCGACTGACGAGCTTGTGCGCTATGGCTGCGACAAGTTTGTGGTTGTCATGCCCAATATTCCCTCCGATGACTTCACCCGTCGCCTGCATCAGGTGTCCGATGCCGTTCGTTCCACGATTATTCCGGGCCATGAGTACGTGAGCTTGACGGCATGTGTTGGTGGTGTTCGCATTCATGGCGAGACGGTCGATGAGGGCGTTGGCCGCGCTGTCCAGTTATTGAGCCGCGCTAAGGCAAAAGCCGGTACGGTCGTGACCGACGCCGATTCCATCGAGGCTTTCCAAAGCGAAAAGCCTTTGGTGCTTATTGTCGATGACTCCGAGATGAACCGAGTCATTCTCAACGAGATGCTCAAGGACGAGTATTGCATCCTCGAGGCCGACAACGGTCGTACGGCACTCGACATGGTCGACCGCTATGGCGATGAGTTGTCGCTCGTGCTGCTGGACATTATCATGCCGGGCATAAGCGGCTTTGAGGTGCTGGCCGATCTGTCACGCCGATCGGGCATCGACAATCTGCCTGTCATCATGATTTCGAGTGAAGATTCCGATGATATGGTTCTGCGCGCGTACGAGCTGGGCGCCTCAGACTATATCAACCGCCCGTTTGACTCCCGTATCGTGCGCCGCCGCGTAAACAACACCATCCGCCTGTACGCCAAACAGCGCCGCCTGACGAGCCTGCTGTCCCAGCAGTACAACGAGCGCGTCAAGAACAGTCGCATGCTCATCGACATCATGGCTGGCGTCATGGAGCTTCGCAACGGCGAGAGCGGCAGGCACGTTACGAACATCGAGAAACTGACCGAGCTGCTGCTTGGCTGCCTGGTCCACCGTAGCGACAACATCTCCCTAGACAACGAGGAACGCTCGACGATTGCCCTCGCTTCGGCGCTGCACGATATCGGCAAGATGTCGATCGACGATGCGATTCTCAACAAGCCCGGGCGTCTCACGTCCGAGGAGTTCGAGATTATGAAGACGCATACCACGATCGGCGCCGACATGCTGCATGAGCTGGGCCGCCATCACGCCGGCAATGCGCTTATGGAATATGCGTACCAGATTGCGCGTTGGCACCACGAGCGCTGGGACGGCAAGGGTTATCCCGATGGCCTTAAGGGCGACGATATCCCCATCGCCGCACAGGTGGTTTCGGTGGCCGACGTATACGATGCGCTGACGAGCGTGCGCGTGTACAAGGACGCTATCCCGCACAAGGAGGCAATCCAGATGATCTTGGACGGTAAGTGCGGTGAGTTTAACCCGCTGCTGCTCGACTGTCTGCTCGAGGTGCAAGACCGTATTGCCGAAACATTGGCGCGCCCTGCCGAGGTCGTTGCGCTTCCTACGATTTAGTTTGACCAAAGGAGTTTTAATCCATGATTTCCATGCGTGAGGCATATGAGAAGATCGGCGCTAATTATGATGACGCGTGCGCTCGGCTGATGGGCGGGGAAATGCTTGCCCGCTTTGCCCTCAAGTTTTTGGATGACGAGAGCATGGACAAGCTGGAGGCCGCCATGGCGGCGGGAGACGCCGAAGGTGCGTTTATGGCAGCGCACACGCTCAAGGGCGTGAGCCAGAACCTGGGATTCGATAATCTGTACGAGCCGGCGGTCATGGTAACCGAAGCGCTGCGCGGCGCCGATGCCGTTGACGGCGCCCGCGAGGGAATGCATGCGCTGCAGCAGCAATATGCGGCAACGATGTCGGCCTTGCGCGAGGCGGCCGAGTAAGAGCTCGCGAGCTTTGATGGCTATGAGAGTGGATAATCTCCCGTTTTAGGCCCGGTGGCGACCTCAAAGTGGGAGATTATCCACTCTCGTTCGATACGTGTCCAAAAATCCACTCTCACCCCTTCTGATTGGTGAATGGCCTATGCGCACTGGCGGGGCTTTCCGCATGCAATCCATATCGTTGTTCGATAAACTATTCGGATAACGATAGATTCGATGAGGGTGAGTGTATGTCCAACAGCGTTCAGCGTATGGCCAAGGCGGGCGAGACTGTAAGGAAGCTTGGCTTTTGCATGGCGGTCGTTTTTGCGGGAATGCTCGTCGCTTTTGCCGCGTTGGTTGTTTACGTGATCTGGTATGCGGTTGCAAACGTTGTTTCTGTCGATTCTTTCGGTGTCGTGACGCTTCTCGATGGCGGGAGCATCGTTATCCCAAGCGGGCTGTGCCTGGCACTCGTCGTGGGTGTTTCGCTTGTCGTTTTGTGCGGAATCAGCCATAACATCTCTCGGGGCGTCTCGCCCTTTACCAAGACGCATGTGCGGCTTATCCGTGTTCTCGCGCTTGCCTTTGCTGTTAACGCCGCGGTTTCGCTTGTTGGTGCCTATGGATCGGTCAATCTCACCATTGGCGGACTGGAGCTTTACATCGTGCCTCATTCCTTCGTTATTGAGATTTGCCAAGGCGCTACCTTTGATGCGGGGTCGTTTATCGGCGCAGTTGTCTGTCTGTTTATCTCGGCGATCTGGAGTTATGCCTCGCTGCTCCAAGAGCAGTCTGACGAGCTTGTGTAGGAGGAAACATGAGCTATCTCATCATCGAGCTTGAGACGCAGCTGCTTAAGACCGGAAAGACCAGTGCTGATCTGATTCGAGCGACGGGGCATACTCCGGCTAATATTTCAAAGCTTAGAAACGGAAAGATAAAAGCTATTCGCCTAAAGACGCTCCTCGATATCTGTGATGAGCTTGATTGTCAACCGGGAGATATTATTCAGCGCGTGAGTGAGAAAGAGCTTGAGGAGCTTATTGTTGAGCGTGCAAAAAACGTTGTGAGGCAGATGCGGGACGGCGGAGGCAATGAGGCGTCGCTTCCGACATCAGTCTTTGCTGTCGATTTGAGCGACGAGTAGCTTAAGGCGAACAACTAAAACGAAATATCAGCGTGAAGGGACCCGTGTCTAACACAGGTTCTTTCTTTTAGATTATCTTGACAAATATGAGTTATCGAAAAACAATAACAACTATGGAAAACGATAAAGTAAAGAAGGAACGATATGAGCGGTTTTGCTATCAAGCGGAACGGGAGGCCAATGAACGTATCAACGATAAGGCTATCAAGGGTGTCAAAGCGCTATGGGAGGCGCCGCGTTTTGCATGACGTTTCCTTCGAGGTACATCAGTCTGAGCTCTGCGCCCTTGTTGGTGCAAACGGGGCGGGCAAAAGCACGCTTATTAAAATCGTATTGGGCCTCTGTGAGCCATCGTCGGGGAGCGTGGAGCTCTTTGGAGGCAAGTCGAAAAAAGAGCTGAGCCTGATGCGGACGCGTGTCGGCTATGTGCCAGATTCCTGCGGAGCATACCAATCCCTCAGTGCGGTTGAGAATCTTCAAATCCGATGTGTGGAATGGGGGCTCGATGAGAAGCGTGAGATTCCTCGCGTTTTGAGCCTAGTCGGGCTGGATGCCGATGAGAAAAAGAGCGTGAGCAGTTTTTCTCTGGGAATGAAACGGCGATTGGATATAGCTACGGCTTTGTTGGGCGACATCGACTTGCTGATTTTCGATGAGCCGGCAAATGGATTGGATCCGTTGGGCATTGAGAGCATATGGACCCTTATCGGCCGATTGAATCGAGAGCAGGGTAAGACCATGCTCATCTCTAGTCATGATTTGGATGAGCTGGCATCGGTTGCAACAAGCTGCCTGTTTATTCATGACGGCGAACTGCTGAAAAAGGAATCGATGGACGTCATAAGGGATGAGGCGTCGTCCCTAAAAGAGTATTACAGGTGCTTGATGAAGGCGGTCTCGCTATGAAGCGGGCGATCCATCCCATAAAGGCAGATATGATGCGTTTGCACAGGATATTTCCGGCGAAGTTTGGTCTTGCGCTTATGCTGGCGTTCGGCCTTCTCTTCGGCATCTTTCTGAAAAACGGAACAACGTTGCTCGCCTTTGGCAATAGCGTTTTTGGGGAGGATATTGGCTTCTGCTGGAATGTAATCGATCCTACTGCGCCTGATGAGTCCCTTGTGCGCAGTGCTTTTGCCGGTACCTCCCTGTTCGTTCCACTCATCGTTTGCCTGGCGATTTTACAGGAGCGCGGCTATGAAGAGGGATGCCGAATTTCTTCAGCAAGAGGTCTTGCCCGCTTTAACGGGGCTCTGGCACATGTACTTTCGTCTGCTTTAATAATCGGCGCAGCATATAGTGCGCTTTGCCTTCTTCTTTTTGCAATAGCCATAATACGTGGTGGGCAAAGCTGTGCGCACGACATACTGGCTGCATTTTTGCCTGCGATGATAATCAACGCCGTATTGGTGATATCAGTTGCGTTGGAGACGGTGACCATCTATCGGATTACAAGCAGCGCTGTATTGAGCGGGGCTGTGGTAATAATCGGATTTGTCATGAGCTTGACGCTCTACGGAACTTACCTTCAGACGCCCATACCGTCCTTGCGATGGATTTTCTTTCTTCCGGGGCCGTACCTTGGAGTCGGATGTGCCCTTGGGTATAGCGATATGGGGCAGCTGACGCTTCTGGGATATGGCGTGGCAGCCAGCTGTCTATCGGTATTGATTTACGCTCTCTTGAGCTTTCGCGCTGGGGGTGTGCTCAATGGCTCGTCAGATTAAAAGACTTCTCCAGTCAGAATTGAAGCATGTGAGCAAATGGGCGTACGCCTTAATCCTGGTAATTTATGCGTACATGGTGATATTGCAGCTTAATTCTTTCCCGATGTGGTTCTGTAGCCTCCGTGAGAACAGTTTCTTGGGTTTTTTCCCAGACCCGACGCTTCGGCTATCGGCGGAGGATGTCCTTCTATTTGGCAATGCAGAGGTTTTTCGCGGTCTGCTGTTCAACGTAGCCCCGTTGGCCCATGCATTGTTCTTTCCGTTCATCGCGGCTTGCATTGTGCCGCGCTTTGTCAGTTCGGGCTTTATTGAGGAACCGTGGGGGTTGTCGGAGGCTCGGGGAGGGAAGCGTGTGTGCGCTATCGTTGCGCGAGTGGTGCTATCTTCTTTTGCCCTTTTGGGCGCGTTTGTCCTGTCGAGTGTCGTTTTGTACTGTCTTAACTGCGCAATCGTTTCGGATGCTCAGCAGTATTTCAACCTGCATGTATTTTGCTATCGACTTGTTCTTGCTGCCGCTGCCTGCCTTGCATACGTGGTTTCTTGCGTAATCGTTGTTTCCTATTTTGGGTCCGGCTTCGGTCCGATTGGCATGCTGCTGCTTGTCAACGTCGTAGCGATCTACATACAGATCGGGGCCAATTCCATGCTTCCGCTTCCAGCCTCGATGCTCATGTGGATTTGCGGCGTGACCCCGTTGGGGAATGGTCAATGCATTTCGATTTTAATTGACTGTCTCATAAACGTAGTAAGCGTTGTTGCCATTTGCTTTACTGTCGACCGATTGCGGTCGAGATTTCTCTGATTGTTTGTGAGGGATAATTATACCGAGCATATCAAATACAGGGGGGCGGGCACCGTAGCTGGTGTCCGCCCCCCTGGCTTAGGAGGCTTTAACCTGAGTGGTTCGCGAGCTAGCGGGCCTGCTTTACCTTGGCCGCTGCTTCGACAAACGACTTCCACAGGTTAAAGTCGGTCTCGAGCGTCTTCCACGTGTACTCAGGGTGCCATTGCACGCCCAAGCAGAATGGCTGGCCTTCGACCTCGATGCACTCGGGAACGCCGTCGGTTGCCTTGGCGACCAAACGCGTGCTCTTACCCAGACGATCGACGCAGCAGTGGTGTGCGGAGTTGGTCTGGATCAGCCTGTGCCCGCCAAGCGCGCGCTCCAACAGCGAGCCCGGCACGACCTCGACGGGATGCACGGGGTCGTTGAGCACGTGGGTATGGCGCCACTGCGTGCGGCCCTCGCGAGCGCCCAGGCTCGGCACGTCCATGCACAGGGTGCCGCCAGTGGCGACATTGAGCAACTGCGTGCCGCGGCAGGTGGTAAAGAGCGGCTTTTTGGCGCGGAGTACCTCGCCGACCAGCTTAAACTCAAAGCTATCGCGGATCTCGCAGCAGAGGGTGGGGTCGTAGGGTCGATCATCGCCCCAACGTTTGGGGTTGACATCGGGGCCGCCGGGAATGGCGATGCCGTCGGCGATATCGACGTAATGACGGATGACCTCAATGTCCTCGGTGATGGACATCTGCAGCGGCAGGCCGCCGGCGGCAAGGATGGCATCGACAAAGACACTTGCGATTTCCTCGTTGGGGGAGAGCGTTTCGCTTAAAAACGGCTTCGCCTCTTCCCAGCGCGGCGCCACCAGGATGAGCGGACGGTCGGCGGGGTCGACGTTGACGTGCGGGGTGTATGACGATGAAGTGCGAGTTCCGATCATAGGTGTTGCTTTCGAGTTTGGATGGTCATGGCGAGCGGATATGGCAATTGGGCTAGTGGCCCTTGATGGAGTTGAGGAAGTCTTGGGCGCGCTTGGTCTGGGGATGGTCGAAGAACTCGTCGGGCGTGCCGGTTTCCACGATCTGGCCGTCGGCCATAAACACGACGCGGTCGGCAACGCGGCGGGCAAAGTTCATCTCGTGCGTAATCACGATCATCGTCATGCCCTGCTGGGCCAGACGGACCATGACCTCGAGCACCTCGTTGATCATCTCGGGGTCAAGGGCACTCGTGGGCTCGTCGAAGAGCATGGCCTTGGGCTGCATGACGAGCGAGCGGGCAATGGCCACGCGCTGCTGCTGGCCGCCCGAGAGCTGAGCGGGCACCTTGTCGGCCTGTTCGGCAACGCCCACGCGGCTCAGCAGGTCCATGGCGCGCTCACGAGCTTCCTCCTTGGACACGCCCAGCACGTCGACCGGCCCCAGCATGACGTTCTGCAGCACCGTCATATGCGCGAACAGGTTGAACTGCTGAAACACCATGCCCAGCTCGGCGCGCATGCGGGCAAGATCCTTGCCTTCCTGCGGCAGAGGCTCGCCCTCGATGAGGATCTCGCCCGAGTCGATGGTTTCCAGGCGGTTGATGGTTCGGCACATGGTCGACTTGCCCGAGCCCGAGGGGCCGATCACGACGACGACTTCGCCGCGGTCGACCGAGAGATTGATGTCGTTGAGGACGTGCAGATCGCCATAGTGCTTATCGACGTGCTTGAGCTCGATCAGCGGCTGATTACCGGTAGAAGAAGTGCTCTGTGCCATGGTGCTCGGCTCCTTATGACTCGAAATGGTAAATCGTTAGCGAATGATGGTCGCGCCGGTCTTGTGCGAAACGTAGACAGCGGCCTTGTTGATCGCGACGTTGATGAGGATGTAGATGACCGCGATAACCAGGTAGACCGACACGAGGGCGTCGTAGTTGGTAATGAGCACGCGGGCATTTTGCATGAGGTCGGGGTAGCTCACCACGTAGGCGACGGTGGTGTCTTTGACTACGACCACGAGCTGCGAAATCAACGACGGAATGATAAACCGAATCGCCTGGGGCAATACGATTTTAAAGGTGATTTTGGCCTTGGAGAGACCGAGCGCCTGGGCTGCCTCGACCTGACCACGCGGCACGGCGTTGACGCCTGCGCGGAAGATCTCGGCCAGTACACCGGCTGCGGCGAGCGCGACGGGAAGCGTGAGCATCCAAAACGACGGCAGTGAAATCTTGTACTGAGGCAGCACCAAAAAGAAGAAGTAGATGAACAGCAGGCTCGGCACGCCACGGAAGAAATCGGTGAGCACGCGGCAGACCAGCTGCAGCGGCTTGATGTCGCTGGTACGGCCGAGCATGAGGGCTAAGCCCAGTACCAGCGCGATGGCGCCGGCGGTGAGCGCGACCTTTACCGTGCCCTCAAAACCGGCAAGCAGGAACTTCCAGGTGGTGAGGTGCGTAAAGAAGTACCAGTAATGGACCGAAAGCTGGCTGGTCACATAAAAGCGCTGCAGTACCAGAGCGATGAGCGCGGCCACGGCAACAAGCGAGATGGCGGTGCCGACGCGAATCTTGGCGCGCATCTTGGGGCCGGGAGCCTCGTAGAGCGCATCGCGCATGGTGAGCGCGGAGGTGGAGTGCTTGCTCATCGGAGGATTCTCACCTTCTTATCGATATAGTTGCCAATGTGGCTCACCACAAAGGCCGTGCCCAGGTAGCCGAGCGCCGAGATAAAGAACGCGGCGACGCCGCCGAGCGAGCGCGTGTTGATGTAGCTCACCACGCCGGTGAGCTCCTGCGGTTTAAGCGGCACCTGACTGCCGAGCGCGGTGGTGAGCATGACGGCGATAAAGAGGTTGGTCATGGGCAGCACGCTCGAGCGCAGCGCCTGCGGAATCACGATCTTGGCGAGGATACGGCTGAAGCTCATGCCCAGCGAGCGGGCGGCTTCCACCTGGCCGACACCGACGGTGTTGATGCCGCTCATAAAGTTCTCGGAGCCAAAGGCAGAACCCAAGAGCACTGTGGCGACGATGACGCAGGTGCGGTAGGGCAGGACGACCTTGAGCGGCGGCAGCGCGTAGACGACGATAATGAGCAGCGCGATGCCGGGGATGTTACGGAAGACCTGGACATACAGGTCGCCAAAGACGCGCAGCGGCTTGAGCGGCGACACGCGCATCACGGTGACGGCGACGGCCAGCACCATGGCGATGGCAAACGACTCAAGCGTCATGCCCCAGGTTGCTAGCAGCGCGTCGATATAGTTCTGGCCATAGAGCGACCAGAGCTCGGAGAGACTCATGCGGACCTCCCGCCGGTAAGGAAAGGGGCTCCCGTGTGTACGGAAGCCCCGACAACTCAGTGAGGAAACAGTTTAGCGCAATAAAGCGCATCGTGCGTTTCCGTATGGTTTCGTAGCGGCCGTTACTAGGCTCGCTGCCTAGGCGCCGATCTCGGGCAGCTCGGGAACATTGGTGTCGCCCGTACGGTCGCCAATGCAGATCTGCCACAGCTCGGTCCAGGTGCCGTCATCCTCGATCTTCTTAAGGAAGTCGTTGACAAAGGCGACACCGTCGGAATCGAGCGGCAGGCCGATGCCGTAGGGCTCCTTGCTGCCGAAGGGCTTGCCGGCAATCTTGTACTTGCCGGGCTCGCGGACCAGGGCGCTCTGCTGCATGTTGTTGTCGATGACGTAGGCATCGACGCGGCCCTGCTGGAGTGCCTGACGTGCCTCCTCGTCGGTCTTGAACTCCTGCTGGCTGGCCTTGGGGGCGAACTCCTCCAGGATGGCGGGGCCGTTGGAGCCGGACTGGACGGCGACGTTCTTGTCGGCCAGGTCGTCGACGCCCTTGATGTCGTCGTTGTCGGCGAGCACCAGGATAGCCTGCTGGGTGTAGTAGTAGGGACCGGCGAAGGAGACGAGCTTCTTGCGCTCATCGGTGATGGTGTAGGTGGCAAAGACGGCGTCAACCTGGCCGTTCTGCAGGACGGACTCGCGCGTGTCCGAGGTCACCTGGGTGATCTCGACCTTGTTCTCGCCCAGGATGTAGTTGGACAGGAGCTGTGCGATACCGGCGTCGAAGCCGCGGGTCTGACCGTCTTTCTCGTTGAGGAGGGAGAAAAGTGTGGAGGTCTGAACGCCACCGATCTTAAAGACACCGGCGTCCTTGACGGCCGTGGCCCAGGTGCTGGCGGCGATGGCGTCGTCATCGGCCTTGGGGCCGTTGTCGACGAGTTTGTCGAATGCCTTGGCATCGAGTATGGTGGAAGCCTCGGTATCTTCGGAGCTCTTGGAGGAGCCGGCGGCGGAACCCTTGTCGGCTTCGGCGCTGGTGTCGGAGCAGCCGGCAAGACCAAGGCCGGCGACGGTTGCGAAGGTGGCGGCGACGAAGCCGCGGCGGTCGAGAACGACCTGCTGGGAGAGGTTTTTGCTCATGGTAGAACACCTTTCTCAATAAAATCCCTAGCGGTTGAGTAGAGTTATACCCCATCGCGCTCAAATGGGTCAACACGAAATAACACAGAAACATACTTACCTTATGGGTTATTCTACCTACCAAAAAGGGACAGGTTTATTTTGGCAGGTTTTATCTGGGCAAACGCCGATTGATTACAGCTGATATTGCACTTTGCAGACGGCATGATCGCTCGCAGCGGTCGCTATAATGGCGGCAACACGACGCATATATAAGTAAGGAGATCGCGTATGAACGGTTATTCGTTTTTTGCGCCGACCAAGGTGCTGTTTGGCGCGGACAAGTTGGGCGAGCTGGGCGCGCAGAAGCTGCCCGGCACCAAAGCGCTCATCGTTACGACCGGCGGCAACTCGGTCAAGCGCTTTGGATACCTGAGACGCGTGGAGGCCGAGCTCGAACGCGCCGGCGTGGCGCATGAGCTGTTCGATCGCATTGAGCCCAATCCCCTGCGCGAGACCGTCAACGCAGGTGGCTGGATGGCGCGTGCCCATGGCTGCGACTTTGTCCTGGCGCTCGGCGGCGGTTCGGTCATGGACGGCAGCAAGGGCATTTGCGCGGTGGCGGCCAACCCGCATACCGATGCCAAGGGTAACGAATGCCCTGGTGACATCTGGGATTTTGTGAATGGCGGTACTGCGCTCGGCCTACCGATCCCCAACGATCCGCTGCCGCTTGTTTGCGTAACCACCACGGCGGGTACCGGCTCCGAGGTCGATGCGGGCGGTGTCCTGTCCTGCGAGGACAATGACGAGAAGCTTCGCCTGGGCGATCCGCGCCTGTTCCCGGTGCTTTCGATCGTTGATCCCGAGCTCATGGTGAGCGTCCCGACGCGTCTGACCGCCTATCAGGGATTCGATGCTCTGTTCCATTGCGTTGAGTGCTACATCTCAAATACCAACACGCCCATGGGTGACATGGTTTGCCGCGAAGGCATCCGCCGAGTCGCCGCGGCGCTGCCTACGTGCGTCAATAATGGCGATGACCTGGAGGCGCGCTCGAGCCTTGCGTTTGCCAACACGCTCGGCGGCTATGCCATGGATGCCTCGGGCACCACGGGCTCGCATGGCCTTGAGCACGGCATGAGTGCGCATCATCATGACCTGCCGCACGGCGCGGGCCTCATTATGATCGCCCGTGCCTATCACACGTGGATGATCGATCACGGTGCCGCACCCGAGCGCTATATCGACATGGCGCGCCTGATGGGCAATGCTACCGCCAGCGATCCGCACGATTTTGTGGTTGAGCTTACACGCCTGATGGAGGCTTGCCATGTGGCAGACCTCGCCATGAGCGAGTGGGGGATTACGGTCGAAGAGCTGCCAGCCATCGCACACAATGCCCTGACGACCAACGGCGTCCTGTTCAGTCACGACCCCGTGACGCTGACCGACCCCGACGTCATCGAAATTCTCAAGCAAAGCTACCGCTAACCACCGCAAAGGGGACAGGCGCCTTCGTGGTGGTTTTGACCGATGCAACGGCATGCCTTGCTGCTTTGTCTCAATCTGTAACATCTGCAGCCATTTTTGCCGAGTAACTGTTACAGATCGAGATTTTCTCTTCAGCGGGATTTGAATGTCTCGATCTGTAACAGTTAGACGGCCAAAAGGTCTCTATCTGTTACAGATTGAGACAAAGGTCAGGGACTAAGACGTCATGTCTAGATCTGTAACAGTTAGACGGGAATTCGGGCCCTAGATGTTACAGATTGAGATAATCGCGCCGCGAAAATAAAAACCTCCGCAGGGATGCTTCCCTTGCGGAGGTTTTCTTACTCGTTGAGTAGTCTCACGGCTTCGGCGGCCATGTTTTCGACTGTCATGCCGTTTTGCGCGAGCAGCTCGTTGGGATCGTAGCGGTCGGGGAAACCCTTGGCGATGCCGAAGGTGCGCGTGCGCACTGGCGTGCAGGCCAAGTAGCACGCGACGCGCTCGCCCCAGCCGCCGTCCAAGATGCCGTCCTCGAGGGTGACGACAACGCGATGCTCGGCGGCAAGGCTGTCGAGGAACTCGCGGTCGAGCTCGGTTGCAAAGCGCGGGTTGACGAGCGTGGCCTCGATGCCGTACTCGGCAGCCAAGCGGTTTGCCACGCGCTCGCCCAGCTCAAAGAAATCGCCAAGCGCGAGCACGGCCACGTCGCGTCCCTGGCGTACCACGTTGTAGCGAACGACGCTATAGTCGGTGTCTTCGGCGGGCGCAAGATCGGGGCGGCTTACCAAGCCAATGCCCGGCACGCGAATCGCCACGGGATGCTCGCGGTGGTCGAGCGACCAGCTCAGCATGGACAGGTATTCCTCCATGCAGGCAGGTGCAAGGTAGTGCATGTTGGGAAGTCCGCCCAGCATGGAAATATCAAAGAACGAGAGGTGCGTCTCGGACGTGGTGCCAAAGATCGACGCGCCAAACACCAAGATGGTTGCGGGGGCGTCGTTGAGGCACAGGTCGTGCCACAGTTCGTCGTAGGCGCGCTGCAAAAACGTGCCGTACACACCAAAGACTGGCTTGGCGCCCGAGCGCGCAAGCGCGGTGGCAAAGGTCACGGCGTGTTCCTCGGCAATGCCCACGTCGACAAACTGCTTGCCTGCCGCGGCGCGAAGCTCGGGTGTAAAGCCCATGATGTAGGGCGTGGCAGCCGTGATGCCCACAACCTGCGGATCGCGCTCGATGGCGGCGCTGAGCGCCTCGCCCGTAATGTCGGCATAGGTGCGCGGCGCAGGCTCGCTCGGATGGCCCGGGCAGAGCTTGCGCCCAGTCGCCATGTCAAACGGACCCACATGATGCCAGCGCTCGGGGTCGCTCTGGGCTGGCTCAAAGCCCTTGCCCTTTGCGGTGGAGACGTGCAGCACGATGGGATGATCGATATCGCGCAGCTCCTGCAGCGTGTCGACCAGGGCCAACACATCGTTGCCGGTGTCCAGATAGCGGTAGTCGAGCCCCATCGCGCGGAAAACGTTGCGCTCACAGGCGCCGTTGCTGGCGCGCAGCTCGGCCAGATTGCGATACAGGCCGCCATGGTTCTCGGCGATGGACTGGTCGTTGTCGTTGACGATGATGATCAGGTTGCTGTCGAGCTCGGCGGCGTTATTAAAGCCCTCAAACGCCAGGCCGCCCGAAAGCGAGCCGTCGCCAATGATGGTGATGACGTTGTACGCGTCACCCGCTAGGTCGCGCGCGTGGGCAAGGCCGCAGCCCAGGCTCACCGACGTGGAGGTATGGCCCATGGCAAACAGGTCGTGCTCGGACTCGTTGGGATTGGCAAAGCCAGAAGCCTCACCATAACGCTCCGGATTGATATAAGTGTACGCGCGCCCGGTCAGCGCCTTGTGGGCGTAGGTCTGGTGCGAAACGTCAAAGACAATTTTGTCGGTGGGGGAGCTAAACACGCGATGGAGTGCGACCGTAAGCTCAACGACGCCCAAGTTGGGGGCAACGTGCCCGCCGACGGCGGCGGAGCTTTCGAGGATTGCCTGACGGATCTCGCCGCAGAGCAGCGGAAGCTCGGCGCGGTCGAGAGCCTTGACGTCCTCGGGCGTTGTCGTTTGCGTAAGCAGCATCGTTGTGGGTTACTCCATGCGAATCGAGCGCCGGCGCTCCCTCGGCCGGCACAATTGCACAAAACAGTCTCGCACATTTTGGCGTTTGATATGTGACGGCGGCGCGGTAATTCGACAACTGGTGGGGCAAAACGTTTTGTCTGATGCCATACTGGTAGATTCGATGATGATTTTATTCAATGCGTGCAGGCGATAGCTCGCCGCTGTGAACCGCTGGAAGGAGGCCGCATGTCCGATACCGTTCGTGCCGAGAAAATCGCGCGCGAGGTCGACGATGCCGCCCGTCAGCTTGCCCAAGCGGGCCGCTTGGACCTGACGCACGAGTTTATCCAGCATGGCGACGTGACGGTCTATGCACACGTGACTTCGGTAGCGCGGGCGAGCCTGTCCTTTGCCGAGCGCTTGGGCCGTGCCGGCATTTCGGTCGACCGTGCCTCGCTGCTGCGCGGAGCCCTGCTGCACGATTACTTTCTCTACGATTGGCACGACCCCGACCCGAGCCATCGACTGCACGGATTTCGGCATCCATTTTTTGCCCTAGCGCGTGCGGAGGAAGATTTTGAGCTGACGTCTCGTGAGCGGAATATTATCGTGCGCCATATGTTTCCGCTGGTGCCGGTGCCGCCGACGTGTCGTGAGGCATGGATTGTGTGCCTGGCAGATAAATGGTGTGCTCTGCGCGAGACGATCGCCGGCCGTCTGCCGCGCAAGGACGAGACAGACGATGGCGTGAGCAAAGATTCGAGCGAAAAGAGGAGAGGATAGACGGTGGGGACCGCGATCGACATGGCTTTTGACGGCGCGACGCTTGCCGCCTGTCCGCTCTCGGCGCTGGTGCTCTCGTTTGCCTTCTACGGTTTTTGCGGCTGGGTGTGGGAGTCGACAGTCTGCGCCATGCTCAACCACGGACGATTTGCCAACAGTGGCTTTTTGCTGGGACCGTGTTGCCCCATCTATGGCGCGGGCGGCAGTGCCTGCTGGCTGCTGTTGCGCGGAATTCCTGACGCGTCGAGCCAGTTTGTCGCTGCAGCGCTCGTATGCAGCGTGATTGAGTACAGCGTGGGCGTGCTGTTGGAAAAAACAACGGGCGCTCGCTTTTGGGACTATTCGCACCTGCCGTTTAACCTGCACGGGCGCATCTGCCTGTACTGGGCCTGCGCGTTTGGCCTGGGTGCGTTGTGCATTTGCCGTTTAGTGGAGCCGGCATTGCTGGGGCTGCTCGGCCATTTGCCGGTGCTGATTGTGCGGCTGTCCGCCTTTGTCGTCGCGGTCGCGATGATGGTTGACGCGGTGTGCTCGTTGGCGAGCTGGCGGCGTCTGTCCGATCAGCTGGAGCGCGTCCGGGCCGACCTTGCCGACCGCATCAACGAGTCGCTTGCCGATGCCTCGGACTCAATGCTCGAGCGCATTCCCGAATCGACGATTGACTCGGTGACACAGACGCACATCCGCAGCCGTGCCGTTAACGCGTGGCTGGCCGAGCTGGGTGACGCCGCGCTCGATGCCCTGCGCGAGAAGGCTTCGATGCCGACGTTTATCGCGGATGGTGCTCGCGGCCTGGCACTCGCTGCCCGCCGCGTGGCCGATGCCGCGCCGAGCATGCCGCGTCCGTCGCTCAGTCGTCGCCTTGCCGGCAAGCGCATGAGCCGTCCAGTGCCGAGCGTGTCGCTCAGCCGTCGCGACCTGCGCTTCTTTAATGCCTTCCCGCGCTTGCGCATCAACCGCTACGAGGGCGTCATCCGAGCCACCGACCTTCGCGACCGAGCCCGCGAGCTGTTCCGGCGCTAGCCGGGACGGATGCGCTCACGGCTCCCTTGCTTGCGTATTTCCCGTTCGTTTCGCGTCCGTTGCCGCGCCGTTTCCAAGATTGCGGCACCGTTTCCATTCGACAACGCCGCGTTTAACAACGTCGTATCTGGTCTACACCAGTTGCCCCTCGGCCGCATTATGGGCGCCGACAACGTTCATGCGACCAAGGGAGAGCGAATGTACGATACGGGATCGACAACGTTTATGCTCATCTGCACCATGCTCGTGTTTTTAATGACACCGGGTCTGGCGTTTTTCTATGGTGGCCTGTCCAGGCGCAAAAATGTCATCAACACCATGCTCATGTGCTTTGGCGCCATTGGCCTGGTCGGTGTGCTATGGATTGTTGCCGGCTGGTCGCTGGCCTACGGTGGCGACGGTTCCAGCCCGTTTATTGGCGGCTTTGACCAGCTTTTGTGCCTGCCGGTGCTCAACCAAGTGCTGCAGACGGCCGAGAGCAATGCTGCGGACGGTGCCGTCTACCCTCAGATTATCAACATCGCCTTCCAGATGGCGTTTGCCATGATCACGGCCGCTATCGTCACGGGCAGCCTGGCCGGTCGCGTTAAGTTTGGTGCCATGACGGCTTTCCTGGGCATTTGGCTGCTCGTGGTCTATGCGCCGCTCGCCCACATGGTCTGGGGTGGCGAAGGCTCCTTTATCGGCGACATCATCGGCGCGCTCGACTTTGCCGGTGGCGACGTGGTGCACATTTCGTCCGGTCTTACCGGCCTGGTCCTCTGCTTAATGCTCGGCCGTCGTCGCGGTTTTGGCATGGTGAGCTATCGTCCGCATAACGTACCGTTTGTGGCGCTCGGCGCCGGCCTGCTTTGGTTTGGCTGGTTTGGCTTTAACGGCGGCAGTGAGTTTAAGGCCGACGCCGTGGCGGCGCTTGCCATCCTTAACACCGTGACGGCCAGCGCGGCGGGCATGGTTTCGTGGCTTGTCGTTGAGCGCGTGCACACCGGTCGCCCCACGCTGGTGGGTGCCAGCACCGGTCTGGTTGCGGGACTCGTGGTGGTCACGCCGGGCGCGGGCTTTGTCGAGCCGTGGGCGGCGCTGGTCATGGGCCTGATTGTCTCGCCTGTCTGCTACTTGGCTATCAGTCATCTCAAGACCAAGTTTGGCTACGACGACGCGCTCGACGCGTTCGGCTGCCACGGCATTGGCGGCATCTTGGGCGGCGTGCTCACGGGTCTGTTTTGCGTGCCGGAGCTCTCGTGGACCGGTAAGGGTGGCCTGTTCTACACGGGCGACGTGTCGCTGCTCGTCTCGCAGATTTTGGGCATTGTGGTGACGGTCGCCATTGTGCTGGTGCTCGATTTGGTCATCGCCGCGGTAGTCAAGGCGCTGTTCCACGGCAATCCCAACATGGACTCGCTGGTGGCCATCGGCTCCGCCTGCTCGTTCATTTACAGCGTGGTCATGACGTTCCTTATCACTGATGATGTTCACGGCCATGTCCACAATCTCTATTATGAATCCTCTGCCGTGGTGCTGACGCTGGTGTCGCTGGGCAAGTTCATGGAAAGCCGCAATA
>ERZ773193.2231-NODE-2231-length-21414-cov-60.678964_pt1 | contig 21414 bp, 21 predicted proteins | sample MGYA00511110_ERZ773193 | MGnify/ENA primary metagenome ERZ773193 (study PRJEB29015, sample SAMEA2737784) | human gut metagenome | biome: human gut; feature: human-associated habitat; material: faeces | place: China | collected 2012 ...
GTACAAACAGACCAAATATAAGATATACAAAAGCCCACTGTTGCAAACCGTTTGGGAGATAGTAGTACCATATACTTGATTTAAATGATGCAACATTAAAGTCACCAAACAATGAGCCTGAAGTAATGCGGCTTAATCCGTAGAATACAAATTTTAGGCACATAAAGCCTACAAGCTGATTTACCATAATTCCGTATGTGTTGTCAGCTATAAGCCTTACAAGCTTGCTGTTTCCTATGGCAGGTACAAGCAATCTTGAAACTCTCAGCCAAAATGCAATTGCTGTGATTGACGAGATATACGGAATTATAAAACCGTTGTTAAATTTAGTAAATGACGACGGAGTGTACTCCAAATCTTTGCAAAAAGTTAAAAGTATCAGCTGTACAGCAAATATAATTGCAAAGTACGCAACATTATTGAGAGTGTCTTTCTTTTCAAGCACAGCTTTATAAAAGCGACCGAATTCATAACACGGCAGGAAAAACATTGTTCTGACAAGAAGTTTCACTATACCGTTAATTGCAGTCGGATTTCCTATTGCAGTGTTAATTCCTATCATTCCGATTGCGAGATACACTATCAAAACTATAAATTCATTGTCAAGATGAATCAGTTTCAAAAATTTTCTGAACAGCACATTTATTATACAAACCAAAAACAGCGGGTACACAAACCATGAACCGAGGTTATATTGAAAAGCCTCACCGTCAACAAACGGCATAACAAAAAGATTGTATAAATCAGGCTTTGCACCTATAGTAAATCCAAACAAACCGAGAAATGCAACCATACCACCGTAAAATATATTCCACAGATACGCAGGAATAAGAAGCCGCTTTGTTCGTTTCCATATGTATTTTCCGACATTTTCTTCATAATCGGTTTTGTAAAAATATCCCGATATAAATACAAACAGTGCCAAATTATACGAATACGGCGGAAACCAGTTATAAGCAAGTTCCATTCCGCCATGATAACAATGTCCGGAAACTATAATGATAATTCCGATTGCCGACAAAAGTTTGAATTGCAAATTCACCCCTCCGTCAGTATTAACGCTACGCAAATTTCTACCCTTTTTCAAAATTCAACTCTCCTTAATTTTTGATTTATATTAAAAATATTACTGCTTATTTTCCCTTTTACTTTGTTAAATCATATCTCAAAACCATACTGTAAACTTTGATTGTGCAAAAACTGTAAAAAAATCGACAAAAATTGCACTCTATAATTCTTATTTACGGAAGTAGCTTCAAACCTTATTAGCCTTAAACCTTATTTAAATTTTTTTGATAATAAAAGTTTCAAATTCCTGCAACACAAGGTCAAAGTATAATAACGGAATTAACGCAAATACGGCTAAAACATAAAATTCAATACAAAACAAAAATGCTATCCTTTTTCTTGGCATAACGCCTTAAAGAAAGGATAGCATTTTTTAGAATATTTGATTTTAATCAGGTAAAAATAGTGGGTTTTTAGGTAAAAATTCGGTTGTCTAAAATTACCGAAACTATGAATTCATTATTCTTCTCCGAAATAACTACATCTCCCCCATACTTCTCGGCAATACTTTTTACTATAGAAATTCCCTTGCCGTGATTTTTCTTATCTGCCTTATCAGTATGCAACAAAGGATTTTTAGACAATACAGAATCAATAATTTTATTTTTGCATTTAATAACAGAATAATCGCCTTTATGCTCTGTACTGAAAATAATTTCTTTATTCTCAATTTTATTTTCAGACAGATACGAAATAGCGTTATCAAAAATATTTCCTATTACAGAAATCATATCTGAACCGTTACTAAACATTTTCAAATCATTTGCAATGCTTAATTTGACCGATATTTCATTGCTCCTTGCTTTTTCAATTTCAACATTCAAAACGGCATTTAATAAGTAATTTTCAGTATTTACTACAGAACCGATTGAAGAATATTTATCGGTCAAATTTTGGCATATTTTATGTGCTTCATCTAATTGAGTGTTTGAAATAAGATTATCAATACACAAAAGATTGTTCTTCATATCATGTTTTATCCTTGAAATTTTTTCAATTTGCACATTGCTTTGTAAAATGTTATGTTCATAAAGATCGATTTGCTGTTCCATAAGCAAAAGTTTTGTACTTGCTTCATTTTCCCTGCTTATTCTTGATACCGCATACCATACTATTGCAGTAACAGTAATCATACACAGGCATATTACAGAAAGATACACCATTATATTAGCCTCATATTTCGTGATTACCATAATGTAAAAAGTGCAGTAAACGATTAACAAAACTATAACAGGAAGGATAATAAAAGCTATAACATCTGTTATTTTTCTTAAATTGACTTTATGATTTCTAAATTTTACAAGCATTGAAAAAACTAATACATCAGTCAAATTGATAACCACTATACAAATATATCTGTAAATCGTAGGTTCAGTTACCAATTCATAGTGTGTATATCCTGTAAAAAAGCTTACAAAATAACTGAAAGCAAAACTTATCACTGTGTTAATCAAAAAGGCAATCAAAGGCATAAATATTCTGCTAAAAATATTGCCACGCAAACATAATAGGGAGTAAATTTCCAGTACTGCCAAAAACATTAAATCATTTATTATCATATAGTATTCTACAAGAGATGAATACAACAAAATGCCAAACATTACTGTACTGAACAGTAAAAAGCAAATTACATTTCTTTTTCTGTTATCGGGTTTCTCCATAAATAGATATAAAAATCCACAAAACATCAGCGGCTGAAATAAATCAGTCACTATTTCAATAATAATATCCAGCATACTCTTTTTACCAACCAATCACAATTATTTGCTCTTACTGTATTTTTGCAGTTTCTTTCACACTTGTTAAAGCATAACTGTCATCTAAAATTACCGAAACTATAAATTCATTATTCTTCTCCGAAATAACTACATCTCCCCCATACTTCTTGGCAATACTTTTTACTATAGAAATTCCCTTGCCGTGATTTTTCTTATCTTCTTTACTTGTGTACAAAGTTGGATTAGTCCGCAAAACTGAAGAAGAGCAATAATTCTGCACATTTAAAACTCCGTACGACCCGTTTTGGAATATGCTTATCTTTAATTTTTTATTTTGCTCTTTTGCAAGTGCCTCAACAGCATTATCTGCAAGATTACCTATTAGAACAGCTAAATCATCACCTGCCACAAAACTTAAATTATCTTTACAATCTACACTGAAATCAATATTATTTTCAATTGTTTTTTCATATACAACATTTAATATAGCATCCAAATAAACATAACCTGTTTTACAAAAATGGACATTAGCAGAAATATTATTATTTACATTATTGCACATTTTTTTAGCTTCATCATACCTTTGCCCATCAATCAAATTTTCGATGCACAACAATTGATTTTGAATGTTATGCTTAACATCAGTAAGATTTTTCATATATTTTTCTGAACTTGTCATTTGAACATTATACAGCTCTTTTTCTTTATTAAGCAAAATATTTTCATTTTCCAAAGAATAATTTTTTGAAAGACTTTTAATAAGATAAAAATTTATAAATGTAAATGAAAGGATTATTATTGAAACCGCTCCTAATACAATACGGTCAAAATCAGACATATCAGCGTTTGAAGATACCAAAAATGTCAGCAAGCCTACAGCAATGCTCAACAAAGGAATTACAAGAGTAATCAATATTTTTTGTTTGTGAATATGGCTTAACGAATTTTTGAAAAGATTATAAATTATAAATAAAACAATTACAAAAATCAGATTTGACATTAACACATACATATAACGATATTGGGAACTCTCTGTCATAAGATAATTATAGTCACAACTGATAATCGCAGAAAAGATATAATTAATTCCAAATGATAATACTGAATAAATCACATTCAAAATAACAGGTGTGAGAATTTTAACAAAAATTCTGTCTTTAAAAAACAAAACGCAATAGGGAATCATAATTGCAAAAAATACAACCGTTTCAATATACGCAAAAGTTACATACAACCTGTTTATCTGCGTAATTGACAAAAACATCAATAATGATGCAACACAAAAAGCTATTCCCTCACAAATCTTATTGCGTGATGGGGTTAAGAATTTATAACAAAATACAGTAAACATTACACCTTGAAATAAATTTACAAATAACTCAAAACCATAATTAAACATTTATATCCCCCAACCATTTGAAATATTTTTTCTTTAAATCATCTCTGTATTTTTTATTAAGAGGAATGTTAATATTATTTTGCAATAAAACACAATCCGCAGAAATATATTCAACATACTTATTGTTTACAGCATAACCGATATGCGGTCTTATAAAGCCATATTCTGCCCACATAGGTTGTCCTCAATATAAATAACTGCATTGTTAAGCTGTTTTAGAATATCCATAATGTTTACCTCCTGATAGTATCATATCAGGATTTTCTATTTATTGTCCGACTTTTTGAGGACATAATCATATCTTTCCAAGCTCTCGCAAATAAAGCATATTCCCTATGATAATATCCGACTTCCACCAATTTGAGGCGATTTCAAATTCCTTGTAATCAGTGTACCATTGCCAGGTAACAGGATAAGAACCATCAGGTAACTGGGCATTCCTGATGATTTCAGCCTCGTATTCGCAAAGCTTAAGGTCGATACACTTAATAATGTTGTTCTTCTTAAAATTAAAGAAGGACGGTGTGCATACATATTCTTTTGCCCATTTGCTTGTATCTTTGCAGATGGTTTCATTCACTTTTTTTATTATCGCATTGCGAAAGGCATTAATGTCAAATAGATTGAATTCCTCAATTTGCTCGCAATAGCCGAGTAAATCAGCAAAGCACCTGACGGTATGACATTCGTCAGTGGGGTTTTTCATAAATTCAGCCACAGATTTTGTCGCTATTTCGCACGCTTTTCTGTAAAGTGCACTTGCTTTATCTGCAAAGCGCAGTGCAAATCCCGCAAGACTGACGGTGGGGTTATCCGCAGGCAGTCCGGCTCCCTCACATTTCCACCAAACAGCGTGAGGATAATCATTATTGCCGGGAACGGTATTAAACCACTTGCCGTCGGCAAAATCTTTTCCGCTGTCAAGATATTTCAGAATACCACTGATAATAGGGTGAGAAGTATCTGAAAATCCTATTTCCCGTAAAATCATAGTTGCCGCCCAAGTGCCGATTGGAGTTGAACTTTCATTCCAATTGTCAGGTTCAATCGCATAGGCAAAACCGCCGTCGTCATTCTGATAAAAGGACAGTGCATAAAGCACTTCATCAGCACTTCCGTTTTCAAAATGGAATCGGAATCTAGCGAGGTCGAGTGGACGGGCGTTTCTGTAAACAAATCCTTTTGCTTTTTTAAAATTGTTCATAATTATTCTCCTCAATAATTTAGCAAATTATAGTATCCGAATTAGTCATTTTCATTACCTAACCTATGTATCATAATATATTCCTGTTCGTTTTCGCAGACGATTTCAAAACCTACTTTCTGGTACATTCGGACAGCGTAGTTTCCCTTTCGAACAGCAAGAGATGCCTTTGGATAATTCAGTTTTTTCAGATATTCAAGCCTCTTTTTCATTAGTGCAGTGCCTATCCTCATTCTTTGATATTTGTCAAAAACCGAGATTGCAAACTCAACTGTAACATTGTCAATACTGCCGTATCCATTGATATTACGCACCCACACTGCTCCGATAATTCTATTATTAACCTCGGCACAAAAGCAATAATCATCCTTTTGCCTTCCAAAGTCCTTTATGTAAACCTGAAGCTCGGGCTTATTGATAATTGATTTTGGTGCTAAGTCCGTTGTATCAGGCTGATAAATTGCCTGATATAAAAAATCGTCAAGCATAGGGTATTCATCAGTTCTCATTTCTCTTATGGTGTAGTCCATATTTACTCCGTTATTTTATTAAGATTATCTTGTAATCGGTATCCTGATGACCGTTTTCAGCCTTTCCTGAGCAACCCGTCTTGCGTCGCTGAGGTAAATTTCGTGGTGATAACGGCTTTCAGTGATGTCAATTTCATAGCCGTTATCTGTGGCATATTCGTGCATTAACGCAACCGTTGCAGACTCGCTGTCATAAGAGCCCAGGTGCATACAATGATAATGCTGAATAAATTACATTCAAAATAACAGGTGTGAGAATTTTAACAAAAATTCTGTCTTTAAAAAACAAAACGCAATAGGGAATCATAATTGCAAAAAATACAACCGTTTCAATATACGCAAAAGTTACATACAACCTGTTTATCTGCGTAATTGACAAAAACATCAATAATGATGCAACACAAAAAGCTATTCCCTCACAAATCTTATTGCGTGATGGGGTTAAGAATTTATAACAAAATACAGTAAACATTACACCTTGAAATAAATTTACAAATAACTCAAAACCATAATTAAACCTTTATATCCCCCAACCATTTGAAATATTTTTTCTTTACATCATCTCTGTATTTTTTATTGAGAGGAATGTTAATATCATTTTGCAAAAAAACACAATCCGTAGAAATATATTCAACATACTTATTGTTTACAGCATAACCAATATGCGGTCTTATAAAGCCATATTCTGCGATATTTTTAAATTCTGTATTCATATCACTTCTGACCTTATATTCTTGATTTCGAGTATGATACACAACATAATTTTTAATTTTTTCAAGATAAATAATATCACCAATAACAATCGGAATATCTTTTCTTTCGGTATGCAATACTATAGTTTTATGTAATTCTTCAAAAGAATTATTTATACGATTAATACATTCGTACAAATCAGATTCAATTTTACTTTTTCTTATAAATGAATAAGGAAAACTTTTTAAAGCATCAAACACAAGCTCATCGTGACTTGTGACATAAACAATAAAAGGTATTTCAGCTGAACCTTTCAATTCATTTATCCGCTTGGCTGTAGCAATACCGTCAATTGACGGCATTTCAATATCAAGAAAAATCAGATGATACTTGCTGTAATTTTCAAGTATATCAAATCCGTTTGAGTATTTGTCAATTTTAAATTCCAAATTAAGCTTTTCACACACCGCTGTTATTTTGTTAATCAAACTTTCAACAAATACAATTTCATCATCTACTACCGCAATCTTTAACATATTCTCATCACCATTTTAATTCTAACAAATATTAAAATGTTTTTCAATACACTCTTAAACAGTCGATCATTTAAGAAGTTACTATCAATTTTATAAGTCAGCAAGTTATTACCGCCGTTATCTCTGTACATTTGCTAGGGAAAAGTGATTATTTTTTTAAAAGTTGGGGTAATGAAAATTTTGAATTTGATGCAGAGGGTAAAGAAATCTATCCTAAGCATATTTTAATATAAAAGCAAAAACAGCGCTAAGAAATATACGGCAATGAAAAATGCAGTTTGTAAAAACAGCCGTGCAAGAGGAATGTTCCGGTTTTACGGCGCAAACAGAACAGGGTAATTTTCAGGCAGAATTGCACATAACCTCTAAAGCAGAATATGTTTAAGACGGTGTAATACTGTAAAACATGAAACATCCTCATAGATTAAAAATCAAGGACCACCCAAGAAAAATAGGTGGTCCTTGATTTTAGAGAGATTTTATTTTTAAAAGGAGTTAGAAATTAGCTTATTTTATTTGTTTATACCAAAAATATATTTTGTAGTTTGTGTATAGTTTTCGTTTGCTTTTAATATTGTCGTAGGAAAATTCTTGTGATTTACAGCATCGGGAAAGCCCTGGGTTTCAAGACAAAACGCTGGATTTTCTCCGTATGTTGCTGAATCCTTTCCCATATTGGACAAAACATCGACATAATTTGCTGTATATACATGAACACCTTTTTGAGAAGTATAGCATTTTAATGTGATTCCGCTATCAATACCCTCAGCTTCGGCCGCAAGCACAATTTCTTCATCAGAATGATTCAGCACAAACATATGATCAATACCGTTTGCAAAACCAATCTGCTTGTTTTTTCTGTCAATACCATTTCCAATTAACTTGGGTTCGGTAAAATCAAACGATGTATTCTTAACGGGAGTTATCTCTCCTGTGGGATTGAGGTTTGAATTTATCGGTATGAAGAAATTTGCATTTATTTTCAGCTTGTGATTTTCTGTCACTTTACCGCTTTTATGTCCGTTAAGATTGAAATATGAATGATTGGTCAGATTACATATTGTGTCTTTGTCGGAAACTGCCGACCATTTTATCGTAAGTGCATTTTCATCATCAAAGGTGTAGCGTACAAAGACATTCATATTTCCGGGATAGCCCTCATCACCGTCGGGACTATCAAGCATAAATAGAACTGTATTTGGAACTTTATCATCAACTACCGCAAGCCACACTTTGCGGCTAAAGCTGTTAAATCCGCCGTGTAGATGGTTACTCCCATTGTTTACAGGGAGCTGATAATCTTCTCCGTTAAGAGTAAACTTGCCGTATGCAATTCTTCCGCAACATCTTCCGACAGTAGCACCGAAGTATGTTCCGTCAAATTCATAACCGTCAATGTGCTCATAACCGAGAACTACATCTCTAATACTACCGTTTTTGTCGGGAACTTTTATCGAAACGACACTTGCGCCTAAATCACATAATGTCACGCTTGCTCCGCTGTTATTTTCTATTGTATAAAGATGAGTGTTTTCACCTTTGGATGTAGGTTCAAAATTCAATACCCTTACCTTTGACATTTTAGCACTTCCTTTACTACAGCGTCTTTATAAATTTATCAAAAGCCTTTTGTCCTTCAGGAGTTCTTTTGAATACACCTGCATCCAAAAGGACATTAAGAAACACCTTTCCTATCTCATTTTGAATTATTGAATCAATATTATTTTCATTGATTTCATCATACTGCGAAACAAATTCATTTACCCACTCGGAATGTTTGCTGATTTTCGGAATTTCACTTACATCCTTGTGATTAAGAATAGCATCCTTTAAAATAGCCATTTCATCTTTAAGCCTTGAGGGCAATACTGCAAGTCCCATAACTTCAATAAGGCCGATATTTTCTTTTTTAATATGATGCAAATTCGCATGAGGATGAAATACTCCCAGAGGATGCTCTTCACTTGTGATATTATTTCTGAGAACGAGGTCAATAACAAATTTTCCATCCTTTGTAAAAGCAATCGGAGTGATAGTGTTGTGAATTTCACCGTCTGTTTCGGCAAAAATGCCAACATCTGCGTCCGTGTACGCTCTCCAACTCTTTAGAATATGAGAAGATAATGAAATAATGCTGTCCTTGTTTTTACCTGTCAATCTTACAACTGACATAGGCCACTTTACAATTCCGCACTCCACATCATCAAAGCCGTTAACAATAAACTTTCTTTCAACCTCTGCCCTATTAAGCGCAAAGCTGTATCTGCCACCCTGAAAATGTTCATGTGTAAGTATTGAACCGCCTACAATCGGCAAATCAGCATTCGAACCGATTATATAATGCGGAAACTGTGAAATAAAATCAAACAGTTTTCTGAATGTAGAATCATTGATTACCATTGGTGTATGCTCACCGTTAAATACAATACAATGTTCATTGTAATAAACATACGGAGAATATTGCATAAACCAGTTATCTCCGTCAATGGTGAGCGGAATAATTCTGTGATTATCTCTTGCAGGATGATTTACTCTTCCGGCATATCCTTCATTTTCCTTACAAAGCAAACATTTCGGATAGCCCGACTGTTTTTGAAGTTTTGCCGCTGCAATAGCTTTCGGATCCTTTTCAGGCTTTGAAAGATTTACCGTGATATCAATATCACCGTATTCGGTTGATGTTTTCCACTTTAAGTCTTTCTTAATACGATATCTTCTTATATAATCGGTATCGCAGCTGAATTTATAGTAGCTATCGGTTGCAAGTTTAGGAGAACAGCTATAATTCTGCCAAAATTCTCTTATTACTTCTGACGGTCGCTTAACAAGTGAAGCCATAAGTTTCACATCAAATAAGTCGCGATATGTTACTGTATTTTCGGGAATGATTCCTTTTTCGTATGCATAATCAAGAAGTCCCGACAAAATTTCTTCAAGAGTATCCTCGTTATCTGCTGTAAGGCGAGTACAACTGTCATCTGGTTCATCCATATGGAACAACGACAAAAGCCTATTTTGCGTGTAGATTATATCCTCTTTTTCAATAAGCCCTGTATTGATTCCGTATGAAACAAGTCTTAATATTAAGCCGTAAACGCTGTTCTTCATAAATACCGCCTCACTTACTATAGCCGTTGGGATGTGTTGAATGCCATTTCCACGCTGTTTTAATAATTGTTCCCAGATCATCATACTCAGGTTTCCAGCCAAGTACAGTTTTCGCCTTATCGCTTGATGCAATCAATACAGCAGGATCGCCGCCTCTTCTGCTTTCTTCAACAACCTTAATATCTTTCTGTGTAACCTCTTTTGCTTTTTCAATTACCTCACGAACAGAAAAACCTACACCGTTGCCAAGATTGAATATATCACTTTTACCGCCCTTCATAAGATATTCAACTGCAAGAATATGAGCCTGTGCAAGGTCAGTGACATGGATATAATCACGAATACAAGTTCCGTCAGATGTGGGATAATCAGTACCAAAAATACTTATGTGGTCACGGGTACCCTGTGCCGCTTGAAGAATAATCGGAATAAGGTGGGTTTCAGGATTATGTGCCTCACCGATTTTTCCGCTGATATGTGCTCCGCATGCATTGAAATATCTGAGAGAAACATATCTTAAACCATGTGCTTTTTCAACCCAATAGAACATTCTCTCCATGGATTTTTTTGTTTCTCCGTAGCAGTTTGTCGGATTTGTCGGATCGGTTTCAAGGATAGGAGTTCTCTCAGGCTCACCGTATGTTGCCGCTGTTGATGAAAATACAATCTTATCAATTCCGTGAGCAACCATTGACTGAAGCAAAACCTTTGTGCCGTTGAGGTTATTATCATAATATTTGAGAGGGTTGGTCATACTTTCACCGACAAGTGAATTGGCTGCAAAATGAATTACAGCGTCAATACCTTTTTCTTTATCAAAAACGCTGTCAATTTCACTTCTGTTTCTGAGATCACCTTTATAAAATTTTGCTTTGGGATGAACCGCCTCGATATGACCTGTTTCAAGGTTATCGAATACAACAACCTCATTACCGCTTTCAATAAGTCTGTAAACTGTATGCGAACCGATATATCCGGCACCGCCTAAAACAAGAATTTTCATTTTGTCCTCCTTAATAAAAACAAAACCTACATAATTACATTACTTTTATTCCGCCGTATTTTCTCACTTTGAGAACATGGCATGAGTTTTCTCCGAAAATTTTATTTATAAATTCTTTGTAATTACTTACAAAATCGTTTTTGACAAACGCCTGAATTGTACCTGCAAATCCACCGCCGTGAACACGGCACACGCCGTAATTGCGAAGAAGGCTTTCGCTGAGTGCAAGGGCTACCGAGATGTTCTGATGTTGAATATCTCTTGTTGTATATACATTCTGAAGATACTTAAACGATGAATTACCGGATTTTCTGATTGCGTCAAGGAATTCAACAAACTTACCGTTTTCAAGTGACGAAACGGCATTTTTAACATTATGCTCCTCATTAAAGAAATGAATTGCACGAAGTACCGGTCTGTCGCCAACAGCCTCACGAATTTCGTCAAGGCGAATATAAAATTCGTTTGAATCACAATCTCTCAGATAATCTTCTCCGAGAAAATTTGCAACCTTTTTCATTTCCGAGGGAATCATAGCATAATCATCTGTAAGATCAACATGATCGCCCTTTGTGTCAACAATACAAAGACTGTAATCATATTTTTCAAATTCGGTAGGTACTTTCTTAACAATTGGCTTTGTCGGATCTTTAAAGTCAATGTTAACCATTCCTCCCACTGAACAAGCCATTTGATCCATAAGTCCGCACGGCTTTTTGAAAAATACATTTTCAGCATACTGAGAAATCTGAGCAATCTCAACTGAATTTATTTTCATATCATTATATAAACCGGAAATAATAGTTCCGACAACTACCTCAAAAGCTGCTGACGACGAAAGTCCTGCACCAACAAGTACATCACTTGTTGCATAAGCATTGAATCCACCAATTTTGTATCCATGATCCTTAAGTCCACGAAGAACACCTCTGATGAGGCTGACTGTTGTGCCTGCCTCATCATCATTAACTTCGAGGTCATTTATATCGAGAGTAATCATATCATAACCGTCAGAAACAAATCTTACAACATCATTGTTATTCTTGGCCGACACAGCAATAGTATCAAGATTAATGGATGTTGCAAGCACCATTCCATGCTGGTGATCTGTATGATTACCGCAAACCTCACTTCTGCCGGGAGCACTGAATATTGCTACTTTATCAGGGCAAAAAATTGTTTCATACTGCTCAATTGCATGAACATATCTTTTTTTCTGATAATCAATCATTGATGAATCTATATATATATCAGTGAAAAGATTATCAAATTCGCCGTTTGTAATTTTTTCAATTGCTGTTTTAGTATCAATCATTTTATTTACCTGCCTTTTCCGCAACTGTAGGAAGGAACATAGAAGGCTCTGTGTTACCGATTTCATCAAGCTGTTGTTTCATATCAATCTTGCCTTCTCTTCTTGCACTGATTGTGTTTATAACCTTCTTCATCATACCGTCATTGAGTTTATATTTCTTTCTGTAAACAACATAAGCAATAAGCATACAAACCGCAGGAACAATGCACATAAGTGTACTGATTGATGCTACTGTTGCAAATGACTGTTCCTGACCCGGAATATACTGTGTGCTTCCAAGTGCCGCACCAATACCGAGTGCTGTAAGAGCCGCTGTAAATTTTACGATAAGCGTCTGGAGTGAGAATACAACGCCTTCATTTCTTGTTCCAAGCTTAAATTCACCGTAATCAACAACATCTGCAAGGAATACTGTTGCACAACCAAGTTCAAGACCTGTACCAAGTTTTACAATAACACCTGAGATTGATGTGAGCACAACATTGTGCGGAGCAAAAATACCTACGAGCAAAAGCATTACAAGACCAAATGCAGGTAAAAGACACGCAAGAAGGAACGAAGTTTTTCTTGAAAGAAATTTTGCAACCTTAGGGAATACGATAAGACCTACAACCTCTGCGATTGATGCGCTGATCATAAATGATGACATCATTCCTGCGTTGCCGCAAACATATTTGAAATAATATGTAGCAACACCCATAATGCACTGAATGCCGATGTTGTAAAGGAAGATAAGAGTTACCGCCCAACGAAGTTGATCATTCTTGCCGATGATTGAGAAAATATCTTTAAACTTAACTTTCTTTTCCGGAACAGAATCATCTCTCTTTTTCGGAAGATTGATTACTGTAATACCGATTGTAAGAATAAATACAATTGCAATTATGATTGCAAATCTGTGATAACCTGCCTGATTTGTTGTACCGCCGCTGAGAGCCTCAATAATCTGAACACCAAAGCCTGCAATAACAAGTGACTGACCGATACTTGCAAAAATTCTCGGAAGTACCGAAACTTTTTCTCTCTCCTCAGGATTTGAAGTGAGGTTAGGAATAATTGACCAATAAGGAATATCCATAATTGTGTAAGTCATACCCCAGAGTATGTAAGCTGCTGTTGCAAATACGCAAAGTCCAACGCCATCGAGGTGGAAGTCTGTGAATAAAACAACAAATACAATTGAATTAACCAGCGTACCTATTACAAGCCATGGAATAAATTTACCCCATCTGCTGCGTGTGTTATCAACAATCATACCCATAAACAAATCATTAAAGGCATCCCATAACTTTGCAACAAAGAACATTACGCCGATAAATACCGGGTTGACCTTGATGATGTCTGTGAAATAAATCATTGAAAATGTGGCAATCATACCATAAATCATATCTTTGCCGAGGGCACCTAAAGCAAAGGTGTATTTGATTCTACCCGGGATTTTGCCATCAAGTCTTGGTTGTGATGATGTCTGTTTCATAATTTTTCCTCCTTTTAATTTTAAATGAAACGCCGTGACAACCTGCACAAAAGATTTCGTCATTATTTAATAATAATGTTTCTTTTGTTTTTATGTTAACTAAATTATATGTTTTGTTTCGTAAACTGTCAATAGTTTTTGGTAAACATTTTTGCTTTCTCTGTTTTTCACTAAACACGACTTGATTTTTTAGTAATATTTCACTATAATGGTAGTGAGGTGATTCAATTGGCTACAATCAGAGATGTTGCCAAAAAGGCAAATGTATCAGTAGCTACTGTTTCAAGAGTGCTTAATAACGACACTACCCTCAGCACCTCGCTTGAAACGAAGCAAAAAATATTTGCAGCAGCTAAAGAACTTAATTATGTAAAGAAAAAAAGGGTTACATCAGCACCTTCATGTCGCATTGGAATTCTACAATGGTTCTCTTCCAAACAGGAAATTGAAGATAATTATTACTTTTTGATGAGACAAGGTATCGAGGACTACTGTTCAAAAAATAATATAAGTATTGTACGAACATTTAAAACAGACAATGACTATCAGAATGTACTTTCTGATGTTGATGGCATAATCTGCCTCGGAAAGTTTAGTAAACAAGAAATAAAATTACTGCATTCTTTGAATAATAAAATTGTTTTTCTTGATATGACCGTTGAGAATATTGAAATCACATCCGTATCGCTCGACTTTCGTCAGGCAGTGTCCGATGCAATTAAATATCTATATGATTTAGGCCATAGAACAGTTGGCTTTATCGGAGGCATTGAACAGCTTGAGGACGGAACGATATTTCCTGATAAACGACTCAACACTTTCACAGACATTTGCGATGAACTAAACATTAAATATGATGGGTTTATTATGCAGGACAAATTTTCAACATCATCCGGTTATAAAATGATGTCAGAAATGATCAGCAAAGGAAATCTCCCCACAGCTATTTTTGCGGCAAGTGATCATATTGCAATCGGTGCAATGAGAGCTCTGCAAGAAAACGGTTACAAAATTCCTGAGGATATTTCTGTTATGGGATTTGATAACACGGAGCTTTCGGGATATACAAACCCTCCGCTTACTACGGTAAACGCACCTGTATATGCAATGGGCATTTACGGCATTAGATTTATTTTGAATCTGATGAAACCTAAAAGCACCGATTATTATTCTCCTATGCGTGTCTATCTGCCTTGTCCAATAAAAGTTCGCAACTCATGTGCAAAACCTAAAAGTTTATAATTATTATCGTTATCATACGATTGTATGCTATAATAAATTATAATTATAACTCCACAAATGATAGAATAAGCCGGGAGAATATAATTCCTTTAATGAATTATAATAACTAAAAATTCATTTTGCACCCCTACTCAAAAGCTATAGTTTTAAAAGTAGTCTGCCCACTAACTGAGTTACGCAACCTGCGTGATGGATTTGGAGCAGGGAGATATCTTATGGGTCGGAAAGGGCAGAGCGATGAAGGATTTTGAAAAGTTCTTTGAAGATATGCCTTCCGACTCCTTGTCGGCAGTCATCGAATGGACAAAATGGTTTCAGGCGGCGAAAGAAAGTGAGATTCCCGCATTGGTACGGTTTGCAGTTCAAAAAGAAAAACTGCTTCCCGGCTTATCTGCCCATGCCATCCACCCAATCAGCGTTGGCAAGCTCGAAGGCTTCAACAACAAGATCAAGGTCGCTAAAAGAATCGGCTACGGTTACCGTGACGACGACTTTTTCTTCACCTTGATTCGCTATCTTTCTATTCCATCTGTCCGTTCACCATCCCACAAAAAATCGTGATGAACCAAATTTAAGGAGCTGTGAAGAAATGAAGTTTAAGACTTCGTTCTTCGCAGCCCCTTTGTTTTTTTGTGAAATAATAATGCAATTGTAAAAAAAGCATACTTTCCTGAATATTGTTCAAAGCAAGCATTTGTTTCGCCCTACTCGATTAGCCCCAACATAACCGTTGAAAAATCGGGCAACAGAAATTTTTGCATTTTACAAATCTATTGCCCGACCTGAATTTTAAATTTTAAACTGTCAATTTTTATTTTGCTAAAAGCTTAAATCCCATAATAACAACACCTAACACCAAGAGGACAATGCCTGTTGCACGGTTCAGGGTTTTGGGCTTAGCTTTGTTTGCAAAGACGGCGGCAATCCTCGCCCATATAAGGGTGAACACTATGCAGAGAATGAACACAAACCAATCTGGTGTGCCACCAATCATAAAGTGCGAAGCTGCGCCTGTCAGGGCGGTGAATGTCATAATGAATACGCTTGTGCCGACAGCGGTTTTCAATTCATAATTCAGCACGGTCGTCAAAATCAAAAGCATCATCATTCCTCCGCCCGCACCTATAAATCCGCAGATAAAGCCGATTAATATTCCGCAGATTACAGACTGGATTGCCCTCTTTTTTGCCGACACACCGAACATAGCTTCTTTAGTTGTCATAACGGGACGGATGATAAATTTTATGCCGAGCAAAAATGTCATAAACACGGAAAATCCGCCCATTGTAGCTGATGGAACAATGCTTGCAACATAACTGCCGACAATCGTAAATGCAAGCACACTCACCATCATAATCAAACCGTTTCTGATATCGAGATTTTTATTTTTATGGTATGTATAAGCCGAAACTGCACTCGCCAAAACATCGGACGAAAGTGCAATTCCGACTGCCATATACGGATCCATATTAAGAAAAGTTATGAGCATCGGACTTATTACAGCCGCTGCACTCATTCCTGCAAAACCTGTTCCGAGGCCTGCGCCCATTCCTGCAAAAAATGTAACTAAAATTGTAATAAATATATCCATTTAATTTCCACCATAGAATAATATAACTAAATTAAGATTATTTTAATTTTGCCTTTTCATAAACAAAAGCCGTGAAATCAGCATTATTACCGCAGTTCCGACAAGTATCTGCAACGGGTACAAAAGTACGCTTTCACTCGGAATAATCATACTCAAAATTGTCAATGCTCCGGCAGGCGGAATATAAATTTTTGTGCAATGAACAATTACAAGCATTATCGCCGTGGCTGTCAATGCGGCAACTGTCAACGGCAATCCGAGAGTCATATTCAGCACATATCTTGAAACCGCTCCGACAAATGCACAGACTGTTATCACCAAAACCGTCTTTACCGGCTTGTTACGAGCCTTATTTTTCGGACGGGAAAATTCCGTAAACGCCACAAGCAACGGCGGTGCAATTGCAAATTTAAAGCCCGACCAAATTGCGAAGAATCCCACAACGGCAACACAGATTGTTCTTACGGCTGTGTCAATCACATCGCTCTTTGCATGCAGGTTTACCGACTGAAAATCCTCTTTATCTCTTATTTTAACTTTCAAAAGAAATCTGCGGAATAATACAACCGCAATTGTCAGCAAAAATGCGGCAATCGGGTATATAAAGCTCTCGGTCTGCATCATAACAGGCAACACAATTGCCGAAATCATCGGTGCAAATGTTGTTCCCGAAAAGATAAAGAGAATTTGTGCAAATACAAATGCAATCAATATTTCAAGATAAAGCCCGACTTTTATGTATCGGACTGTCAGCACACCCACGACAGCGCAAATCGCAATTAACGCAATCATTCGGCTGTCATTGACTTTCCAACCTTGCTTTTGTGTAACCATATAACCAATTGCAAGTGCCGTTATTTCAGGAAAGATTATCTCCCCCTCATCCAATATTTCCGCAACAAAAGTCATTATACCGACAAGTATAAGCGTTAATACATACGGTAATGTGTTTTTAAGTGCTTTTGTCAAATTTAGTTTCCTCATTTTTTATACTTCTACCCACTTTTCAATTCAAACTAACAGCACTATTGTATCATAAATCTGTCAGCATTAACAGACAAAATTTATTCACAGATTTTTCCTTTAACAGCGTATCTGTCATTATGCGTGGATATGCAGGTCTTGCAAAAGACGCTGTACATATTGGAGGTTCAGTATATAATTAAAACGACGCAGAAATTAGCGGCATTTTTTAAGTCACCTACGGTTTAGGTATCAAAATATAAATATTTGTACAGCAAAGCCTCCTGCAACTGTTTAAATTTTACACATTACAGGATAATGGGTGTTGCACAATAACACTTGATATTATTCCCACTCAATATACCGCCAACTCTGTATGAAAACACAAAATGATCATTCTTAAATAAAATATCCACTTAAAACTCCTTTGCATTTATTTAAACTATTTCAACTCTTCTATCCATTTGCCATTTTCTTCAAAAAAGAAATACTCACTAATATTGTCATTTAAAAATACTTCCAACATCTTATCCATTCCATAAGCAAGTTTTCTCTGCTTCATTTCATCTAATGTCAGCCAGAATACATCCCCTTCTTCAGACGAAGTAACTATTCCTTCAAACTTATCTGTCTTATATAATAACACTATATATCTTGTTTCTTCATCCTTCATCCAGTCTTTTATCCCACAAAGTTTTGGTTCTGAAATTTTCAATCCAGTTTCTTCCCACACTTCGCGTATCACAGCATCTGTAAATGATTCTCCTCTTTCCACATGTCCTCCCGGAAATGTTATTCCAGAGTAATCGTCATCAGTCTTATCTTGGACAAGTACCCTATTTTCACTAAACACCATACACATATTTGTCATTATCACTTTTTCTGTTCTTGCCATACGTAATACCCTTATCCTTCATTTGCTGAATCTATATATATCATTTCAACAATACTGTCTGCATCAATGTCAGATGTAATAATTTTTTCATTAAAAACTGATGAAAAATCCTTTTCTCTCCACCATCTACGCATATCTTCTTCACCAAATTCCTGTTATTTATCTCGTGTATTATGCCGCCTGACCGTCTCTTCAAATGGTATATCAAAATAGTACGCATATATATCCATTCCATACAATTCATTTACCGTTTTGAACAAAGGACTATACCACTCATCATACATGATGCCCTCTAAAATAACCACATCACAATGCTCATACCCATATTTCATAAGTTCTATCATAAGTGGTAATGCCTTAGTATCAACGCCATCTTTAACCCACAAGATATTTCCCCTAATCTCATCTTGTGAAATCATCATTGTATTGTATCCAAATTTCTTTTGCAACGCTCTAGCTACTGTTGTTTTTCCACTTCCAGAGTTACCTCTTAATATAATTATCTTTTTCACAATTTCTCCTTAATCTTGCTATTACTCTCCCCACAAATAGAGCCAAACTAGAACCATTTGATAAAACAAATGCCGGAAACCCGCATAAATACAGGCTTTCGGCATTTTAGTCCGTTATTCCCACTCCTAAGTACAAAACAAACTTTAACTGTTTTTGCTTAGGAATTTTAACTTGATATGTTTTTATTTGGTACAGATTATCTCAATTCTATGAGGTATTCCTGCTTTTGCTATCAAATAGCTATCACGAGAGTGCTATCACAACAAAATCAATCTAAAATTATCTATCTATTTGCAGCTTTCAAAAAGTTGGGATAATAAATATATTACGAATATTGTTTTATATCATACGCACATAGTATTTTTCTATATTCTGTAGCTCGTTTATTAGAAAAGCTTTGTAAATAATCTTTAACACTTGCTAAATCCATATTACTGTTCATAATAGCACAAATAATCGCAAGTGTTTTATTAGTTTGAGAAATTGTCTTATCAGCAAAAACTTCATTTGGATTATTGTATTTTTTATGACAACACTGTGGTGCGTTTTTTATCAAAGTGTTTATTTTTTCACTTTGCTGTTTCTTCAAAACTTGCAAATTAGAGATGTCTTGACAAATTTTTGAAAAACCAAATACTGGAAAATACTGCGAACTTTGAATTCTTTGTTTATTGATTAAAGTCAATAACTGAGCATTAGATTCTTCTATAATCTCAAAATAATTAGCCATCATTTCAGAAATTGTCTGAAACTCATATTTAATGGTATTTTTCGATCCAACTACCAATACTTTATCGGAATTTTCTAATTTATCCAAATCTTCAGTAATGGAAACTTTAATGCTACCACCAGCATAAATTTCACGCACAACATTTTGAACTTTTCTAATATCCATAGCCGAAACAGGCAAGATAAGATTTGATATTGATTGATATAATGTAATAAAATTATCTGTTTTAAGTTTGTTGATTCTAATTGTGGGAAAGCCTTCGATATCAATATCGTGTTCTACAACTTCAGTGTTATCGGAATTTTTTTCATATTCTACTAAAAGAAAATTATCTCTTATTTGTTTGGATTCTTTTGAACTATAGTCAACATACGAAAAGATTGTCTTTAAAATATCCTTAATATTTTTATCGCCGATATTATAACCTATGAAAATTATAGGGTTATGAATAAATAATGATAACAACTGTGCACGTATCAATTCATACTTTTCATTAAACTCACAATAATCTTTTTCTGTAATAATTATTTTATCCGGAGCGGAAATACAGCCATGAATTTTATATACTGATCCATAGGGATTACTAAGCAAAATATCATTTCCAATCAAAGGGTTGAATGAAAACATTTCTTCTATCATTTTATCGTAGTTTGTCGTAATAATAGACCCAATATTTTTTCGTGCTTTTTTTAATTCGGCTATTTCTTCAAGCATACCTTTTTTCAAAGAGGTATCCTTAAGTAAATCTGCTATATATAATTTAAAGCGGCTTATATTGATACCTTTCTTCATATTTTCATAAAATATGTCATTTATATATTTAAACTTGCCATTTCGATTGTCTTGAAGATATTTATTGAAATCTTGTTCTAAACGAGTAGCTACTTTTTCATAATCACAACCATAAGCTGTCATATAGTCAGCTTTAATATCTAAGTAATATTCTTCATTGGGTTCAAAATCAAATGCAATCTTCTTTAGTAAATTTTCCCAACTATATGAATTTTCCAAATATCTTAAGCTTAATCCAGTTCCAATAAACATTACTGGATGGTTTCTAAAATTTCCAATAAATTCTTGAACTTGCATTTTTCCAACTCCTTTCAATAATCTTGCATCATATCAAAATACACTTTTCATACCACTCGTGCGGTGGCAATGCCGAATTAAATGCCGTTTCTAATATAGGATATAGCTCCTTATATGTTTTTCTGTTTGATACAATCTTTTTCAATTCAGATGTCTGCAAAGGAATTATTTTCATTCCTGCTATAGACTTTGAATAGTCTTGTGAATCATAAAACGGCGTTGTTTTTCTGCTACGGAAATCAGAAATAACATTTATGTTGAGATGCATTTTCAATATAACTATTCTACAAATATATTTTGTCTATGGTATCTCATATTAACCATCATTTCGTTTGAAGGG
>ERZ773193.2237-NODE-2237-length-21387-cov-9.326317_pt1 | contig 21387 bp, 12 predicted proteins | sample MGYA00511110_ERZ773193 | MGnify/ENA primary metagenome ERZ773193 (study PRJEB29015, sample SAMEA2737784) | human gut metagenome | biome: human gut; feature: human-associated habitat; material: faeces | place: China | collected 2012 ...
CTTCCCCTGCGGCCGCCGACAGCACCCCAGCACCCCCGGCAGACCCCAACCCGGCGCTGCCGGCCGGAGAGTGGCGGGCCGTGTGGGTGAGCTATCTGGAATGGGCCGCCATGGACTTTTCCACGGAGGATGCCTTCCGCGCCGGAGTGGTGCAGCTTCTGGACAACTGTGCCGGGCTGGGGCTGAACACAGTGCTGGCCCAGGTGCGCCCCTTCGGGGATGCGCTGTACCGCAGCACCCTGTTCCCATGGAGCCATCTATGCACCGGGGTGCAGGGGCAGGACCCGGGCTTTGACCCGCTGGACGTGCTGCTGCAGGAAGCTCACACCCGCGGCATCTCGGTGGAAGCGTGGGTCAACCCCTACCGCCTGCGCTCCTCGGCGGCCATGCCGCCGAACCTTGCGGACAGCAATCTGGCAAACACCCACCCGGAGTGGGTGTGCACGGTGGACGAGGGCCTTTACCTGAACCCCGCCGAGCCTGCCGCCGCCGACTATGTGGTGCAGGGCGTGGCCGAGCTGGTGCAGAACTACGCGGTGGACGGCATCCACTTTGACGATTACTTCTACCCTACCACCGACGAGAGCATCGACGCGGCGCAGTTTGCGGCGTCCGGGGCGGGAAATCTTGCCGCGTGGCGGCGGGAAAATGTGACCGCGCTGGTGCGGGCTGTGCACGACACGGTGAAAGCGGCGGACCCCACCCTGCGGTTCGGCATCAGCCCCCAGGGCAACCCGGACAACGACGAAAACCAGCAGTACAGCGATGTGACCGGCTGGCTGGCGTCCGGCGGCGGGGATGCGGTGGTCGATTATCTGTGCCCGCAGGTGTACTGGGGGCAGGGCTTTGCCCTGCACAACGGCAGCACCCGCTTTGCCTTTGAAAATATCGTGCCCGCATGGCTGGCCTACCCTCGTGCGGAGGGCGTGGCCCTGTACTTTGGACTGGGAGCCTACCGTGTGGGAGTGGGCGACGGCGGCAGCAACGAAAACAGCCTGTCGGGCTGGAGCACCGGCCGTGCGCTGGCCGACCAGGTGGCCTTTCTGCGGGAGCAGGGAGCCGGGGGCTGGGCCCTGTACCGGTACGGTTCGCTGTTCGGGCCGGAGCAGACTTCCCTCGCCGCTGCCGAGTGTGGGGCACTGGCGGCTGCCGACGGCAAAGAATCTGCATGAAATCGGGCGGCAGCGCGCGCAAAAGCCGGGCGGCTCTCTTGTGCGGTGCTGCAAAATGCGGTATACTATACAGATAGACCCGGCTCTGCCGGAACCCGAAAAAACAGGAACATCAAACCCTTTGACAGGTTGAGGAAACGTTTATGAAAACGAAAAAACGCTTTTTGGCCGTTGTGCTGGCCGCCGCTCTGTTGGTGGCCGGTCTGACCGGCTGCAAGGACGCACTGCGCGGTGTGGCGCAGAAGATCTCCGGCAGCTCCGGCGAGGTGCAGGAAGAGGACACCACCCGCTGGGCGGACGCTACCGCAGACCCGCTGATCATTCAGGGCATTGCGGACGCTTCGGCAAAGTTTGACACTGCCATGGTGGACGGCACCCTGTACGCCGTGTTCAACGGCATCTGGAGCCGCCAGACCAACTATTTTGCGGCACCCACCGGCACGCTGACCGTCATGGCCTGCGGCACCGCCGAGGGTACCCAGAAATTCAAGGTGGCGCTGTGGAAAAAGGTAGACGGCGGCGTGGAGTATGTGCCGGACAGCACCTACTACATCAAGACCGACGGCACCGACTACACCTGCACCATCTCCGGGCTGGACCCGGCGGCCATCTACCGCATGACCATCTCCTATGATTCCAGCCGTTACTACCTCTACGGTCTGCTCAAGGTGGAGGGCGTCGGCTGATGAATACACAACGCAAGAATTCGCTTTTGCTGCTGCTGTGCGCGTTTATCTGGGGCACGGCCTTCGTGGCCCAGAGTGCCGGTTCCGGCATGGGAGCCTGCAGCTTTCTGGCCGGGCGCAGCTGGCTGGCGGTGCTGGTGCTGCTGCCCACGGTCAAGGTGTTTGACCTGGTGCGTCAGCGCAGCACCGGCACCACTGGGGCACCGAAAACGCCGGAGGAGCGCCGCTGCCTGCGCCGGGCCAGCCTGGTGTGCGGCACGCTGCTGTTTGTGGCGTCGGCTGCCCAGCAGTTCGGCCTGACACTGAACCCCTCCACGGCCAAAGCAGGCTTCCTCACGGCGATGTATGTGGTGCTGGTGCCCATCTTCGGGCTGGCACTGGGCCGCCGCGGCAGCCCTCAGCTGTGGGGCAGCGTGGCCATCGCGGTGTGTGGGCTGTATCTGCTGTGCATGCAGAACGGCTTTGGCGGCGTGGAACGCAGCGACATGGTGCTGCTGCTGTGCGCCGTGCTGTTCAGTTTCCAGATCATGGCGGTGAACCATTATGGTCCGCAGGTGGATGGCGTGCGCCTGAGCCTGCGGCAGTTCTTTGTGGTGGCCGTGGAAAGCTCGGTGGCAGCGCTGCTGCTGGAGCACCCGGCCCCGGCGGAATTTGCCGTGAACGCGGTGCCCCTGCTGTACTGCGGCGTGATGTCCAGCGGCGTGGCCTACACGCTGCAGATTTTGGGCCAGCGGGATATGAACCCTGCCGTGGGCAGCCTGATCATGTGCCTGGAAAGCGTGTTCAGCGCACTGGGCGGCTGGGTGTTGCTGCATCAGAGCCTTTCCCCGCGCGAAGGCGTGGGCTGTGTGCTGATCTTTGCCGCCGTGGTGCTGGCCCAGCTGCCGGCCCCGCAGCGGGCCCCACAGCGGGCAGAGCGTGCGTCCTGACGTGGCCGCACAAAAACCGGAAGTCCAGCTGCGCAGCGCGGGCGGCATCCAGTACGAGCTGTACCGCAAAAAGATCAAACAGCTGCATCTGCGGGTACGGGACAACGGCACCGTGATGGTCAGCATCCCGCTGCGCACCAGCCTGGAACAGGCGGACGCCTTTGTGTGCAAGAACGCACAGTGGATCCACGACACCCGGCAGAAAGTGATGGCAAAAGCGGCCCGCGACAATGCCGACCTGCCGGACAAGGAGACCGCACTGGCCTACTTTACCGCCATGAGCGATCAGGTCTACCCGGCCTTTGCCGGGGTGCTGGGCGGCCAGAAACCCACCCTCAAAGTGCGCAGCATGACCACCCGCTGGGGCGTGTGCTGCCCCGGCAAAAAGCAGATCACCTTTGCGCTGCAGCTGTACAACATGCCGCCTGCGGCGCAGATCTATGTGGTGGTGCACGAGTACTGCCACTTTTTGCAGGCCAACCACAGCCCGGCGTTCTGGGCCGAGGTGGCAAAGCTGCTGCCGGATTGGAAAGCCCGGCGGGAGCTATTGAAGAAGTAGAAACAGGAGGCAGACTTCCCTTGGAAAACGAAAAAAAGTCCGGCGGCGATAAATACTCCAAACTGGCCGGCAACACCCTCATCTTTGCCATTTCCAGCTTTTCGTCCAAACTGCTCACGCTGATCGTGCAGCCGTTCCTGACCTACGCCATGGCCGAGATCTCGGATCTGGGCCTGTCCAAGATCCTGAGCCAGTACGCGAACCTGCTCATCCCCTTTGTGTCCATGGGCATGTCCAATGCGATCATCCGCTTTGGTCTGGACAAGGGCAACAGCGAAAAGCAGGTGTTCACCAACGGCCTGCTCACCATTCTGGGCGGCTTTGGCATTCTGGTGCTGTGCTGGCCCGTGGCGCGGTTTTTGCCCGATATGGCGCAGTACGGCCTGCTCATTTACATCTATGTGCTCATGAGCTGCCTGCGCACCCTGTGCACCCAGTTCGTGCGCAGCCGCCAGTGGAACAAGCTGGTGGCCGTGGACGGCGTGCTGTGCACCGTGGCCACCATGGCGTTCTATGTGCTGTACCTGGTGGGCTTCAAGTGGGGTGCCAACGGCTACCTGCTGGCCATCATCAGCGGTGATCTGGTCAGCGTGCTGTTCCTCATGATCACCGGCAAGCTGTGGAATTATGTGGAGCTCAAGGGCATCAACAAGGACCTGTGGAAGCAGATGCTCCACTTCTCGCTGCCCATGATCCCCGCGCAGATCAGCTTCTGGATCATCAACGCCTCCGACCTGTTCTTTGTGCGTGAGATGTGCAACGGGCTGGACGGCCGCGACGGCAACGCCTGGAGCGGCCTGCTCTCCACGGGCTACTTCCTGCCCACCATCCTCACCACGCTGGGCCTGATCTTCTACGACGCCTGGCAGCTCTCCGCTGTCACCGAAGAAGAGGGCCGCGCCAGGTTCTTTACCAAGATCTTCCGCACCTATTCCAGTGTGCTGTTCTGCTGTGCGGCGGGCATCATCTGGCTGTGCCGCCCGGTGATGCACATCATGAAGTCCAACTACTACTACGCCTGGCACTTTGTGCCCTTCCTGGTGCTGGCCTCCACCTGCAGCTGCTTCAACCAGTTCATGAACAGCGTGTATGTGGTGACCAAAAAGTCCAGCCGCAGCATGGTCACCATGATGGCCGGTGCCATCAGCAACTGCATCATGAACTACTTCTTCATCAAGTGGTGGGGCCCCATCGGTGCCACATACGCTTCCTTCCTGGGGCTGGCGCTGGTGTTCACCCTGCGCTCCATCGACGCAAACCGCATGATCCATATGCATGTGCATCCGGGCCGGGTGCTGCTGAACGTGGGTCTGCTGGTGTTCGAGGCCTTTGTGCTGCTGGCCGAGACCCCGCTGTACGGCCTGTGGACCGGCCTGATCACCGCAGTGGTCATTCTGATCAACTTTGCAGGCGTGTGGGCTATGGCCCGTGTGCTGCTGCCCCGCCTGCTGGGCCGCCGCGGCAAGGCGCTGGTGGCCGCTGTGGACGGCTGGCTGAGAAAATAAAAACCGATAGAAACAACAATGCCCCCGGAGAACTCTCCGGGGGCATTGTTGTTGTGTGCGAGGAACAGCGAGCTTTTTACGGCTCACTGGGGGTTGGTCTTGTCAGCGCATCAGTGCTTGCTCTTGGCAAACAGGCTGGTGAACGCACCGGCTACGGTGAGGGCCATGCCGCTCAGAGCCATGGCCAGAGCGGTGAACCAGTTCACGCCGGTCTTGGGCAGGGCGGCCACGGTATCGGGGGTGGCATCCTGCACAGAAGGATTGGCGGGGTTCTCCGGGGTCACAGGCGTCTCGGCATCATCCGGAGTGGCGTCCTGCACGGGAGGCGTGGTGGGGCCTTCCGGGCTGACGGGGGTATCCGGAGTTTCAGGCGTTTCGGGTGTAGTGGTTTCGGTGCGGCTGTCGGTGGTGATCTCTACTTCGTCCTTGCTGGCGGTGTAGGTGTATTCGTAGTCTGCAGTGCCGTGACGGACGACAGTTTCTTCTTTGTGGGCGCTTTCGGCATCTACACTGGCATCCTGCGTGGAACGGTAGGTATAAGACAACGTTCCATCGCCCTGTTCGCCGGTGCGCTCGGTGGTCTGCTGCGCAGCTTCCTTCCAGGTCTCGTGGGTCGCAGTACCCAGGGCGGAGTAATTCACTCGCGAGCCGGAGACGGTGGTGGTATAGTTGTAGCGGCCGCTGACTCCGCTGCCGGTATCGGCTTTCTGTGCGGAATCGGTGATGGTCAGGTGGTTGTTGGTCAGCGTGGTGGCAGGCAGAATGCGGGACACGGTGATGGTCTTTTTGCCCTGTGCCACAAAGGTTCCGTCCTCCACCTGACGGAAACCGGTCAGTCCAAGGTCGTAGCCGCCGCAGTAGGCATCAGGATTGAAATACTTGTTCGATAAGCCGTACATCGCCTGATTCCAATTGTGGGCATTGGTGCAGGTGTTGCTGTCGTAGGACAGGTAACCGTAGGAAATCAGCTCGCTCTTGTTCAGATAGATGCGGTAAGAAGCGTTTCTTTCCGTCTGCTGATGCTCATGTTCGGTCGTGTAGAAGGTCACGATGGAAGCATCGGCATAACCCTCCGCCTGAAGCTGCTTCAGAAGGGCTTCGGCCTGCTCCTTCGTGAGATCAGAGGTGCCATCCGCCGGTTTGTACTGGTTGTAGGCCACCGTACCGGACACCTTGTAATAGGTGCTGGCAGTGGGGTGGTTGTTGCGGACATTCCAGTTCAGCTTGTCGCCGTCACTGAAGCTGGTGCGGGCATATTCATAGCGATCCATGGGGATGTCGTAACCGATCTTATCCTGCAGGTTGACCACGCTGGTGCCCTGGCTGTCAATGAGCTTATCCAGATCGTCGCTGTATTCCAGTTTCTTGTCCACCAGAACACAGTCGGTCTGGCTGACGTTGCCGTCAGCGTCCTTCAGCAGGTCGGCCTTGGTCGTTGCGTTCAGCTCCAGATGCTGGATGTAGTTGCCATCATAGGACAGATACTCTTTCTTTTTGGTGGCGAAGATACCCGTGTCAGGCTTGCCGTACAGGTTTTTGTTGCTGTACTCCGGGTGCGAAACGTCCATGTCGCCCGTATAGCTCTTGCCGGCGGCATCGGCCTCTGACTTTTCCTTTTCCAGCAGAGCCTTCAGCTCCTCGCGGGTCAAGCGGGTGAAGTCGGTGGTCTCGCCGACCTTATGGAGGATCTCAATGATCTCATCCTTCGAGGTCGAGATCGTTACCTGGTAGCCGCCCACATCCAGAATTTCGCCATCCTGCAGATCCTTTTGTATCTGCTGGATCTTTTCCAGCAGCTCTGCCTGATCGGCGTCGGTGGTGACCGTGCCTTCGGTGGTGAGAACGGTCTCGATCTTCAGCTGGCTGCCATAGCCCACCTGATACTGCTTGCCGTCCCTGGTAAAGGAGGCAACGCCGTCTTTCACGGTGATGGCAGTGCCATCCACGCCATAGCGCTCGGCCAGCTTGGCCAGGGTCATGTCTTCATCCAGGTTGCCGGGCTCAACGGTGATGGTGTAGGTGGTCTTGACACCGTTTTCATCGGTCACGGTTTTGGTGTAGCTGTTGCTGCCGACCCGGATCAGATCGTCATAGGTGACATTGTTCTTCTTGTCCACGATGGTATAGGTCAGGCCGCCGCTCTCATCCTTGCCGGAAGAGATCGTCCACTGGTCATCCGCCTGCTCTTCGTTGCGGATCTCGCCCAGATCCCAGGCCTCCCAGGTCACTCTGGTGAAGGACTGGCTGTTGATATTGGTCTTTCCGTCAACAGGCGCATAAGACGGCAGATTCGAATCCGGAACCTCGACGCTTTCGTAAGACAGCTTAATGGTCTTGCCGTCGGTGGTTTGGTATTCAATGATGCGGCCGGTATCATCATACTTGATGGAACCGGCAACGGCGTTTTTCGGAGCGGTCTTGAAGTCCACGCCAAGGCCATAGAGGGGGCTGTCCTTGGTGATGGTGGTATAAGCACCGTTGGCATCTGTGGTGGCATTGCCGGAGACAAAAACACCGCTTTCGATCAGAGTGCTCTTGTGATCCGTCTTTCCGTCGGCATCCGCCACGATCTCTTCGGTTCCAACATGGATACCATCCATAAAATAGCCGGCGCCCTTATATCCTGCCCCTGAGACACTGCTCGGTTTGTCATTATAAACAAAATTGTAAGTAAAGGTATACTTCTTGCCATCCGAAGCAGTATAAACGTAGGTGCGATTCAGAACATCTTTGTTTGCACTGATGTTCTCCTTGGGAAAGGAAACATCCTCATCAGTGAGGGTCAGGGAAGCGGGATCCACCTTGGTGCCAGTGCAGGCGTAGATCGCTTCTGCCAGAGCCTTCTGCAAAGCAGCCTTCTTGGCGCGGAGCTTGGCATCCTCCAGCGTGCCGTTATCCTTGGACAGCTGATTGTCGGCATCGGTCATGGTGACGGAGATCTGAACCTTTTTCAACAGCTGTGTGGCATCATCGTAGCTGATCTCGCAGGCTTCGCCGTTGACCACCTTGCAGACCTTGCCATCTTTGACAATGAACTCGCCGTTAGCGGAATTGCTGTTCAACAGACCGGCCAGCTCGTCGGCAGACAGATCCTTGACCTGTGCATCGGTGTACTCGTTCGTCTCGTGGTAAATGATCTCATAGGTCTTGCTGCCGTCCTTCACAGTGATGACCTTGTCACCGGCAGCATTGGTGCTCTCGGTTTTGTCCGGCTTCTGAAGCAGCTCATCCAGATCCACATGGAAGGTGTTGCTGTTCTTGTCTGTAAAGGTCAGCGTCTTGTCCGTTTCGTTGGGCAGCATCACGTCGTCCTGCTTCACTTCAGCGCTTCCGGTGTGCTCGCTCTTTTTAATATCCACCTTCAGGGTAGTATCCACGGTGCGGGTGGCCTTGTTGCCGGTCACGGTGATGTACACGGTCTGCTCTCCGGCAGAGGTACGGATGGTCTTGGTCAGGGTGTAGCTGCCGTCATCGTTCTCGGTCTTGGCGTAATCCGCTTCCAGAAGTTTGGCAAGATCTTCGCCGGTCATCTCAAGGTCGGTGTCTTCCGTGTGTTTGGTCAGGGTGTAGGTCTGGCGGTCGCCGTCTTCTTCCATGCTGCCCACGGTGTAGCCGTTGAACGAGGTGCCATCGACGGTGTCCCACTTCAGTTTTTCCTGATAATCCGCGCCCAACTCCTGCTTCAGGTCAACCTCTTTGCCATCGGTCACAAAAATCTCCTTGGTGTCTGCGGTAACTGTGCCGGTGGTTGTGTTGGTTGTAGTCTTATCAGCAGTGTGAGAAGTCTCGTAGCGGTTGGTCACAGAACCGTCCGGGTTGACAGTGCTGTCTACCAGCTTTTCAGAGTCCGGGCTGGTGGGTGTGATGGTGGTTTCCTGTTCGGTGCGCTCCTCCTTGGAGGCAGTGCCGATGATCTTGCCCTCGGCGTCCTTGACCGGTTCGGAGATGTCCGCATCGGGAGCTTTGATGCCCTTGCCTTCCTCGGTGGTCTCGCCTGCTTCAGGAGTTTCAGCAGAACCCTCGGAATCCTTGCCTTCTCCGGCAGTCTCGCCAGAAGCGGCTTCGGTGCTCTTATCCATCTCCTTCTGGACGATAGCACCGGAGGATTCCTCCGATTTGACGGTGCCGTCCTCATTATAGGTGAACTCGCGGTCGGTGTACTCGACATCGGTCGTGATTTTCTTGTCCTCAGTCTCCCGGTCCTCCAGAATGCCCTCGGCGTTTTCGTGCTCCTGGTTTTCTACGGGAGCAGTGTTTGCACTTTCAGAAGCCTGTTGTGCAGGAGTTTCTGCTTCGGAACGTTCTTTGTTCTCTACAGGGACTGCGTTTTCAGGGGTCTCAGCGTTGGCGGCCAGAGGGGTGGCTGCAACACAGGCGGTCAGGGCCAGAGCCATTGCGGCTTTTTTGAATTTCTTGTTCGTCATAAGATTCGCTCCTTTCGTTCTGCACACAAAAGATACCATAAAACGTATCTATTCGTAGATAAATGTCCGCATTGATCTACAGCTATCATATAACATATAAAATGAAAAAAGTCAATAAAACTGTCGATAAAAAGCAAATTTCAGCGGGATGCTAAAAATAAAAAAGGAGAAATATGCAGTTTGTATGAGAGTGACTCCAACTGAGTTACACAACAGATACGGTTTTGAGATGCTTCTGAAACGCTATTGAAACGCTATTGAAACGCAGTGAAGATCCAGCCTGCGGGCCCGGGATAGTCACTGCCTGCCGGGCCGTTTCCGGGCAACAACAAAGCCCCCGGAGAACTCTCCGGGGGCCTTGCTGTTGTGTGCGAGGAACAACGGGTTTTCAGGCCCGTTGGGGGTTGGCTTTTAGTGCTTGCTCTTGGCAAACAGGCTGGTGAAGGCACCGGCTACGGTGAGGGCCATGCCGCTCAGAGCCATGGCCAGAGCCGCCATCCAGTTGACGCCGGTCTTGGGCAGGGCGGCCACGGTGCTGTCCGGGGTGGCATCCTGCACAGAAGGATTGGTGGGGTTCTCCGGGTTCGCGGGCGTCTCGGCTTCGTCCGGGGTGGCGTCCTGCACGGGAGTATCGGTGGAGCCTTCCGGGCTGACGGGGGTGTCCGGGCCCTCGGGATCGACCGGTGTGGGTTCCGGATCGGGGGTGGGCTCCGGATCCGGTTCCGGGGTGGGCTCCACGACTTCACGCAGGGCACCGTAGATGGTCACGGTGTAGTCGTCAGATCTTTCGCCGATGATGTTGTCGCCGGTCACCTTCACGTTGGAATCGGCATCGAAAGCATCCAGAATGTTCTGGTCGCGCCCGGCAGCGCCGTTGGCGTTGTTCTTGTGCTCGTAGCCCCACACGATGGTGTAGGTCTTGCCTTCGTACTCGTACTCGGTGCCGTACACCATATCGTAGGCGTTGGGGGTACCGTCGGCGCGGTTCTCGTAGTTGCCCCAGATCAGCTTGGTGTTGCCGTTTTCGTCGGTGGTCTTGGTGAAGTTCAGGCTGTGGCCGTTCACCACCATATCCCGCAGGACGAACACGCCGTCGCTGGGCTTGTACGGGGTGTTGAAGTTGTAACCGTCGGCCCGCAGGTCAGCCAGCAGCTTGCCGACGATCTCCGGGTCGTGGCTGCCGTCCACATCCAGCATGTATTCCAGCGCGGCGGCGGGCACCCACACGGACAGGTACTGCTTGCCCTCTTCCTTTTTCAGGTCGGAGACGTACTCGTACTTGGTGCCGTTGTAGGCAAAGGCACCAAAGTCGGCGTGGTCGGCGTCCTTGGTCAGCAGGAAGTTGGTCAGCTTGTTGCCCTGTTCGTTTTCCGGCCAGAGAGTATTGGCCTTGCTGTAATCATAGGTCAGGGTGCCGCCGGTGACGACGAGCTTCTGACCGGGGTAGTACGTGTTCCCTACAATGGTGGGAGCTTCCACATGGGCGTTATTCTTGATAAGAATCTTGGAGTAGGGGCCGTCGATGTAGATGCCGCTGTGGTTATAATCGCCCTTTACAAGGACGGTGCCGTCATCCACAGTCAGGGTGCAAAGCATGCCCAGATTGATGCCGGAATACGAATTGTGCAGGTCCATGGACAGAACGCCGCCCTTGTCCACCAGAATATCGTGGTAGGCATAATAAGCAAGAAGGTTATAGTTATCGTGAGAACCATCGGTCATGTTGTAGACGCTGCCATCCGTGATATGCAGCTTGGTTCCCTTGCTGTTGCGGAGCTGGATGGCCATATCCCGCGTGGTGGAATCGACCGTGCTGTTGCCCGAAATGAGTACATTCCGGTAGCCGGCAACGATGCCGTAGTTCGCCTGCAGGTTGAGCTTGCTGCCATTTTTGACGATCAGGCTGCCGTTTTTACCCGAATCCTCACAGTAAATGGCATATTTACCATCGTTCTCGTTGGCGTTCAGTTCTGCCGAAACGGCGGCAGTGGTATGATCAAACGTGACGGTCGTATCGCTGTTGTTGCCGGTCTCAATGCCGAGGCTCTTGCCCTCAATGGTGACGTCCGAATCCTTGAAGGTGATGTCACCGGCGGCTTCCAGCTTGGAGCCATCCTTAGCCGTACCGCTGCCTTCGTAGCGGATGCCGGCATCGCTGTTGGTGATGTTGAGGGTGCTGTTCTCGGTAGTCAGGCTGGTGCTGGCACCCTGATGGCCGTAAATGCCGGTCTGGGTGTTCTTGATGTTCAGCTTGCTCTTGGCCTTGACGATGATGTCGTTCCAGCTGGCAATGCCAATACCGCCGTTCTCGTGCGTTTTACCGTCTTCCCCTACATGCGAACCGTCGATGGTCAGGGAAGAACCACCGTCCAGCGTGAGATCACCGTGCTGGGTGACGCCACGGCCGCTCTGGGTGGAGCCGGAAACATGGGTGTCCTGGATGGTGACGTCCGCGCCGTCCGTGATGGTGACGCTGGAATCCTTCTCGTCAGAGCCGCCTGCGATCACCATACCGGTGGTGGTGGCCTTGATGGTCAGGCTGCCGCCGGTGGTCTCTTCGGTGGTGTCGGAAGTCTCTTCCTTGTCGCCCTTGATGGTCAGGTGGGCGTCCTTTTCGGCGCCCGAGAAGTCGGAAGCCACTTCGCCGCCCACGCGGATGCCTTCCACGTTGATGTTGCTATCCGTGAGCTTCTTGCCTTTACTTTCGGCCTCTTTGGTGGCACTGTCGACGGCTGCAGAGCCGTCGATGACGTTGTCGCCCTTGAGGGTCAGGTCAACGTCCGAACCCTGCCGCACGTCCAGACCGGCGCTGTTCTTGTTGGTCTGGTTGATGGTGGTATCTTCCAGGGTCAGGTCCACCTTGGTGTTCTTATTTTCGTCGGTGTTGTCCAGATCCTTGCCGATGTCGATGCCGTTGCCGCCGGTGGTCAGGGTGGAATCCTTGACGGTCAGGTCAACGTTTGCGCCCTCGCCGACGGTCACGGTGGACTCGCCGGTCTTGCTGGTGTCAGCGTTCACGCCGTCGATCACGATATCCACGTCGCGGCCTTCGGAGCCGTCGGCGTTATCGGTCTTTTTGACGTCCTCTTGCACGGTGACGGTGTTCTCAGTGGGGGTATCCTTGTCACCCTTGATGATGATCTTGCCGTCGTCCTCTTTGTCCTCGTTGACGTAGGTGCGGTTCTCCTTTTTGTCCTCGCCCTGATAGCTGAACGCGCCGCGGTCGGCGTCCTGATCAATGGTGACATCACCGTCGGCCAGATCATAGCTCACGGCAGAAGCGCTGGCGCTGATGGTGCTCACGGCAATGGCGGTGGCCAGCGTGACAGCAACGACCTTTTTCTGTTTACGCAATCTCATGAGTAATACCTCCTCAAAAATGGGAACCTGATCTCCAGGCGGTTCCGACTCACACACAAAAAGATACCAGAAATTGGATCTATATGGGGATAAAACAGAGCAATAAACTCTGCTTATGGTATACTATTTTATGGCTGCACTGTCAATAAGTTCACGGAAATACGCGGATAATTGGCAAAATGCAAAAAAATGCAGCAAGATTTTACGCAGAATGCAGAGAGAGGGGTACGCTATTGTTGCACTGTTGAAATGGTCTTGATACGCATTGGAATTTCTTGTTGTAGAACGCAGAAAAGCCGCCGCCCGGTGTGCCGGGCAGCGGCTTTGAAAAATGCAAAGAAGGTGCGGTGCAGTGTGGTCAGCCCAGCTGATCGTTCAGCCAGGCGGCAATGTCGGCAAACACTTCCTGCCGGTTGGTCTCCACCAGCAGTTCGTGCCGGGCGCCGGGGTACAGCTTGCAGCGGATGTTCTGCACGCCTGCGGCCTTCAGGCTCTGGATGGCGCGCAGCACGCCCTTGCCCCGGTCGCCCACCGGGTCGGCGGTGCCGGCCAGGAACAGCAGGGGCAGGTCCTTGGGCATCCGGGCCAGAAAAGCCGGGTCGTGCAGGCGCAGGATGCCGCTGAACATGCTGTAGTAGGCGTTGAGCGTAAAGGTAAAGGTGCAGCGCTCGTCGGCCAGGTACTTGTCCACCTCGGCGGCGTCACGGTTGAGCCAGTCGTGGGTGGTGCGGCCCTCCAGCCCCTTGTTGTAGCCCATGAAGGACAGGTTGGCCACCAGCTTGCTGCGGTACTGCCAGCCGTGCACGGCCGCCAGCGCCCGGCAGGTGCTGCGGGCAAACTGCACCAGCGCTTTGGGCTGGTGGCCGGTGCCCATGATGATGGCACCGTTCAGTTCCTGCCCGTATTCGCACAGGTACTGCCGGGCATAGAACGAGCCCATGCTGTGCCCCAGCAGAAAGTACGGCACACCGGGGTAGCGCTCCTTGGTGCGCAGGGTCATGGCGTGCAGGTCGTCCAGCACGGCACGGTTGCCGTCCGGCTCGGCAAAGTAGCCGTAGTCGGCCTTGGTGCGGATGGACCCGCCGTGGCCCAGGTGGTCGTGGCCGACCACCACGATGCCCTGCCCGGCCAGATACTCCGCCAGCGGCTTGTACCGGTCGATGAACTCCACCATGCCGTGGGACAGCTGCAGCACCGCCCGCACTTCGCCCTCCGGCTCACAGCAGAACGCGTGCAGGGTGCGCCCGGGCACGGTGGAAGGGACAGTAAAATCGGTCATGCGGCTCATGGACGCAGGCCTCCTTTTGGTTCTGGTTTACAGCGCGCCGATCTTGCGGCGGCAGGCGGGGCAGATGCAGTACCCGGCAAACTGGATGGCGTTGGCGTCCACGTCGCCGCAGAAGTCGCAGCTGCCGACGGGGCGGTGCTTCTTGAGCACGATGGCGTCGCCATCCACAAAGATCTCCAGCTTGGTGTCCCCGTCCAGATGCAGGGTGGTGCGCAGCTCCTTGGGCAGGACGATGCGGCCAAGCGAGTCGATGCCGCGGACGATCCCGGTGCTTTTCATAGGTATCATTCTCCTTCAACGTTTTCTCCATACAGGCAGGCAGCTGGCACAACAGGAAAATTGTGCCAGCACCGTTTGAAATTAGTATACAAAAAAATACAGCCTTCGTCAATGATTGCGGGCGATTTCGACAAAATGTCCCGCCTTGTGTCCCAAAAACCGCAGCTTCGCACAAAACACGTTCCTCCGTTGACAAATCGCAGCAGAACAGGTAAACTAAGACGTAGCTATCCGCATTTTTTGCATGAGTATAAAAGGAGCGTTTTTCTATGCCGAGCAACAAAGTCCGCACCCGTTTTGCCCCCTCGCCCACTGGCTATATGCATGTGGGCAACCTGCGCACTGCGCTGTATACCTATTTAATGGCAAAGCACGAGGGTGGCACCTTCATCCTGCGCATTGAGGACACCGACCAGGGCCGCTATGTGGAAGGTGCTGTGGACGTGATCTACAACACCCTGCGCGAGACCGGCCTGCTGTGGGACGAGGGCCCGGACGTTGGCGGCCCTGTGGGCCCCTATGTGCAGAGCGAGCGCATGGGCATGTTCAAGCAGTATGCCGAGCAGCTGGTGGCAGAGGGCAAGGCCTATTACTGCTTCTGCACCGAGGAGCGGCTGGAAGCCCTGCACGCCGAGCAGCGCGCTGCCGGTGAGATGACCCACTACGACGGCTGCTGCCGCGAGCTGCCCAAGGAGGAAGTGGAAAAGCGCCTTGCCGCAGGCGAGCCTTACGTCATCCGCCAGAAGATCCCCCGCGAGGGCGTGACCGGCTTTGACGATGTGGTGTACGGCCACATCGAGGTGAACAACAGCGAGATGGACGACCAGATCCTCATCAAGACCGACGGCATGCCCACCTACAACTTTGCCAACGTGGTGGATGACCACCTGATGGGCATCACCCACGTCATCCGCGGCAGTGAGTATCTGTCCTCCACCCCCAAGTACAACCTGCTGTATCAGGCCTTTGGCTGGGAGATCCCCACCTACATCCACTGCCCGCCGGTGATGAAGGATGCCCAGAACAAGCTGTCCAAGCGCAATGGCGATGCCAGCTATCAGGACCTGGTGGCCAAGGGCTACCTGACCGAGGCTGTGCTGAACTATATCTGCCTGCTGGGCTGGAGCCCCAGGGGCGAGTATGCCGAGCAGGAGATCTTCTCCCTGCCGGAGCTGGTCAAGATCTGGTCGCCGGACGGCATCTCCAAGTCCCCCGCCATCTTTGACCCCCTCAAGCTGCGGGCCATCAACGCGGAGTACATCCGCCGCCTGAGCCCCGAGGAGTTCCAGAAGAAGGCCGAGCCCTGGATCGACAGCGCCGTGCACAGCCCCATCAACAAGCAGCTGCTGTGCGCCAACCTGCAGCCCCGGTGCGAGGTGCTGGGCGAGATCCCGGAGCAGCTGGATTTCTTTGACGCCATGCCGGAGTATGACGTGAGCCTGTACGCCAACAAGAAGCAGAAGACCACCCCGGAGACCGCCAAAGAGGCGCTGGAAGCCCTGCTGCCCGTGCTGAGCGACGAGACACTGGACTTTGCGGACCGCGACAGCGTGTTCAACGCCTGCAAGGCCAAGGCTGAGGAGCTGGGCAAGAAGAACGGCTGGCTGCTGTACCCGCTGGGCATCGCCCTGTCCGGCAAGCAGCGCACCCCCGGCGGCGGCACCGACCTTGCCTGCATGATGGGCCGCGAAAAGACCGTGGAGCGCGTCAAAGCGGCCATTGAAAAGCTGAACGGCTGATCTTTTCCATAAAAACACAAAGCCCTGCAGCGTTTTTGCACGCTGCAGGGCTTTTTTGCGTCTTTGGGCCGGTTTGGGGCGGTTCTGCGCCCTGCGGCAAAAACTGCCGCCGCTCCGCGCTACAGTATATGCACACAGTGCGGGGAACAGAACCAAAACGCCCCGCCGGAAAGCGGGGAATTCTGGATGACAGAGCGGACGAGTGTTTTGACGGTAAAAGCCCGGCGCAGCGGGGCTCCGGCGCTGGAAGCGCGGGCAGTATTGCGCCCGGCGGTGCGTCGGCTGGGAGCGGTGGCCCTGGGGTTTGCCGGGGGCTGGGCGGTGCTGTACGGAGCGCTGATGCCCTTTGGGCTGGGCCTTGTGCTGGGCCTTGCGGAGGACTGCTTTGCTCCCTGTGCGGCGGGGGCCGCGCTGGGGGTGCTGCTGCACGGCTTCGGGGCGCTGTCGCTGCGCAGCGTCTGTTTGTTGTGTGCGCTGGGGGCTGCGGTGGCTGTGCGGTGGGTCTGGCCGGGCAGATTCCTGCCCGCTGTGCTGGCGGGCTGCGGTACGTTGGCCGCCATGGGCCTGTGCTTTGCGCTGGGCACCGGCGGCGGGGCGGAGCTGGCGCTGTTCTGCACGGCGGATGCCCTGCTGGCAGGGCTGCTGGGGCTGGCGCTGCGGCGCTTCCCGCCCGAAAAACCGGGCTTTGGCACCCTGCTCACCGGGGCCGCTGTGGCAGCGGCACTGGGAAACCTGCCGCTGGAACGGTTCTTCCCCGGGGTGGCGGTGTGCGCGGCGGTGGAGCTGGTGCTGTGCAGCCGGGGACAGCCGGGGGCGGCACTGGCCTGCAGCGGGATGCTGGGCGCGGCCCTCTGCGCCGCGGACCCGGCCCTTGCCTGCGCGGCCGCCGGGCTTGCCTGTGGGGCGGCTGCGGCCTGCATTTTGGCCCCGGGCCGCCGGGTGGAAGCGGCAGCCGCCTATGCGGGCGGCTGCGTGACGGGGGTGCTCTGCGTCCAGCCGCCCGGGCAGGCCTTTGCAGTGCTGTTCAGCGCAGGGGCGGGCATCCTGTGCGTGCTGGCTCTGCCCAAAAGCTGGCTGGCTCCTGTGGCCGCACCGGCCGACCGTTCCCAGCCGGTGGAGCGCGCCCGCTACCCGGCGGCGGCCACCCGGCTGGAAGCCGTGGCCCAGAGCCTTTCGTCGCTGGCCGAGACGGTGAACGACGTGTACAATGCCCTGCCGCACCGGTGCGAGAGCTACCGCTGGGTCATTGACAACACCCACGACAGCCTGTGCTTCAACTGCGGGCGGCGAGAACAGTGCTGGAAGCAGGAGTATGCGGCCACGCTGGAGGGCATGGAGGCCCTGCGCCCGCTGCTGGAAGAAAACGGCAGGCTGGAACCGGCGCAATTGCCCGGGCAATTGTCCCGGTGCATCCACCCGGCGGCGCTGTGCGCAGCGGCGGGGCGGTCCTTCGCGCTCTACCGCAGCCGCAAGGAGGCCCGCATCCACGCCGAAGCCATGCGCACCGCCCTCACCGAGCAGTACAGCGCTGTGGCCGAAGCGCTGGGCGTGCTGGGCGAACAGCTGGGCCGCCCGGGCGACCCGGAACCCTACAAATCCGGCCGGGTGGCCGACCTGTTCACCGCGCTGGGTTCCCCGCCGCAGGAGTGTGCCGTCACGCTGGACGACCTGGGCCGCACCCATGCAGCCGTTACCCTGCCGCGCACCCGGTTCTCGGCCCAGGAGCTGGACGCACTGGCCGGAGAGGTGGGCCGCATCTGCCGCCGCACGCTGGAAACGCCGCAGGTGCTCTCCTGCAAGGGGCTGACCACCCTGCTGTTCAGCGAAAAACCGGCGCTGCGGGCGGTGTTCGGCATGGCGGGCGCGGCGGCGCGGGGCAGCATCTCCGGCGACGCGGTGCAGCAGTTCTGCAGCCCGGCGGCGGCGCAGATGATCCTGTGCGACGGCATGGGCACCGGCAGGCCTGCAGCCGTGGATGGCAACCTTGCCGCCGAGCTGACGGCCCGGCTGCTCAAGGCGGGCTTTACCGCAGAGCTGGCGGCAAGACTGGTCAACGTGGCCCTTGCCCTGAAAAGTGAGGATGAGAGCGGTGCCACGCTGGACCTCATCAGCGTGGATCTTTACACCGGCACGGCAAGGCTGTTCAAGGCCGGTGCGGCACCGGGCTTCCTTGTGCACGGCGGGCGGGTGCGTGCTGTGGGCGACACCAGCCTGCCGGTGGGCATTCTGGGCGGAGTGAACGGCCAGAGCCGGGTGGTGCATTTGACGGTGGGCGATTATGCGGTGCTGGTCTCGGACGGGCTGCTGGTGGACGGCCCGGGCTGGGTGGCAAAGCAGCTGGAGCTTTCCGCTGCGGCAGGAGAAGCGCCGGAAAAAGTTGCAAAAACGCTGGTGGAAACGGCCCGCGTGCGCGCCCAGAAGACCGGCAGGCCGGACGACATTACGGCGGCGGTGCTGCGGCTGGAAAAATGCGTTTGATGTTCATATAAACTTCGTTGATTTTCGACGGAGGAGAAGGTATACTATGGAAGCATAGAAACAAAACGGGAGGACAGAAACATGCTTACCATAACCGTAGCGCAGGATGGCAGCGGCGATTTTGCTTCGGTGTCCGAAGCGGTGCTGGCCGTACCTTATGCCTGCGCAGCAGAGATCCGCATTGGCCCGGGCGTTTACCGCGAAAAGCTGGTGTGCGAAAAACAGGATATCACCCTGATCGGCGCAGGCATGGAAAGCAGTCAAAAGGCGGCCCTCTCGGATCTTCTCCCCCACCGCGGAGAGCTTGCCTCCGCCATAGGGCAGGGTTCGGTGCTTCTGTTCACCGGCAACGCCTTCGAGCTTCTGGGCAGTTCCATCACGGATGCAAGCGGAAGGGAATATCCTGCCCTCGGCTTTTCAAAATTTACCGTTCAGGAAACCGATGCCCGCATCACCGGCGACGTAATCTGCCAATGCGCGCAAATCAAGGAACCGGTCGTGGGCTTTGTTAATAAATGCACCCTAATCAAAGGGATCGAAGCCCCGCTGTTTACCGTTTCCATGGGCCCCGGCAACCAAGCCGGCGACCCTCGGGAGGGCCTTTGCCTGGGAAATGTGTTCGGCACCCATTTGACCGGCCCTATTCTGGTCAAGAATCCCAGCTTTCTCGACTATATCACCGATCTGCTTGGAAAAAGGCAGCAGCCCCAGTTTGAGCTTTCTCCGATGGATAATCCTCATCCGCTTCGGGCTTACGAGATCACGCTTCAGGAATTGACCAAGCGCCGCGACGGCGTTTAAAAGCTGGCGGAGGCGGCCTGCCTGATGCTCAGCTTTTTCGCTGCCGGCCTTTCACTCCATTCAGCCGGATTGCTTGCTTCCTCTGGTTAATTCCTCGCGGGGCCGTCAATAGTCTCCGCTGAAGCATTCAAGCTATAAAAAACGCCAGGTAATTTACCTGGCGTTTTTTATTAACAGCGTTTGGCTTAGATCTTAACAGAGTCCGCGTCGATCCGGGCCGGAAGCTCGCTGGCGTCGGCAGAGATCAGCATGACGATTTTCACCTCGGAATGCGAGGCAAGCTCATTGGCTTTGGCGACAAAGTCGGCCAGAGCCTCAAAATCCCGTCCGGTGATTTTCAAAGTGGAATCCACAAAAATATCGGTTACATCATAATTTCCGGCACAAATACCGCTGAGGAAGCCGTAAAACGCATCAAAACCGCTGACATTATACTGCTCGATGTCGATCAGCCTGGCCTTGTGGGATACGTCGTAGGTGAGCTTCGCGCCCTTTTCAATGACTACCACATTGCCGTTGGACTTTTCCACAGCCTCATTGGCCAGCTGGATCAGTCTTTTTGTTTTTCCGGAACCTTTATTCCCAATAATCAGAGTTATCATAGGATACTCCTCCTGTATATTTATTCCGCCACCGGCGGTTTTTCATGCTATTTTGCAAGTCTTGCTTCCAAAGCGGCTTTCTCGTTCTCATAACCAGGCTTGCCCAGCAAGGCGAACATATTCTTTTTATAGCTCTCTACGCCAGGCTGGTCAAAGGGATTGACGCCCATCAAATAGCCGGAAACAGCGCAGGCCTTTTCAAAGAAATAAATCAGATAACCCAGCTCAAATTCAGTGGCTTCCTCCATATGCAGCACCATGCTGGGAGCGCCGCCGTCAGTATGGGCCAGCACCGTGCCCTCAAAGGCCTTTTCGTTAATATAGGCCATGGAGCGGCCGGCCAGGAAATTTAATCCGTCCACGTTGTCCTTATCCTCATTCAGGACGATTTCCCGTTTGGCCTTATCAATCAGCACCACTGTCTCAAACAGCAGGCGCTTGCCATCCTGAATAAACTGCCCCATAGAATGGAGATCTGTGGAAAACACCACCGAGGCCGGGAACAGGCCCTTCTGGTCCTTGCCCTCGCTCTCGCCGTAAAGCTGCTTCCACCATTCGTTCATCATCGTGAAGCACGGCTCGTAGCTGACCAGAACCTCTACCTCTTTTCCCTTGCGGTATAGGATATTCCGTAAGGCGGCGTACTTATAGCAGTCGTTTTTATTGAGGTCAGGCTCCATAAAGTCATTCTGGGCCTTTCGGGCGCCGGACATCAAAGCGTCGATATCGCATCCGGACACCGCAATCGGCAGCAGGCCGACGGCTGTCAGCACCGAGAACCGTCCGCCGACATCGTCAGGAACCACAAAGGTTTCGTAGCCCTCCTCATCGGCCAGCTTCTTCAAAGTGCCCTTCGCCTTGTCGGTCGTGCAGTAGATTCTTTCTCTGGCGCCTTGCTTGCCGTATTTTTTCTCCAGCAGTTCCCGGAAAACCCGGAATGCGATCGCAGGCTCCGTGGTGGTTCCGGACTTCGAAATCATATTGATGGAGACGTCCTTCCCCTCGCACAGGTCGATCAGTTCAGCCAAAGCGGTAGAGCTGATGCTGTTACCCGCGAAATAAATATCCGGAGTATCCTTTTTTAAAGCGTTATAGTTTGGGGATTTTAAAAACTCAATGGCCGCCCGGGCTCCCAGATAGGAGCCGCCGATTCCGATTACGATAAAAACATCCGTATCGGACTGAATCTTTTTCGCAGCCTTTTGAATTCTAGAAAATTCTTCCTTATCATAATCAGTAGGAAGCTTGATCCAGCCTAAAAAGTCATTGCCTAAGCCTGTTCCGGCATGAAGGGCCTCATGGGCCAGCTTGACTTGAGGGGCCATTGCTTCACATTCCTGGGGCTTGACAAAGCCCTCCAGGTATTGTGCGCTGAGTTTTGTAGCCATAATTGAACCTCCTCGATCCACGGCGCTTCCGCCGCCCTTTTGATACTTTTTATTTTACAATATCCCGGCACAATTTGCAAGGACAGCCAGGTCTATTTGTCCGGTTTTTGTGAAATTTAACGATTTCGTCAAAATTTCGCCGTATATTTTTTATCCTTTGAAAAAACTTAACTGCTA
>ERZ773193.2245-NODE-2245-length-21307-cov-8.280303_pt1 | contig 21307 bp, 25 predicted proteins | sample MGYA00511110_ERZ773193 | MGnify/ENA primary metagenome ERZ773193 (study PRJEB29015, sample SAMEA2737784) | human gut metagenome | biome: human gut; feature: human-associated habitat; material: faeces | place: China | collected 2012 ...
GTTTGTGGATGAACTCACGATAAATCCGGCATCGTGGGTAATCTACCACTTGTTTAATTTGAAGTTGGTATTCAGGCATGGCAGTCTCCTCTTTACTAATTATTAAAGGTAGGGAAATAAAAGTCATAAAATGTTTCAATAAAAACCGTTGACTTGGATGGGCTTGGAGGTTATCATATAATATGTATGCGTCTGCGATTAAACAAACAAGCCGTTCTTCATGTAGAGATTATGGTGGATACGGCATACTGGGATAGCATAGCAGAATGCTGCCATTCCTGTGCCAGTAATATGCCATAACAGACGCACTACAACTTTCTACAATTTTTCTACAACTTTTGAGGCGAAAAGGACGGCACAAGAGGACGCAAGACGAATGAAAAAAGTTTCACGAATCGAGTATTGTGCGAGTTTTGAACCCTTACAGAGCGGCATGGGGCAGGATGGAGAGAGCAAAATTTTATTCCCCACAATGAAACCCTTGAATGGTGTAAAGGACGAAATTGGTGTAAACAAAACCGAGTCCGAAGCACCAAAAGCCGAGCCGGAAAAGATAGATTTTTCCAAAGTAGAGATTGAGCCTTTGTTCAAGGATTTTGTGGACTTTGAAACCTTCAGTAAATCCGATTTCAGAGCAGTCAAGGTACTTGCCTGCGAAGCCGTACCAAAGTCCAAGAAGCTACTCAAATTTACGCTGGACGATGGAACAGGCACGGAACGCACGATTTTAAGCGGTATTCATAGCTTTTACGAGCCGGAGGAACTGGTTGGAAAGACCTGTATTGCAATCGTCAACCTGCCGCCAAGACCGATGATGGGCATTGACTCCTGCGGTATGCTGATCAGTGCGGTACACCACGAAGAAGGCGAAGAAAAGCTCCATCTTCTGATGGTAGATGACCATATTCCGGCGGGCGCAAAGCTCTACTAAAACGAGATGTACTTCATTTTCCGAAAACCTCGGATTTTACACAAATACACCAATTTTACACCAATCGGTGCTAAAATCGGTGCAGCAACAAAAAAATCGCATAATTTTTGATTTCACACAGCCCCTGAGAAGGTATAGCTTCTCAGGGGCTTCTGTATTTTCTCATAGTTTTTACTCGCCTCGTCGCAAACTATACCAATCTACGCTTTCCCAATATAATGAAGCTAATCGCAGAGGAAGGAGAGGATTGAGTATGAGCAATATTTTATCAGAGGTACACCCTGAGCTTGTTACAGAATGGTCGGATAAAAACCTGCCGCTTACACCGGATAGAATTACATACGGCTCAAACAAAGTCGTTTGGTGGAAAGGCGCTTGCGGTCACGAATGGCAGACAAGTGTTAAAGCTCGTTCAAACGGCGAAAACTGCCCAATCTGCTCAGGCGCAAGAGTGATAGAGGGTATCAATGATCTGGCAACGCTGAAGCCGGAGCTGGCTGATGAATGGTCGAGTAAGAATGATCCGCTGAAACCGACAATGGTAACGACAGGCTCTCATAAGAAAGTGATTTGGCAGGATAAATATGGTCACGAATGGACAACAACGGTTAAGAGCAGGGCGTTAAACGGCACAGGCTGTCCGTATTGCTCCCATAATAAGATTTTAGTAGGATTCAATGACCTTGCCTCACAGCGCCCTCAAATCGCTTCTGAGTGGTCTGAGAGAAATTACCCACTAAAGCCTGATATGGTTACGGTCTTTGCAAATCGGAAGGTATGGTGGCGGTGCAGCAAAGGTCACGAATGGAACACGCTCATTTCAACTCGTTCAGGCGGAAGCGGGTGTCCTTATTGCAGCGGTCAACTTCTGCTGAAAGGATTTAATGATTTTGCCACAACGCACTCGCAGCTTGCACAGGAATGGTCAGACCGAAATCTTCCGCTTACTCCTGATATGATAAATGAAAAGTCCCGCAGAAATGTCTGGTGGAAGTGCAGAGAGTGCGGGTATGAATGGCAGTCCGTTGTCTATGCCCGTGTAAAAGGAACGGTATGCCCTGTCTGTGCGGATCGGGCGGTTATGACAGGGTATAATGATTTAGCAACGACGGACGCACATCTTCTTTCGGAATGGGACTACGAAAAGAACAAAAATATTTCCCCAAACAAAATATCAAGGCACTCAATGCAGAGCGTGTGGTGGAAATGTTCACTCGGACACTCGTGGAAGGCAAAAATTTCAGAAAGAGCGATTGAAGGAAAAGGCTGTAAGATGTGTGAAAAAGACTATCTGACGGTTTTTCCGAAGCTGGCAGTTATGTATTATGCAGCGAAGAAGCGCATAAAGGTACAGACGGATACGGATAAGATTATCGGCATACCGCTTGAAATCTATTTGCCTGAAGAAAAAGCAGCGATTGAAACGGTTAGTCGGACAGAGAATGTAGAAACCTTGAAAGCATATCTGTGCCGGAAGCGGGAGATCAAACTGATTAAAATCCCCTATACATTAGGAAACAGCGAAATAGACTTCGCTATGAAAATCAAAAAAGCGTTTCGCAGCTTACATATTTTCATAACCTCGAATGAAGATGAGGATACGGCGTTTATCCGGCAGAGGTTTTTTGAATGGAGAAAAGGACAGATAAAATAAAGGAGACGATTTGATGAAAGACAGACAATTTCATATCTATCTTGATGACGAGGAGTACGGACAGGTTTTGCAGGCGTTAATCGCCCTTAAAAATAATCTGATAGCGCAAGGCAGATATACAGACGCAGTAGATGATGTCCTTATCAAATTTACAAAAGCACGAAAGAAAAAAATTACCGTCCAATACATCTAAATAAAACCGTAGTTATGCCGCTTGTTTCTTTACGGAGAAGCAGGCGGCTTTTTTGCGTTTTTAGGGCAATTTTCAAGGTCGAAAAAAATTTTTTTAAATTTTTTTCGCAAAAGGGGCGATTTTGGGTGTGCATTTTGACCCCCTTTGTCCAAATGAGTGAAGGGGTTATTTCTCCGCAAGGGATTTCCCCCTTCAAAGTACCTTGAAAATTGAATAGACAGGCGCTAAGGACATTAGTTCTGATGAATAGCCCGAAGGTGGGTACGCCGTGACTTTTCCTATTGATATACGGAGAACGAGCGAGAATCCCCGACCTGAAATTCAGCTTGCTACTGAAACGGCAATGACAGTCAGAATGATAATGATACTTCTCTACGGAGCTGGCGGAGTACCCGGCAGAGGTGAGATTCCTATGATACGGTTTCGCAAACCGTAACCTTAGCGCTTCCCGTACAAAGCGAATCGCTTTCCGCAGGGGGCGTTGAGAACAAATACTGCGGTCTTTACATAGCCGCCTCTTATTGAGGCAGGCTGTGAAATCTATGAAAGGAGGTAAAGCCGGAGATGTCAAACTGCAAGACGATTGCAGTATGCAATCAAAAAGGCGGTGTGGGCAAGACCACGACTACGGTTAATTTGGGCGTTGGACTTGCTATGCAAGGAAAAAAGGTGCTTCTGATTGACGCTGATCCGCAGGGCGATTTAACGACCTGCCTCGGCTGGAGGGATACCGACAGTCTTTCCGTAACGCTGACAGAGAAGCTTCAGGCAATCATATCGGAGCAGGAGCAAAATCCCTTTGACGGTATCCTTCAACACAAAGAGAAAGTAGACCTTGTACCGTCCAATCTCAGCCTATCTTCATTGGAAATGACGCTTGTAACGGCGATGAGCCGAGAGAGCGTCTTGAAGAATTATCTGAGCCTTGTAAAAGACAAGTACGATTATGTCCTTATTGACTGTATGCCGAGCTTGGGTATGATTACCTTTAACGCTCTAACGGCGGCGGACAGCGTGATTATCCCCGTTCAGGCGCAGTATCTTCCCGCTAAGGGAATGACGCAACTTTTGGGGACGATTGCGAAAGTGAGGAAACATACAAACGCCGATTTGAAAATCGACGGTATTCTTCTGACGCTTGTGGACGGAAGGACAAATCTTGCGAAAAGCACAGTAGAAGCGCTCAGGGAAAATTTCGGCAGCCATATCAGGATATATCGATCAATGATTCCGGCAGCCGTAAAAGCCGCAGAGGTATCTTCTAAAGGGACAAGTATCTACGCCTATGAGCCGAACAGTCCGGTGTCTAAGGCTTACGCCAGTTTCACAAAGGAGGTGTTAGCCGATGGCAGGCAGAAAGAGCGACTTCACGCTGCCCACGAACACGCTCGATGAGCTGTTTTCCTCTCAGGAGGAAAGGGATGAAGCGAAGCTGTCAAAAATTAGGGATATTCCGCTTGAGGAAATCGACGATTTTCCCGACCACCCGTTTCAGGTGCGGGAAGATGAGGATATGTTTCAGCTCGTGGAAAGTATCAAAGAGCGTGGCGTGATTACTCCCGCTACCGTAAGGCAGAAGGAGGACGGCAGATACGAGCTTATTTCAGGACACAGGCGAAAAAGGGCTTGTGAGCTTGCCGGATTTGAAACGCTCAGATGTGAGGTGGTAGACCTCGACCGTGATGAAGCGACGATTTTAATGGTCGAAAGCAACTTCCAACGGTCGCAGATACTCCCCTCAGAGAAAGCTCACGCATATAAAATGCGGCTTGACGCTATGAAAAGACAGGCAGGCAGACCGAGTAAAGAAAATCTGTGCCCAGTGGGCGCAAATTTAATCGGTACTCGTTCTGATGAACAACTTGCTGATAGTGTTGGAGAAAGTGCAAGGCAAATACAGCGATATATCCGCTTGACTAACCTTGTTCCTGAACTGCTCGAATTTGTGGACGAGGGCAGGATTAAAATGCGCCCCGCCGTTGAGCTGTCCTATCTGAACGAGGACTGCCAGAGGGATTTGGTGGACGAAATCGACCTAAACGACTGTACCCCGTCCCACGATCAGGCAATCCGTATGCGAAAGTTTTTTGAAGAAGGCAAGCTGACTACGGAGGCGATCTCTGCGATTATGAGCGAGGAAAAGCCGAATCAGCGTGAGAAGATTGTTTTGCGTGGGGACAGGGTGCGAAACCTGATCCCGAAAAATATCCCCATCAACCAAACGGAGGAGTATGTCTGCAAGGCGCTGGAGCATTACAACAAGTTTTTGCGTAACCGTGCCGAGCGTGACAGCAGGTAAGGCGGAGTGTGTTTTTCTTCTTCCCCTTCCTCACACTCCAACCCCTGAAACTACCTGACTATCCGAAAGAATAAATCTATCTCTCCTGATTACAGCTATCTCACCTAACTCAATCTATCTCAGGAAAACGCACCATTCCAAAGCACAGGAGGTATGCCCTATGATGTAAGATTAACCTTTGTTTCACACCTTTGCCTGAAACGCTGTTTCGCATTACAATGGCGGCAGAAAAGGAGTGAAGCGCAATGAAAACAAAAACGATTGCTTTTTTAACGGCTCTTTTGCTGATCGTGCTTGCAGGCTGCAACAATGCCCCGCCGAATGAAGATAAGCCGCAGCCGTTTTCTTTTTCGGAGAGTGTTCAAAGCACCTCTGAATCCGAAGCGCCTGCGGGAAAGGAAAGCAAGGAGGTTGAAACAACGCCTGAAGCCGTGCAGGAAGTAAAGCCGGAAAAGCAGGAAGAAACGACGGAAACGGATACGGTCAGCACCGAACAGCCTCAGACTGTTTCTGAAACCGGGCAGGCGGCACAGCCCGCCGAACAACCCGATAAAGCGGATAAGACCGAACATTCCGTATCCACACCGCAGCCGGATATTCCAAAGGAAAGCGAAACGCCTGCGCCGCCTGAAACGGAAGAAACACCGAGCGAAACTAAAACTGACTTTGACATTGACTACTGGATTTCCTTTGCAAAAGGTTACGCTCAGAGCGTGGGGCTTCTGTTAGACAGCGAGGCGGTTTACTGTTGGGATAATCCGATCCGTGCCGGAGCGCATGAAGATAAAACGGTTACGCATTAAAACCTTGTATGCCCCTCGCTGTTTCTTGAACGCTAACGGGATAACTTCTATGCCCAGTTCTTGTGCGATTCTATGCGGATCTCTTGTGCAAAGGTCATTTGCCAGCCGATTCGCCTTTCTGACAATCTCTAAAGTCTGAATATCCAAGAGCAAACACCCCCATTCTACTGCCAGTAAGTATATCTTATCAAATACACTGTCCGAAAAAGAGGACATCAAGCGTTATTTCCGGTATTTTTTGGGAGTGTACTTTTTATTCTTCTCTTTGGCGATCCAGTACGCTTCCTGAATGCCTTTCATCATCTCGTCCAAATCCTCATCTGCAAGCTCGCCGCCTGCAAAAAGCCCCGTAACCTCTGCCATAAGCTCCTTTGCCTGTCTTGCGCCTTTGCTTCCGTATTTGGATTCAGCGTTCAGCAGAAATTCCTCGTCATCAGTAAGCAGATAGTTGACATCGACCTTCAGGACTTCCGCCATCTTATAATAAGTTTCCCTCTTTTTCGGGTAGCGAGTGCCAGCCTCATAATTCGATACTGTCCGCAGAGAAACGCCGATTGCTTTTGCAAACTCATCTTGCTTTAAGCCTGCTTTCGTGCGGGCTTCTTTTACCTTTTCACAGAATTTCATTTCATCTGACCTCCAAATTATTCGACCTGATTTGAAAATATCTTGCGTATCTGTATTGACAAGCGCAAGTAAATTTCGTATAATGTCAATACGCAAGTAAGTTGCGTATACATAATACCTTAACTTGCGTATTTTGTCAAGGGAGTTCAAAAAATTAGCTTGAACTTTTATCTACCAACAAATGATACCCGTTTTAAGGATTGAGGCGAACAGATGGGACGGAAAGATACACTCGCTGCGAAAAGCATTCGCAAAATGTACGAGCAGCTTAATTTGAATCAATCGGATATATTCTCTAAAACAAAATTGCTTCTCAGTGTATACCGTGATGTGGTCTGGATCACACTGAGCGAATCTGCCCGTGTGAATGAGGAGCTGGTATATTACGGAGAGGAACTGGACAGCGCCCTTGTCTACTTGGAGCTGTTTGCGCCGGATACCGAGAAGCAGGAGTTTGAGAGCCGTATCAGTGCTTTGTTTGAGAACAAGTGGATGGTTGACCTGATTGATACCGCTATGGCGAAAATATATGACTACCATAACAACGGCAGGCTGTACCACGAGATCATATCGAAAAGCTACCTGACGGCGTTTCGGTATACAGAGAGCGAGCTGCTCGATCTCTTGAATATGGAGCGCAGTACCTTTTACGACCGGAAACGGGAAGCGATTTTGCTTCTTGGCGTATCCCTGTGGGGATATGCTATTCCGTGCTTCAAAGGAATCTTCAATATGAAGGGAGCTGATGAAAGCGACGATATTCCTGATTTTTTCAAATAAAGGCTTGTCCGACTAAAGTCCGACGAAATCCCTACTGAATGTCCGACCTTGCGTATGCTACACTGTGTATGCTGCCCGAAGAACGGCTTTCGTTTATGGAACGAGGCTGAAAACAAAATGGCAGAAAATTGGCGCAGTTTTGCCGATGATACGAAAAAGCAAATCTGTTACAATTAGTATGCCTAAAGCTTTGAGAATTTTTCTTGATTTTCAAATGCTGGTTGAATATCTTTTAGGCGGCAATACAGCAGCTTAGGCAAAACGAATTGAATAGTGTTTTGAAAAAGCAGTTATAGCTTTCAGGCGTTAGCTTGAATGTTATAGCTGCTTTTTTTGTGCAGTCCTTTTCGCTTTTGTCAAGCGGAAAGGGAGCTTTATGTCTATCACAGTATGGCAGGCATTTATATGTAGGTATCCGTGATCTCCGGAGCTTTTGATTTCGACCTTGTATATCAAAAATTCCAAATTTAAGGAGATTACGGAAATGAAAAAACTTACAGTAAACGAGCAGGAAGAATTATTTGCACAGGATTGTAAACTCATTAACCTTCGGTATGAGTATAGTGGTTTCACTGGAACGGAAAAATGGGCAATTATAACGGAGCTGTCCGAAGAAGCATTGTGGGATAAGTACCCTGATGTCATCAGCAGGTATACGCCTTTTATACTTCTGTCAATGGCACAGGGAGAAGTGATTAGTGAATCACATAGAAATAATGATAAATATGAAAAGCGCAGCAAAAGGACGATAGATGTATACGGTTATGAAGATGATATTTTTGAGCAGTTCCATCCGAAATCTATCGCCCCATTTATTGATCCGTTTGATAAAGCGGAGGAGGAACAGATCGAGGAAGAAAAAGAAAAGCTGCGGCAATTAGAACTTTCTAAGGTAAGACAAGCGTTAAGTATGCTGCAACCTGTTCAAAGGGAGCGCCTTCTTAAATCCGTTTTGCTTGGGATTAGTTCAAGGAAAATTGCGAAAGAGGAGGGCATAAATTATAGCTCCGTAGATAAGTCAATCGCTGCCGCAATAAAAAATTTCAAAAAATTTTATAAAAACCTCTGATTTGGGGTGTGCATTTCGCACCCCTTTGTCCAAATGAGTGAAGGGGTATTTCTATTCCGGATATGAAATGCGCTTTCAAAACTCAATGAACAGAGAGGTTATACATAAAATGAAGAAAACAGAAATCAGGCGTGGAGATATATTTTCCTACGATTTTGGCACAAGAATCGGCTCTATCCAATCAGGTGTAAGACCTGTGCTGGTAATTCAGGCAGACAATTTCAATGCGAATGCGCCTACTGTTATTGTTGCGTCCATTACGAGTGTAATAAAAAAGAGGTATTTGCCGTCCCACATTATTTTAGGCGAGGATTTTGGTCTGACGAAGCCTTCAATGGTGTTGCTTGAGCAAATACAGACTGTGAATAAAGATGATTTGACAGAGTATATCGGCTTTGTTGATGATGAACGGCTTTGGAGGCAGATTAACGCAGCCTTAAAAAAAACATTCGGTCTATGGCTTTACAACACTGACAGGATTGGCGACATTCGCTGCCTGTGTCCTAAATGCTTAAATGACTATTTCCGCAATCCGAACTATGTTGTCAGACGCCTTGATCCTTTCGCTAAAAGTAAAGGCACTTGTGATAAATGCAATGATAGAGGTTGGGATTATATCGTTTATGACAAACGCACCTCTTTCAAAAGGAAAGGGGTATAGGGATGTCGCAAAACAGGGAAAGGAAACGAAAGTTTGACATTCCTATATGGTGTAAGGCAAATCTGTCGATTGAAGAAGCCGCAGCCTATTCCGGTATCGGAATGGCAAAACTTTATGAGATGACAGAAAGTGAGGATTGCCCATTTGTCTTATGGATAGGTAGCCGGAGAATGATTAAGCGAAAAGCTTTTGATGAGTATATAGAGCGGCAATACTCCATTTAATGAAAAAGTCAAGCCTGCGATGAGCCGATTCGCATAATTGGCTTATCGCAGGATATTGGCTATGCTGTAACTACCAAAAGCAAGGAGGTGCTGCAATATGCTTAACAAAAAGCACGATTCGGATATGCTGAGAGTCCCGTTGTGGAAGAAAATGAATTTGACGGTGGAAGAAGCCGCCGTATACTCAGGGATAGGCGTATCTAAAATTAAAGAAATTTCAAATCAAAAAAACTGTCCCTTTGTCCTATGGAATGGGACAAAGCGGTTGATTAAAAGAAAACAATTCGAGGATTATCTCGAAACACAGCATTCCGTTTGAGAGGAGGACGAGCTAATGGATAACAAACTGACTGAAACAGGCAGTTCCAACAGGCGTGTGGCTGCTGTTCCAATTTGGATAAAACCTTATTTGACGATAGAAGAAGCGGCAGAGTATACGGGAATAGGCAGGGATAAGCTTTATGAAATGACGAGCCTTGCCGATTGTCCGTTTGTGCTGTGGGTAGGCAATCGGAGAATGATTAAGCGCAGGATTTTTGATGAATACATTGAGCAAATGTATTCAATATGATGGAGGTTGTATGGACGAAAAAATTTTAGCTTACAGAAGTGAACTCCAAAAGAGGTCGGAAAACACACCGTTTTGGACGAAAACGATTTTAACCGTTGAAGAAGCTGCCGCATACACCGGAATCGGAAGGGCAAAAATCCGCCAAATCATTTCACAAGGGAATTGTCCTTTCACGGTAAATAACGGCACACAAATCTGTGTGATCCGAGAAGCGTTCATTGATTATCTTGATAAGCAGTTTCGCATATAGGAGGAGAGAGAATTATGCCGAGAACAAAAAGAAAAGACAAGTCGAGAGCCGTGCTTCGGACAGGCGAATCGCAAAGGGCTGACGGAACTTATCAATTCCGATGGACTGACAGCAATCATAAGAGGTTTTGCGTATATGCCAAGACGCTTGATGAATTGCGCTATAAGGAAGAACAGATTAAAAAGGATAAGAGCGATGGCATTAAAACCGAAGCCCGATATACGACGATCAACGAGGTCTATGAGCTTTGGAAGGAACTGAAGCGAGGGCTGAAGAACAACACCTTTGAGAATTATAAATATATGTATGAAACCTTTGTCCGTCATCAAATAGGCTCAAAGACAGTTTCATCGTTGAAAAAAACAGACATAAAGAGATTTTATAATTACCTTACAGACGAGCGCCAGTTAAAACCTTCGACCATTGACAGTATCCATACGGTTTTACATCAGATTTTGGATATGGCTGTTGACGATGATTACATAAGGAATAATCCGTCAGATAATGTACTTAGAGAGTTGAAGCAAGCACATTGCTTTAAGACAGAAAAGCGCAGAGCTTTAACCCGTCCCGAACAGGAGTTGCTTTTAAGCTATTTGAAAAATACTCCCGCCGCACAATATTGGTATCCAATCTTTGCGGTTTTGGTAGGAACAGGGCTTCGAGTCGGAGAACTTACCGGATTAAGATGGTGTGATGTCGATCTGGAGAACGGTGTTATTGATGTAAATCATACTTTGGTTTACTATGACCACCGCACCGATGGAAGCAAAAAAGGCTGCTATTTTAATGTCAATACGCCGAAAACTCCGGCTGGAAAGAGAAAAGTGCCAATGCTCAGTTTTGTGAAAGAGGCAATTATAATGGAAAAGGAAAGGCAGGAGCTGCTCGATCTTCATTGTACCGCTACCATTGACGGATACACAGATTTCATTTTTATCAATCGCTTCGGCAATCCACAACATCAGGGAACGCTCAATAAAGCAATCCGCCGCATAATTCGTGACTGTAATGATGAGCAGTTTTTGAAGAACGAAAATCCCGAAGTGCTGCTTCCGCATTTTAGCTGCCATTCATTAAGACATACATTTACGACGAGAATGTGCGAAGCGGGCGTGAATGTCAAGGTCATTCAAGACACGCTTGGTCATAAGGATATTTCAACAACGCTTAATATCTATACCGATGTAACGAAGGAGCTTCGGCAGTCCGAATTTGAAGGTCTTGACTCATATTTCAAAAGCGAGTATAATAAAGTGTCAGACGAGTAAGGAATATTTCGGAGACGATGATAAAAGCTTATACACCATTTACACCAATTTGTACTCCAATCCACCGAAAAACAGCACGAATTTATAGGGATATAGCGATTCCGGAAGAAACGCTGTTTAGACCTGTTATGAGATATGAGGAGGTTTAGGACGGATTGAAAAGATGGTTGCTTTCGTCCCGACAATGAAGCCTTTGGACTCTGACAAGAAGGTTTCCAAGGAAGTTTCAGCTCCTGCGGCGGCTGCTCAGGCGGCTCCTGAAGTTCCTGAAAAAATTGATTTTTCCAATGTGGAGATCGAGCCGCTGTTTGCCGATTTTGTGGACTTTGACACGTTCAGCAAGTCCGATTTCCGTGCTGTGAAGGTCAAGGCCTGCGAAGCCGTGAAGAAGTCGAAGAAGCTGCTCAAGTTCACGCTCGACGACGGTACCGGCGAGGATCGCGTCATCCTGAGCGGCATTCATCAGTATTATGAGCCGGAGGAACTGGTGGGCAAGACCTGCATCGCCATCACCAATCTCCCGCCCCGCCCCATGATGGGCATCGACTCCTGCGGTATGCTCATCTCCGCCGTGCATCACGAAAACGGCGAGGAAAAGTTGCATTTGCTGATGGTCGATCCTCACATTCCGGCAGGCGCAAAGCTCTATTGATTGCCCCAAAATTGTCGGTGCTTACGCCAATTTACTCCGAGCTTACGCCAAAAATGCGTTTGGAATTCTGCGATTGCAGACAAGTTCCGATAGCATACGATAAGTTCATATGATTTAAGCCCGCTGATTTCGGTCAGCGGGCTTTTTCTATTTCTGCCCCTATTACATCTCTGTGATGTGATAGGGGCTTTTTTATCCCTGAAAGGTGGTCGAAAAAAATTTTTTGAAAAATCTCAAAAAACTTCGTACAAATCGAAAAAAATTTCCCAGTTGGTTAGTGAGGGCAAAAACCTCACGAACCTTGAAAATCGAATAGACATTCAACAGGTACATTCCTGATCGGGGGCGAAAACCTCAGCCGAATGAAGGTGCGCCATGACCCTCCTGCCCATCCGGGTGATAACGGAAAGCAAGGAGGCGAGCGTTTCCGAGCCATTCAGAAATATCCGACAGCTACGGATACGGCCATGAAACGCAGCAGGGATGTGCAATTTTTTCGAGGAAACGCGCGGTGTTTACAGTTCTTTGATATATTTCTCATAGACGTGTGATAAAATACAAGAATCAAATTAGCAGCCTGGAAAGGTGATCGGTCATGAGACAACGGTTTGCAAAATGGATGATGGGCAGAAACGGGATGGATGCACTCAACCGCCTTCTGTCCGTGCTGACGCTGATCCTGCTGATCGTCAGCATGTTCGTGCACGGCTATGCGGCGCGCATCCTGTGGTCGCTGGCGGTCCTTGGCCTGATCGTGGTCTATTTCCGTATGCTCTCGCGCAATGTCTATCGCCGGCAGCAGGAAAACGGTGCGTATCTGCGCCAGAGATACAAGGTGACGAGCACGTGGCGTGGTGCCGTGGACCGCTGGCATCAGCGGCGTGACTACCGCTTTTTCAAATGTCCGTCGTGCCGGACGCGTCTGCGCGTGCCGCGCGGCAAGGGCAAGATCAATATCGTCTGCCGCAAATGCGGCACGTCCTTCCAGCGGAAAACCTGAGGCGAAGCCAGATGTTTGGATATGTGATCGCAAATCTCGAGGGCCTGACGCAGGCGCAGAAGGATCGCTACAAGGGCTGCTACTGCGGCCTGTGCCGGGTGCTCAAGCAGCGGCACGGCTTTTCCGGCCGCCTGACGCTGACGTATGACATGACGTTTCTGGTGCTGCTGCTCTCGGCGCTGTATGAAGCGGACGAGGAGCGCGGTATGGAGATTTGCCCTGCGCACCCGCTGCGCAAGCATTTTTACTGGCAGACACGCTACACCGAGTATGCAGCCGATATGAACGTCGTGCTGGCCTACAACAACTGCCGCGACGACTGGCAGGATGACGGCAGCGCGCTGAAATACTGGGAAGCGGAGGCGCTCAGCTGCCAGTGTGCAGCCGTGCGCGCGCGCTGGCCGCGCCAATGCGCCGCGATCGAGCAGTGCATGGCGGAGCTTTCCGATATCGAACAGACGGACACCGGCGACCCGGATGCTGCGGCCAACTGCTTCGGACGCCTGATGGGCGAGCTGTTTGTGACGGGTGAGCTCTGGGACGACCGTCTGCGCCCGTTTGGCGAGGCGTTGGGCCGATTCATCTATCTGCTTGACGCGGTGATCGACCTGCCGGAGGATCTCCGGCACGGGCGGTATAACCCGCTGCGCTCGCTGCCGCAGGATGCGGACCTCCACGCACTGCTGACGATGCTGCTCGGCGAGTGTTCAGCGGCGTTTGAGGCACTGCCGGTGCTGCAGGACGTGGAGCTGCTGCGTAATATTTTATATTCCGGCGTATGGCTGCGCTACGAGGCGGCCATGAAAAAACGAAAGATCGGGAGGAGCGCCGAATGAGAGACCCATATGAAGTCCTCGGTGTTTCCAGAGACGCGAGCGAAGAGGAGATCAAGGCGGCCTATCGCCGTCTGGCCAAGAAATATCATCCGGACCTGAACCCGGACGACCCGCACGCGACGGAAAAAATGAACGAGGTCAACGCGGCCTATGACGCGATCAAAAACGGCAAGGCCAATGGCTACGGTGCGTCCGATGGTTACGGCCAGACGGGCGGCTATGGCGGTTACGGTGGCTATGGGGCCTATGGCGGTTGGGGCACGCAGCGTGACCCCGGCATCCGGCCGGAATATCAGGCGGCGGTGAACTTTATCCAGACGCGGCACTTTGCCGAGGCGCTGCAGGCGCTGTCCGGCGTGCCGATGGCCGAACGAGATGCCAACTGGTACGCCCTGAGTGCCATGGCGAATTCCGGCGCGGGCAACCGCGTGCAGGCGCTGGCGGATGCGCGGCGCGCGGCCGAGATGGACCCGACGAATCCGGACTTCCAGCGTCTGCTGCACCAGCTCGAGAGCGGCGGTGACGCGTATGCGACCTACAGTGCCGGCTATCCGAACAGCGGCTTCGGCACCGGCAGCTGGTGCGCGGATATGTGCCTGCTGAATCTGTGCTGTAATCCGTGCTTTTCGCCCTGCTGCTGAGAAAACTGCAAACGAACACCCCAGCGGGATCGCACAGTCCCGCCGGGGCGTTTTGCGCTCATGCGCCGGGGAAGGTGCGCAGATACCGGTCCGTGAACGTGGTCAGCGCGGCAAAGTCCATGCACGGCCGGTAAACGGCTTCCAGTTCGTTGTGCAGGAGGTTGGCCATGCGCAGCTGCTCCACTGCGCTTGCGAGGGCGAGCTGCTGCTGCCGGGTGTCGCTGCGCATGGTGCGGCGCAGTGCCCGCTGGCGCACGGGGTCCGGCAGCACGTCGAGCCGGATGTGCCGCTGTGTCAGACCCTCCGGCACGTCGTCCGCCGTTCCGGCAAGGAAGCCTACGCCGCGCGATGGTACGAGCACGGCCTGCGTGCGCGACGGGATGAGCGGGTCAGGGCAGGAGAGAACGTCCAGTCCGCACCGGCCGGCGTGTGCGCGCACGATGTGCAGAAATTCTTCTGCCAGGCCGCAGCCGTCGTCGAGCAGGTACACACGCTCGCACTGCGCGGCGATCGTATCAGGGAAGAAAATTCGCCCCTCACACGTGATGGCGCTTAAAAACAGCCGTTCACACCGGCCGTGTTCCGTGCCTTTGCCCGGTGTGCCGAATTCCCGTGCGCAGATGCTCTTTGCGCGGCGGCGTGCGGCCTCGCGGTCCTCGGGATAGACCAGCCCCGGTGTGGCGCGTGCGTCGAGTGCGGCGGCCGCCGCCAGATATTGCTGCGCGCGCAGGCGGAACATGGCGCAGTCGGCATTCAGGGCGCGGATGCGCGCCGTGTCGAGCGCCTCCGTGCGGCAGAACGTGCCGAGGTCCAGATATTCGCCGCTCGCGCCGAAGAGCGCGGGCTCGACGGTGTGCGGCGCCGTGCCATCGAAGAAGCCGGAGCATTTTTCCGGGAAATAGACCCCGTCGAGCGAGGCAGGGTCGCCCGCACAGTGCAGCCAGACGACGGCCAGCCCGGCTGCGTGCCCGGCATCGCCGACGCGCTTGAGAAACGTGGATTTTCCGCAGCCCGGCCCGCCCTTGAGGATGCAGAAATACCGCTGCGGCGGCCGCAGGAACTGCCTGTGCAGTGCGTAGTAGCCCGCGCCGGTCAGGGCGCTGAGAAAGTAGCGTGTTTCCAGTCCGTTGTTCATGGCGAAACCTCACATTTTTCAGGTTGCTACAGCGTATGCATCCGGCGCGGCTGTTGACAATTTCGCGCCCCGATGCTATCCTTTTCCCATCTTGATTACGGAGATTTGTCATGATCCAGACTGTTTTATTTGATTTTGACGGTACGCTGTTTGACACCGGCGAAGGTATCCTGCGCAGCGTGCAGTATGCGCTCGAGGGCTTCGGCATCCATGAGACGGACACGGCGCGTCTGCGCAAGTTTGTCGGTCCGCCGCTGCTCGATTCGTTCTCGGAGCTGTATGCCATGACGTCCGAGCAGGCGCAGGCGGCGGTCGCACGCTACCGGGAGCGGTATCTGCCTGTCGGCATCTATGAGTGCACGCTCTATCCCGGCATTCCGGAATTGCTCGAGCGGCTGCGTGCGCACGGTTTTCGCGTCGCGGTCGCGACCGGGAAGCCCACGCCGATGGCGCGCTCGATCCTGCAGCGGTTCGATCTTGAGCGGCTCTTTGACTGCGTGATCGGCTGCGAATACGACGGCACGCGCAGCACAAAGGCCGAGGTCGTTGCGGCCGCGCTTGCCGAGACGCAGACCGCGCCCGAGGCGGCGCTCATGGTCGGCGACCGCAAGTATGACGTCACCGGCGCCGCTGCCTGCGGCGTTCCGTGTATCGGTGTGTATTATGGGTATGCCGAGCCGGGCGAGCTGGAGGCTGCCGGCGCGGCGGCCACGGTGCAGACGGTTGCAGAGCTGTCCGAGCGCCTGCTGCACTGGAACGAGGCATAAATGAAAAACTCCCTGCGGAAACCATGCGTTCCGCAGGGAGTTTTCTATTTTTATCAGGTCATTGCTTTTCCGAGCACGCGCAGCGGCAGCGCGTCCGAGATCTCCAGATCGGCATAGGCCGGGTTGAGTGAGTGCAGCAACACGCGCCCGCCGTCGCGCCGGAGCTGCTTGAGATAGGCGCTGCCGTCGTAGAGGAACACGCCGATCTCACCGGGGTCGAGCGTCGGCTGCTGGTGCACCCAGACGGTCTGCCCGCTGTGAAAGCGCGGTTCCATACTGTCGCCCGCCACGCGCACGCCGAAGTTTGCCTCCTCCGGCACCTCGGGGCCGACCGGCTGCATCTCATAGCTCTCCCCGTCGAGAAACTGGCCCGTACCGGCCGAGACGGCGAGCGAGTACAGCGGCAGACTGCGCAGCGCGGCCGGTTCCGACGAGGCGGCAAAGCGCTTGCTCTCGCGCAGGAGCGCGATGTATTCCAGCGCGCGGCGGCGGCCCTCCGCGTTCAGTCCGGCCAGCAGGCCGCCGGCGTCCCCGTCGGAGAACGTGCCCGCAATATCGTCCACGTCCAGCACGCGGCACAGCGTCAGAAACTGCTGTGCGTTCGGGAGCGTGGCGTCATTTTCCCACTTCGACACCGCCTGATTTGACACGGGCACACCGGCCTCGGCCAGCGCGTCCGCCAGCGTCTGCTGGCGCATGCCGTGCGCGCGGCGCAGGGAAGCAATCGTTTCACCAAAGGTTTTGTACATATGCAGCACCTCGTATACAATATATCGTATCGGACGAAAAAACGCAAGAAAAATATCTGTATCAGATAAGAAAATGCTTTAAATATCCCCAAAAGAGATTTATAATAGAGACAATCTCGTTTTGGGAGAAAGCACTATGGACCGTATGATCTTACATTCGGATATCAACGCCTGCTATGCGAGCATCGAGCTACTGCGCCATCCGGAGCTGCGCGGGCGGCCGGTGGCGGTCGGCGGGGAGCGGGAGCTGCGCCACGGCATCATCCTGGCCAAGGACCAGATGGCGCGCGCCGCCGGGGTGCGCACGGGCATGACGCTCTGGGCGGCGCGGCAGCAGTGCCCGGAGCTGACGATCCTGCCGCCGGACTTCGACCTCTACTACGACTACTCGCGCCGCGTGCGCGAGGTCTATGCCGGCTTCACCGACCGGTGCGAGCCGTTCGGCATGGATGAGTGCTGGCTGGACATGACTGGCTGCGTCGGCCATGAGGACGCGCTGCGCACGGCACAGGAGGTGCGCCAGCGCGTGCTCGACGCCACGGGCCTGACGGTGAGCGTCGGCGTGTCGTGGTGCAAGGCGATCGCAAAGCTCGGCTCGGACTACCGCAAGCCCAACGCCGTGACGGTCATTGACCGGGCGCGCTTTGCGGATATGGTCTGGCCGCTGCCGGTCAGCAGTCTGCTTTTTGCCGGGCGCAGCTCGGTGCGGCAGCTCGAGCGGCTGGGCATTCGCACGGTCGGCGCGCTCGCGGCGGCGGACGCCGATGTGCTCGAGCAGCGCCTCGGCAAGGGCGGACGGCTGTTGCATGCCTACGCCAACGGGTATGACCCCACGCCGGTGCACCGCATCGAGGATCTGCCGCCGCCGAAGTCCATCGGCAACAGCGCCACTGCGCCGCGCGACCTGATCTGCGAGGCGGATGCGCGCGCTGCGCTTCTGTCTCTGGCCGAGAGCGTGGGCGCACGCCTGCGGCTGGAAGGGTACCAGTGCCGCACGGTAGAGCTGAGCGTGCGCACGGCCGACCTGCACTGGTGCAGCCACCGCATGGCGCTGCGGCACCCGTCCGACCTGACGAGTGAGCTGCTCGACGCGGCGCTGGCCCTGTGCGAGCAGGCGCACCTGTGGCCTGATCCGCTGCGCAGTATCGGCATCCGCGCGCTGGAGCTGGTGCCTGCGTGTGCGCCGCATCAGCTGGATCTGTTTGAGGATGCGGAGCACCGTGCGCGGCAGCGGCAGCTCGACATCACGCTCGATAACCTCCGCGCACGCTATGGCAAGACCTGCGTCCTGCGCGGCCGCGCATGCTTTGACCCGGCGCTCGGCCTCGTTCAGCGCGAAGAGCACGCGTTTCTGCGCAAATGAAAAGCACGCACTGTCCATCAGACAGTGCGTGCTGATTTTTATGGGTTTAGAAGCCGAGCTTCATGCCGCCGGTGATCTTGCTGACCGTGGCATCAGAAGCTGCCTCGTACTGACGCAGCGCCTCGTTGACGGCCGCCAGCACCAGATCTTCGAGCATTTCGACGTCGTCGGGATCGACTGCCTCGGGCTTGATCTCAATCTTGGTGACCTCACGGTTGCCGTTGACCGTCGCCGAAACCATGCCGCCGCCGGACTTGGCCGTGAACTCTTTCTCTTCCAGTTCTTTCTGCATCCGCAGGAAGTCCTGCTGCATCTTTTGCGCCTGCTTCATCATGTTGGCCTGATTCATGCCGCCATAACCGCCGCGAAAACCGCCTTTTGCCATGTTTGTATCCTCCTGTGAATCAAAAAATTTTTATCGGATCGTTACGTTCGGGAAGTGTGCCAGTTCCTCAATCTGCCGCTGCTTGATCTGCGTGGCCGTATCCATTGGCTGCATGACCACATGGACGTTCTGCCCGGTCAGCGTCTGCATGGCCAGACGGAATTTTTCCGCGATGTCCGGCTTGTTGAACATCGGGTAGGCCGGAGCCTTGTTCAGGTGCAGCGTCAGCGTGCCGTCCGCCAGCTCGCCGGCTGCCTGCAGTGGGTCAAGTAGCAGGTTGTAAAGGCCAATCGGCAGCTCATGCTCCATATACGCGCACAGTGCCTGCCAGTCGAACGCGCCGGTGGGCGCGGGGGCAGGCTCCGGCTCTGGTGCGGGTTCCGGGACCATTTCCGGTTCCGGTTCCGGAATGGGAGGCGCGGGTGGCTCTGGTGTGTGCTCTGCTTTGGGCGTGGGACGCGGTTCCGGTCTCGGTGCCGGCGGCATTTCCCAGGGCGGCCGCTCTTCCGGCGGAGCCATCGACTCCGGGGGCGGCTCCCACGGGGGCACGTCGTCATACACCGGTTTTGGCTCCGATTTTGCCTTCGGCACGGAGACAGGCGGTGCGGGCGGCTCCCTCAGGGGAGCGTCATCAAATACCGGTTTTGGCTCCGGTTTGGGCTGTGCTGCCTGCGCCGGGCTCGATTTCGGCACGGGCTCTAGCTGCGGGGCAGGGGCCGGTTTTGCCGGAGCGGCTGCTGTCGGAGCCGGAATGTCCCCACTGTGCACGGCCTGTTCGAGCTTGTCCACACGTGCGCACAGCGTCGGCACATCGTCGCACAGCTCCGGCCGACAGAGCCGGATCAGACAGAGCTCCGCCGCGATGCGCGGGTTGGGCTGCGCCGCCATGGCGGCGAGCGCGTCCTGAATGCTCTGCAGGTTTGCCAGCAGCTGCGCCGAGGTGAAGGCACCGGAGAGCGAACGCAGCGTTTCGCTGTCGTATCCGCCGGAGAGCAGCTCGCGGCCGCCGCGCGGCGCCACGGCCTGCATGAGCAGGTCGCGCTGGAGCATGCTTAGCTCGTCGAGCAGGGCAGCGGGGTCTTTCCCATCCTGCCAGAGGCTGCGGAATTGTTCGAGTGTTTTTGCGGTGTCGCCGTCGGCGATGCTCTGCAGCAGCCGCGCCGTGCGCAGGTTGCCGGCAAGGCCCATGGCGGAGATGACCGCTTCGGTGGTGATCACATCGCTGCCGGAGCACTGGTCAAGCAGCGTCAGCGCGTCGCGCATGCCGCCGTCCGCCATGCGGGCGAGCAATGCGGCCGCGTCCGGCTGCAGGTCCAGGCGTTCCTGCTGTGCTACATAGTTCAGGCGCGCGGCGATCGTATCGACCGGGATGCGCTTGAAGCTGTGCCGCTGACAGCGGGAGAGGACCGTCGCCGGAACCTTGTGCAGTTCCGTCGTTGCGAGGATGAACATGAGGTGTGCCGGTGGCTCCTCAAGTATTTTCAGCAGGGCATTGAACGCCGAGTTGCTGAGCATGTGCACCTCGTCGATGATATAGACGCGCTTGTTTACGTTGGCGGGGGAGAACACCGCCTCGTCGCGCAGCGCACGCACGTCTTCTACGCGGTTGTTGGACGCCGCGTCGATCTCGACCACGTCGAGGATCGACCCATCGTCGATGCCGCGGCAGGCGGCGCATTGATTGCATGGATTGCCGTTGACCGGGTGCTCGCAGTTGACTGCCTTGGCCAGGATCTTGGCGCAGGTGGTCTTGCCGGTGCCGCGCGTGCCGATGAACAGGTAGGCGTGGGACAGCCGTCCGGTCTCGACCTGCTTTTTCAGCGTCTCGGTAATATGCTCCTGACCGACGACGTCGTCAAACGTCTTCGGCCGGTATTTGCGGTAGAGAGCCTGATACATAATTGCGCGCTTCACCTCCGGCAGCGGAAAACATGAAAAAACGTGACCATTGACAAGACTGCACACCCACCTTTGAATAGACGACATGCCCGTTACCACAGCAGCCAGCTCGGGCCCGGCGCCCCCACGGCACACGGAGTGACCTGCTTAATGCTGCTCGGTTCCCCGCCTGACATGGTTCACAGGGCTCCGTTGCGCGGGACCGAACCTTCAACGCCGCTTACTGCGGGCAGACGACACATCGGCCTATCCGGGGGCGGGAATTCATCCCTGCTATAGCGGATTGCAGGTACAGGACACCGCTGGCTCCCCGACTAGTGCAGCCTTGTCAATGGCCACGTAAACGTATTCTACTACAAAAGCGGCGATTGCGCAAGTGGGGGATGCAATTTTCTTGCGCGGGACTTTTTGCATAAAAAAATCGCGGGAACGGAAAAAATGGGCTTTACAAATGCGAAAAATGTGCTATAATAAACAAGCCTTGTGGGGGCGTAGCTCAGCTGGGAGAGCGTTCGGTTCGCATCCGAGAGGTCAAGGGTTCGAATCC
>ERZ773193.2253-NODE-2253-length-21236-cov-23.462632_pt1 | contig 21236 bp, 19 predicted proteins | sample MGYA00511110_ERZ773193 | MGnify/ENA primary metagenome ERZ773193 (study PRJEB29015, sample SAMEA2737784) | human gut metagenome | biome: human gut; feature: human-associated habitat; material: faeces | place: China | collected 2012 ...
GGGTTCGTTAGGGACTTGCACCCATTAGAATAAGCTCATGCCGAGCATACAAGCAGAAAAGGGCTACCTTCACAGGCAGCCCTTTCTACATATTGTACAAAAACATTATGAATTATTTCTATTAGCGAACAAGATTCTTATTTTTCTGATAAGTAACTATTCTATCTAAAAGTCACAATAAACCGAATATATCTTAAGTTTCAAACATCTTCTTGTTTTCGTTTGCAAAGGTACTACTTTTTCTCTGAATGTGCAATACCTAAAAATGGGGGTTTTCACGATTACCTAATAGTAGGTATCTGAAAAAAGATAAACATACGATAGTTTCTGGAATATACAGGATCAGGACAAGAAAACTGCGCATTTCTGAATAGAATACACAGAGATATGAATTTATATCACAGAGATACGGAGTGAAAAACACAGAGATACGGATTTATTTCACAGAGATATCCCGGAAAAACCCAGAGTTTTCAAACGCAGACAATAAAAAAACTGCAAGTCAGATATGAAATCCAACCTGCAGTTTCTATTAAAATCTCTCTCTCAATCTATTTTGATTCTTGAATCTACACCTGCGTGATTACTTCAAACCACGGTTGATGAGTGTAGCATTCAAAAGCATCACGTACTTGCGATACTGTGTATTGTTGAGGATGCTGTGCATGTACTTCAAATCTTTGATGACAGCCTTGTCAATCATAGCTGCACGATCCTCCTTAGATGCAGAAGCAGCATTCATCATGTCTGCTGTGAAGTTCTTGTGAACGTCAGAAACAGCATCAACCTGATCGATATTAAGTGACAATGCATCAGCCAAGCTACCCATCTTGATGTTCATGTTGTAAGCTGCTGTTGCGTTTGTAGCCTCTTCTGCTGCAAAAGTAGTTGTCATACTCAACAATGCTACTGCTAAAATCATAATCTTCTTCATAATCTTTTTACCTTTCTTTACTTTACGAGTCTCATGGAGCAGATATCCTAATTGCTCCGTTTCCAGAGAACTCTTGTTAAACATTATCCTATAGTCTTATTTCTTTAAGACGCTGCAAAGATACGAACTTTCTGCTGTGTGCGCAAACATTTATTTGTTTTTTTTCAAAAATCCGTTTATTATTTGACATAAATCAACAAGAGCAGTCTAAAACCAGGAGCAGAAAGTAATTTTTTACAGATTTTAGCTAACAAATTGTAAGATGGCTCAAAATAATTAAGGTGGAGAGGAAAATTTCCTTGATTTCTCTTCCATATCCCAATATTTATTTGTACCTTTGCAGAAGTTAAGCAACAATTAAAGAAGAAATGGAACAACAGACACATATAGACAAGGCACTGGCATTTATGGAAAGCTTGGAAAAACTCGGCAGCCAACTGAAGGCAGCCGAAGAACAGCAGAAGCATTTCATCGCCCGCATGCTTGAACTGAAAAAGGCAAATCAGACAGAAGGTGATGAATATGCAGAACTATCCCAAAAGAGCAAGAGCCTGCAAGACATCATAGACAAATGGCGTCCTATCTATCTGGAGCGCATGGAAATGGTGAAAAGCGTCAGCATTCAAAGACGCCAACGCATGAATAAGAAAAAATAAAATCATATTGCCTATATATATAAAATAGGTAATAGTATCAAAACAAGATAAAATAAAAACATAAATAATAATGGAATCAAACAACAAGAACAAATTTATTGTAGTGTCTTATGCACTCTACGATGTAACTAAAGGTGATAACGGTGAAGAAATGCTCATCGAGCGTACAACAGACGAGCGTCCTTTCATCTTCATCAGCGGCATGGGCGTAACATTGCCAGCATTCGAAGAGAAGATGGTAAATCTTGAAAAGGGCGAGGAGTTCGACTTTGAGCTGGAGCCAGAGCAGGCTTATGGCCTCCACTATGACGAGCGCGTACTCGATCTCGACAAGCAGATCTTTACAGTCAATGGCCAGTTTGATGCTCAGCACGTACAGGTTGGTGCCATCATCCCATTGCAGAACGAGGACGGCAACCACTTCAATGCTGTCGTTAAGAATATCACCGACGAGAAGGTTACATGCGACCTCAACCATCCATTGGCAGGTTTGAAGCTCAACTTCTGCGGTCAGGTATTGGAAAGCCGTGAAGCAACAGCTGAGGAAATCGCTAAGATGGCTCAGATGATCAGCGGTGAAGCTGGTGGTTGCGGTGGCGGTTGCGACAACTGTGGTGGCGACTGCAAGGACGGCAACTGCGAAGGCGGCTGCGATTGCAACAAGTAATATTTGAGAATAAACTATAGCGGCTGTCTCAAGCAAAATTGGGATAGCCGCTCTTCATATCAACTCATGAGGCTTACCTACCCTATCATCATGGGAAGAACGAGCCTCTATATCATACATAGGACAATGAGGAATACATTTGGCAATCTTTTCACTCTCACCACTTTCGGAGAGAGTCACGGCATAGCTGTAGGAGGCGTCATCGACGGTTTCCCTGCTGGCATTGACATAGACATAAACTTTATCCAGAGCGAACTGAATCGTCGACGCCCTGGACAAAGTCACATTACTACTGCCCGAAAGGAAGCAGATAAGGTGGAATTTCTAAGTGGTGTCTTCGAGGGAAAGTCAACGGGAACACCTATCGGCTTTGAAGTACGAAACCAGAACCAGCATTCTCAAGACTATGAGAACATGCGCTGTCTGTTTCGCCCATCACATGCCGACTTCACCTACAACGAGAAGTATGGCATCAGAGACCATCGTGGAGGCGGACGCTCATCTGCCCGCATCACCATCTCACGCTGCGTGGGTGGCGCCCTTGCCAAGTTGGCACTCCGCCAGCTGGGCATCAGCATCACTGCCTACACATCGCAGGTGGGAAACATCGCTTTGGAGAAAGATTACCATCAGTATGACCTCAACACCATCGAAGACAATCCGGTACGTTGTCCGGACCAGGCTAAAGCCAAGGAGATGGAAGACCTCATTGCCCAGGTTAAAGCCGACGGTGATACCATTGGAGGCATCATCACATGCGTAATCAAGGGATGCCCTGCGGGACTGGGTGAACCGGAATTCGACAAGCTCCATGCACAACTGGGTGCAGCCATGCTCGGCATCAATGCCGTGAAGGGTTTTGAATATGGAGAGGGATTTGCTGGCGTTACCGCTCGTGGAAGCGAACAGAATGATGTGTTTGTTCCGAAGGATGAAAATACAAATCAGGCTGCAGATAAATCCATCAACCAGGATGTTGCAGCCCGCATCACGACCAGAAGCAATCATAGCGGAGGTATCCAGGGCGGTTTGAGCAATGGTCAGGATATCTATTTCCGGGTAGCATTCAAGCCTGTAGCCACCCTATTGATGGAACAGGACACTGTGGATTTGGAAGGAAATCCGACCAAGCTTACAGCCCGCGGCCGACATGATCCATGCGTATTGCCAAGAGCCGTACCAGTAGTAGAGGCAATGGCAGCCATGGTTATCCTGGATAACTATCTGATGAATAAAACCATAAAACTTTAATTAGTGATTAGTTAGTAGTGATTAACAAACTTATCACTACTAACTAATCACTAATTATTACCTAAAGTTTACTGTCCTTTAATAGTTTAGGGCAATGCTCATTGAAAAAGCATTTATCACAAAGCGGCTTGGCACTCTTGCAGATATATCTGCCATGCAGCAGAATCCAATGATGAGCATTCGGAATATCCTCTGCAGGAATATGCTTCATCAGATAATCCTCTACCTTGCGAGGCGTATCTGCCGTGCGGGGCACCAATCCCATACGATGGCTCACACGATAGACATGCGTATCCACCGCCATCGTAGCATAGCCGAACCATACGGCACGAATCACGTTCGCTGTCTTGCGCCCCACTCCAGCCAACTTCACCAGATCATCAGTCGCCTCAGGCACTTCGCCCCCAAACATCTCCACCAATTGACGGGACATCTGGGCAAGATGCTTTGCCTTGGCATTGGGATAGCTGACGGAACTGATCAGTTCATAAATATCCTCCTCACTCGCCTGCGCCATGTGCAGAGCATCGGGATAACGGGCAAAAAGAGCCGGAGTAACCATATTGATACGCTTATCGGTACATTGGGCCGAAAGCAAGGTAGCCACCAGAAGCTGAAATGCGCTACCGAATTGCAACTCGGTAGTCACATTCGGCAGCGCATCTCTGAAGTGATTCAATATAAAATTATATCTTTCGTTACGAAGCATATTGTTTATTTTTTAGCAGGAGTTTTCTCTGCACCCTTCAACTTACCCTTGTAAGCCTTGTTCAAGCCAGCAATCACCTCGTTGGTAATATCCAAAACCTTATCAGCATAGAGCAGGTTATCACCACTCTTAGAGAAGATGATGCTATACTTCTTTTCCTTGTTATATCTATTGAGATAGTTGGCAATGCTGTCGTGGAGAGCCTTGTTATACTTGTCCTGCTCAGCAGCAAACTCATTGCTCAAACGCTGCTGCAATCCCTGAAGGTCATTGTTCTGCTTCTGAAGACCAGCCTGAATAGCCTCAGCCTGCTCACGAGTATATGCGTTCTGCTGAATCTTCTGCTGGAAATTAGCAGCAGCAGCCTGCAACTGCTGCCCCTTCTGTGCGATAGTAGCCTGAATATTCTGACCCTTCTTCTCCAAGATAGAAGAATACTCCTTAGCAAAGGTATACTGAGTCATGATTGAGTCAACCTCAACGTATGCAACCTTCAACCCCGTAGAAGCCTTAGTCTCTGACTTAGCCTCAACCTGAGGCTGTGACTTGTTGCAAGATGCCAATGACAAAGCAGCAACAGCAGCAATAGCCACTGAACTCAAAATGTTCTTTTTCATTTTCTAGTATTTTATAATTTATATTTCTACTTATTAATTTCTTACTCCCGGTAAATTCAATTCATTCATATTTCTAATAAGCCTTATTGGCTTCACGCGCCTCGCGATCCTGATCTACCACACAGTGGATGCCCATCTTGCGCAAGCCCGGATTATCGTGAACATGCTGGGAAGAGAACTTACCATTCTTTTTGAAAATCAATTTCACGCTAAATAATGCCATTGCTATAGCAATTATTAACAGACTTAATAACATTAATTTTACCATTTTTATTACCTTTGCAGTGCCTTAGTGCACTTCGCGTTGCAAAGGTACGATTTTTCGAGGAAAACTCAAAATAAAATAAAGAAATAATAGAAAATTCAAAACAAAATAACATAAATATATCAATAAATGGAAAAAAAAGAATTAAAACCTGCTCTCGTGTTTGAGCAGTTCGCTAAAATCAACGAAATACCTCGCCCTTCCAAGCATGAGGAAAACATGATTGAGTACTTGAAGGAATTCGGCAAAAGCCATCAGCTCGAGACTCTGGTCGACGAAACAGGAAACGTTCTCATTCGCAAGGCTGCAACTCCAGGATATGAGAACGCTGATACCATCATCCTCCAGAGCCACATGGATATGGTTTGCGATAAATTGGTAGACGTAGAGTTCGACTTCCATAAGGATGCCATCCAGACCTACGTAGACGGTGAATGGCTGAAGGCAAAGGGTACTACCCTCGGTGCTGACGACGGTATCGGCTGTGCCATCGAACTTGCCATCCTCGCTGCCGACGATATCGAGCATGGTCCTATCGAGTGCGTCTTCACCCGTGATGAGGAAACAGGATTGACAGGTGCCGTTGGCATGAAGGCTGGTTTCATGACCGGCAAGATGCTCATCAACCTCGATTCAGAGGATGAGGGACAGATTTTCGTATCATGTGCAGGCGGTCAGACTACCAAGGCTACCTTCCACTTCAACCGTGAGGAGGCTCCTGCAGGTTATTTCTTCATGGAGGCTGCCCTGAAGGGTCTCAACGGTGGTCACTCAGGCGATGACATCAACAAGAAGCGCGCCAATGCCATCAAGTTGCTTGCACGTTTCCTCTTCCTGGAGAATGAGAAGCTGGGTGGTGAACTCCGTCTGGTTAGCTTCAACAGCGGAAAGATGCACAATGCCATCCCTCGTGACGGCAAGATTGTCTTCGCTGTCAAGAATGAAGCTAAAGAGCAGGTACGTGCTGATTGGAACATCTTCGCTTCTGAAGTAGAGGATGAATTCCATGTTACAGAACAGTCTATGCAGTTCAACATGGGTTCTGCCGATGCTGCTCCTGTCATCGAGAAGACCGTTGCAGACAAGTTCATCATGGCTTTGCAGGCTGTAGACAATGGTCCTCTTACCAACTGTCAGGACGAGGCACTCGCCAAGATGGTAGAGACTTCCAGCAATGTGGCAAGCGTTGCTACCGACGGGAACAGCATCCACATCGTGGCTTCTCAGCGCAGTAACGTGATGAGCAACCTGGATAATATGACCAACACTGTAAAGGCAGCATTCCTCCTGGCTGGAGCCGAGGTAAACGTTGGCGGAAAATACCCAGCATGGAAGATGCGTGCCAACAGCAAGCTGACCGACATCACCGTGAAGAGTTACGAAAAGCTCTTCGGCAAGAAGCCTTTGGTAAAGGGCATCCATGCCGGTCTGGAGTGCGGTCTCTTCTCTGAGCGTTACCCAGACCTCGACATGGTAAGCTTCGGTCCTACTCTTCGCAATGTCCACACTCCAGACGAGGCTCTTCTGATTCCTACCGTCCAGATGGTATGGGATCACTTGCTGGACATTCTGCGCAGCGTTAAATAACAACAGATATTGTTTCATTTCCCACATTCTCAGGATATGAAAAAGATATTATATGTATTGACATTGGGCTTCGTATTGGCTCTCACCTCCTGTGGAGACCAGTACAAGGCCAAGTCACTGGTCAAGGATTTCCTGAATGAGAACCTTGCCACGGACAACGACTGCAGCTATGAGCGATTCAGCAATCTCACTCCTACTGCCATGATTGACATAGATAAAGTAAAATCAATGCGCAAGGAGATGAGCACTTTGCCATACATCAAGAAAGACATCAGCTATAATGACAATGCCATTACCGACACCTTATTATATATAAGGGCCACTTATAAGCTGACCGACAAAGATGGCAAACAGCAAGAGCTCACACAGACATTCTATATGGACAAGGCGCTGACTCATGTTGTCGCCTTCAAGCAAAACTAACCAAAAAGGTGCCAGCCATTCTCTGACGAGATTGCTGACACCTTTTTCTATTTTACACACATATTTTCTATCTTATACACATATTTCTTTCTTACACACATATAAAAACTAAGAAGCCATTTCCTCTTTTACGTATCTTCGCACACTCTTACGCGCATTACCTAAATAATGCTCTGCACACTTATATTTGATGTTCAGGTGGAGAGCAATGTCCTTCACTGTCATTCCTTCCAGGTTTAACCTATAGACACTACTTTGCTTCTCTGAAAGTTGTGCAATACCATTTTCCAGTTTCGCCTGAATCTCATGGGCAGAATAGATGGTAGCAACATCATCTACATACCTGTTCTGCCAATCAGTATTCCGGACCACATACTCATATTTTTCCAGACAGTGCCTGTGACGCCAATAATCCAGAATAAGATTGCGTGCTATAGTATATACCAGACAAGGTAAAGTAATACGTGTAATCATACAATCCATCTTCAACAAGCGCACGAAAACATTCTGCACGATATCTTCTGCCTGCTCGGCTTTTTCATCCCCCAGCAAGCGAGAAGCTACAAAACCTTTCAATTCGGCGTAGCACTCTGTATAGTATTCAGCAATGATGCTGTGCTTAGATTCAATGTTCTGTTCCATGATGGTGGTTTTGATTATTATGTTTTTACATTAATTGTATTGCAAAGGTACGAAAAACAGATAGCATCACCAAAGAAATGAGATAAAAAAATGTGCTAAATGTCTGCTTTGAAACATTTAGCACATACCTAGAAACAATTTGTAACCTTCAATGTTACATTTCGTAAAGTAATATACACTTTAATAAAGCCCCAATTACTTGATCATATCCACACTTCTCTTCAGGAAAGCATCAAGAGAAGCACCCTTCAGCATACCGTTCTGCAACAGGGCGAGGTCGATAAGCTGATGAACAATGTTGTTGTTCTTGGCATAACCCGAGATGATATCATTGCGCTTTGCCTTCTCATCGCTGATAGCCTTCTCTGTATTGTGAACATCATCCTTCTCTTCCTGGGTAATCTCCTCTGGCTTCTTCTTGCCCTGCTCCTGATGAAGTACTGCAAGACGAGCCTCCTGACCCTTGATTTCAGCAAGGATTGGCTTCAATGCATCTGCTGTATTAGCCTCAGCATCCTCCAATACCTTCTTCACCAAAGCATGGTCGGAGTTCAACACGATGTTGTAGCTGTCTGACATCTGACCGTAGAAGTTCATGCCTGTCTGGAACTGGCTCATCGCCTTCATACGGCGCATGTACTCATTCTGGGTGATGAGCACTGGCTGGTTCTGCTCGCCCAAAGCCTGAATCTCTACAAAGAACTCTGCCTTGTCGAGCTTAGGCATCTGAGAACGGAATACTTCTGTCAAGTTGTCAGACTGGTCTTTTGTCAAATCTGTCTTCTTGGCATCTTCCTTTACGATGAGTCGGTCAATGATATCCGCATCCACACGGGTGAAGCGGCTCTTCTCCAACTTCTGCTCCAGCATATTCACCATTGGGGTATCCAGCTGACCTTCCATCAGAAGCACTGAGTAACCCTTCTGCTTGGCAGCCTCGATGTAAGAGTACTGCTCCTCCTTGTTGTTGGCATAGAGATATACCAGGTTGCCATCCTTATCGGTCTGGTTGTCCTTGATGAGTGTCTTGTACTCCTCGTAAGTGAAGTACTTACCCTCCACATCCTTCAGGAGAGCGAAGTCCTTGGCGCGGTCGTAGAAGTCATCCTGTGAAAGCATACCGTAGTTGATGAAGAGTTTGAGGTCATCCCACTTCTCCTCGAATTCCTTACGGTTCTCCTTGAAGATTGAGTTCAAGCGGTCTGCTACCTTCTTGGTGATGTAGGTAGAAATCTTCTTCACGTTGCTGTCGCTCTGCAAGTAGCTGCGGCTCACGTTCAATGGGATATCCGGTGAGTCAATAACACCATGCAACAGGGTCAGGAACTCAGGAACGATGCCCTCTACCTGGTCTGTTACGAATACCTGGTTGCAATACAGCTGAATCTTGTTGCGCTGCATGTCGATGCTGTTCTTGATGCGTGGGAAGTAGAGAATACCCGTCAGGTTGAATGGGAAATCTACGTTCAGGTGAATCCAGAACAATGGATCGTCCTGCATTGGATAGAGAGTATGATAAAACTTCTTGTAGTCCTCATCCTTCAAGGTGCTAGGAGTCTTGGTCCAGAGAGGCTCTACATTATTAATAATGTTATCCTCGTCTGTCTCCACGTTCTTGCCGTCCTTCCACTCAGTCTTCTTGCCGAAGGCTACAGGCACTGCCATAAACTTGCAGTACTTGTTCAGGAGTTCCTCAATCTTGCTCTTCTGGAGAAATTCCTTGCAGTCGTCAGCGATATGGAGAACGATATCTGAACCGCGGTCAGCCTTGTCAGCGTCCTCAATTTCGAAAGCTGGTGAACCGTCGCAGCTCCACTTTACAGCCTTGCTACCCTCTTTGTAGCTCTTGGTGATGATTTCCACCTTGCTGGCTACCATGAAAGAAGAATAGAAACCGAGACCGAAGTGACCGATGATGGCATTGGCATTCTCCTTATACTTGTCGAGGAAGTCTGTTACACCAGAGAATGCAATCTGGTTGATATATTTATCTATTTCCTCCTCAGTCATACCGATACCACGGTCGCTGATAGTGAGGGTACCAGCCTTCTCGTCGAGAGAAATGCGAACGGTAGTGTCACCTATCTCACCCTTGAAGTCGCCCTGGGCAGCAAGAGTCTTCAACTTCTGTGTAGCATCCACAGCGTTGGAAACCATCTCACGGAGGAAGATGTCATGATCTGAATATAAGAATTTCTTGATGACAGGGAAAATGTTCTCTGTCGTTACACCGATATTACCTTTCTGTGCCATAGTTATTATATCTTTTAATGTTATTACTTTATTTTTTATGTTTGCTATGGCTTATACAAATAGCGTGCCAAATTACAGCACCCTACATACCCTGATGCCAATCTGCACCGGATGTTTCTGCATATAGGTATACAGTGTCATCGGTTCGTCTATTACTTTTTTATGTATACTGCTCGCATTGAGCAGGTGGAGTCCGTCCCTGTGCCAGGAAGCCAGACCGATATGCGTGGTGTCCAATCCTTTCTTGTTGGTAACAATCACGATGATGTCACCGTCATGAATAGCCTTTCTGAATATCTGGTTATTGGCAATGGTCGATTTGGGAACATAACGGTATTTTTTCCCGTTTACGCTCTTCTCCAACTGGCGAATGCCTGCTTTCCACTCAGGATGAGCAGAAAGCATCTTATAGCTCGATGTATGAGTAGACATCCAGTTGACATTGACGGTCTGGACGGCAGTAAATGGCGGATTAGGAGCGATGTTTCTGACAATACCCTCCTTTTCATTATCGTCCATCCAAATGGTAAAATAATGCTGGCGCTTCACATAAGATACTTCCCCGCCTACATATCTCACGTGCTTCAAATGTTCGCAGAAGGAAGCAAAGGAGGTTTCATGCTTCTGGGCGCACATCGTCAGGGCTGTCACCATCTCTACATAGGTGGTACAGTCGAGTTCACGTGTATTCACGATGAGAACCTCTTCCTTTGTCCTATCCAAGGTACCTCCAACGTATGGAATCCCCACAAACTGCTTGCCAAACCACAGCATCCAGTTGGCAGGTTTCGTCTTCAAGGCTTTTGCCTGCTTCAACAAGTTGACGATACGAATACTGTCCTGGCGCTGATACACAACACCACTCTTTGCCATAGATGGCATCAACGACAAGACAGCCAAAACTAATACAGATATTCTCTTTAGAATTTTCATCTTCCTACAGTTTTAATGATTACGTTTTCTTCCAAAATTAACTCCGAAATACAGATTGACCGAACCGAAGGAATTATTGGTAGAAAACTGAGATTTTCTATAATTATAAGAATGGATGATAGTACTCATGCCCGCATACCATCGGGTATTGTTCCATACTACTCCAAATCTTCCTATACCATCCAAGTTGACATTCCTGAAACGGAAGTTCATGATGTCGAAATGTTCACTTTCGGTATCCGAGGTAGACTGGTTGTAGGCAAGCCCCACCGAGAGCGAGGCATTGAAAAGCCAATTCTTGGCGAACACCCAGTTATAAGCATAGCCACAACTTACATTGATATCACTATACTTCACCTGCGAAAACATCAGGCTACTGTCTATCTTAGCCTGCTCTCCAGAAGAAACTCCCTGGTTCAAGCAATCATCAACAAGCTGGGTGAGCTTGTCCCAATCCACTTCCAGTTTGTGTTGGGTATATCCGATGCCCAGAAGCATGGAACCGGCACTTCTGCGCTGTACGGTACTCTGTGCATAAGCAGCTGGATAAGAGAATCTTCGATGATTAAAGATATAGTAAAGGTTGAGCCCCTTGATACTCGATTTAAATCCCCCGAAAGGCGCCTTTCTCATCGCATTACAGTTGATATGTTCTCCCAGATTCATGCGCTTGACATGATAATCATTACCTGTCTGACGCCAGAAGAGATCAACACCCAGCAGACTGCTGTAGAGACTCAAGTCAAACTCCTTTTTATTCGTATGACTGTTATTGGCATTGATATGCTTCAAGTCGAAAGTATAACCCAGGAATACCCATCGCCATCCCAGATACGGACCTAATCGCCAGGAAGGGTCAGGGGCAAAGGTAATGCTCTGTCCCTCCTTGTTGCGCAAGGTATAAATCTCGTAGGTATTCGTATTCTGCAGCATTACTGTATAGTTGTAATGCTGGTCTTCGATATAGGAAGAATCGGTGGTATTGAATTCCCGGAAAAAGCGGGTAAAGACGTTGCCCACCTGATGAAAGAAAGTCCGCTTATGACGGGCTCTTATCAGGCTATCCGTGGAGTTGTGCTTAAACATGGTAGAATTGAAAAGATGGCGTACAAAAAGGGTGTCCGTCACCTCCACCCTCTTTTCATTGTCTTTTGCAGACAAAGATTCCTCTTCTGCTGCCCCTACAGGCAGCAGAAAAAAGGCTAACATCATCCACAAAAAACAAATTTTTCTCATACAGAGACTTTTTTATTTTAAGTCTAATTCTTCCACAAAACACGGTCTAGCACCCAGTTAACCGGTGTAGCCGAGATACTCGTACAGTCGCAATGCCCGATGCCCTGCAAATGCTCTATGACATGCTTGATCATCGGCAATTGCACATAGGAAGGATTTGGTACGGTAATACTCTGTTTTCCTTCACTGGTGATGAGAACAATAGGTTCATATGTAAATACCGAAAAAGACAAGGAGCCCTTATCACCGATAATCTCGATACGGTCTTCCTTTGCACTCTCATGTCCCACAAAGCACCAGCTTCCACTGCCCGTAACCCCATTTTCGAAGAAGAAACAAGCTGAAACGGTATCCTCTGCCTTGTAGAGATGAGCACGATTGGCAGGATAACCATGTGCACGGGTGATAACACCGAAAATATTCTGCAACAAATCAATCTGGTGTGGGGCCAAATCATAGAAATAACCTCCACCCGCAATATCCGGCTGCAACCTCCAAGGCAATTCCTTTTCGTTTTTATAGTCAAGGTCACGAGGAGGCACAGAGAACCTTATCTGAACATTGATTACCTTACCGATGGTACCGTTTTCAATGATCTCCTTCACTTTCTGGAAATATGGAAGATAACGACGGTAATAAGCCACAAAGCAAGGAACACCGGTCTGCTCACTGATACGATTGATACGGATACAGTCGTTATAGCTTGCTGCCAATGGCTTTTCTATATAAACAGGCTTGCCTGCACGCATTGCCATGATGGCAAAGGTGGCATGAGACGATGGTGGAGTAGCGATATAGATGGCATTTACATCAGGGTCATCTATCAATTCCTGGGCATCCGTATACCATTTACGGATATGATGACGCTCAGCATAACTACGAGCCTTGTTCTCGCTACGGCTCATCACTGCCACAACCTGCGAACCTTCCACCTCATTGAAGGCCGGTCCGCTCTTCTTTTCGGTTACTTCTCCGCAGCCGATAAATCCCCAATTGATCTGTTTCATACGTTTCGATGATTTTTATTCTCCAGCAAGCGACTTGTTGATCTCGTCAATATAATCGAGTACTTCGTCACGTCCCATCTTTTTCTCACTACTTGTAATGAAATAAGGAGGAAGCTCTTCCCAGCGATCTTCCAATGCATGCATCCATTTCTCGGCATTCATACGAGCCTTTACCGGTCCCAACTTATCTGCCTTGGTGAAAACGATACAGAATGGCACATTGCTTTCGCCCAACCAGTCTACGAATTCACGGTCAATCTTCTGCTGGTCATGGCGTACGTCGATAAGAACAAAGACGTTTGCCAACTGAGGGCGCTGAAGGATATAGCTGCTGATCATCTGCTCCAACTGCTTCTGGACAGTCTTGGAGCGCTTGGCAAATCCATAGCCGGGAAGGTCAACCAGATACCATTCATTATTGATAATGAAGTGATTGATCAGCAACGTCTTACCCGGTGTGGCTGAAGTTTTAGCTAAACCTTTATGATTGCAAAGCATATTGATAAGACTAGACTTACCCACATTGCTTCGACCGATAAAGGCGTACTCAGCCTTATTATCCTTTGGACACATGCTCACTCGTGGAGCAGATATTGTAAATTCAGATTTCTTAATTTCCATCGTTATGTTTTCTATTATTATGTTAATCACTAAATGTCAGCAAACGAACTAATCAAAAGTTCAATGTTCAAACCTCAAAGTTCAATGTTCAAACCTCAAAGTCTATAGCATCTCTGACAATTCCAGCCATCTCATTTCCTTCTCATCAAGTTCATCCTTGATTTCCGGCAGGCGCTTGCTCTTTTCCGTCAGTTCGTCTACCGAAAGCGTTCCACTGCACAGAGCTTCCTCCAACTTCTTCTGTTCTTCGGTGAGCTTATCAATTTCCTGGGTCAGCTGTTCATATTCACGCTTCTCCTTGTAGCTCATCTTGCGCTTGTTCTCAAAGTTGGCGTCACGCTTGGCTGTGCCGGCGCCATCATTGACTGCAGCATTATTGCTGGCAGTTTTAGCCGCAGCCGCAGCTTTCTCTGCCTCATCCTTCTCCTGCAATCGGCTCCAGTCACGGTATTGGGTATAGTTGCCAGGGAAATCCTGTATCTCGCCCTCGCCCTTGAACACCAGAAGATGATCCACTACCTTGTCCATGAAATAGCGGTCGTGACTTACTACGATAACGCAACCGGCGAAATCCTGCAAGTATTCCTCCAACACCTGGAGTGTCTGGATATCAAGGTCGTTGGTAGGCTCATCGAGAACCAGGAAGTTAGGATTCCTCATCAGCACCGTACAGAGATAGAGCTTACGCTTCTCGCCTCCACTCAACTTATATACGTAGTTGTGCTGCTCTTCTGGAGTAAAGAGGAAGAACTGCAGGAACTGCGAAGCCGTCATGTGCTTGCCATTACCCAAGTCGATATAATCGGCAATCTCAGTAATGACATCAATCACCTTCTGGTCTTCCTTGAACTTCAATCCCTCCTGCGAGAAATAACCGAAGCGAACCGTCTCACCGATGTCAAACTTACCGCTGTCCGGCTGAACTTCACCCAAGAGCATCTTGATGAAGGTAGACTTACCCGTTCCGTTATTACCCACAATACCCATCTTCTCGAATCGGGCAAAGTTGTAATAGAAGTTATCGAGTATCACCTTCTTCTTACCACGGTCATCGAAAGCCTTGCTTACATACTGACATTCAAATATCTTGGAACCGATATATACGGTAGAAGCCTTCAGACGCACCTGTCGGTCTTCGATACGCTGCTTAGCTACCTTCTCCAGTTCATAAAAGGCATCTTCACGATACTTTGCCTTATGACCACGAGCCTGAGGTTGGCGGCGCATCCAGTCCAACTCCCTGCGGTAGAGATTCTTGGAATGCTGAATTTCTGCCCGGAGATTATCCATGCGTTCCTGACGTTTCTCCAGATAGTAAGCATAATTGCCTCTATAGGTATAGATGGTCTTATCGTCAAGTTCCAGGATGGTATTGCACACCTTGTCCAGGAAGAAACGGTCGTGGGTAACCATGAAGATGGTCTTGTTTCCTCTGTTCAAGTATCCCTCCAGCCATTCTATCATTTCCAGGTCAAGGTGGTTGGTAGGCTCATCGAGCATCAGGAAATCGGGCTCCTCTATCAGCACATTAGCCAGGGCAACACGTTTCTGCTGTCCTCCGCTAAGCTGCCCCATCGGCTGCTCCATATTGGTAATATGTAGCTGGGTCAGGATCTGCTTGGCACGGAGCACCTTCTCCGGGTCTCCCTCATGATTGAAACATGCATCGAGCACACTCTCCTCCGGATCGAATTGAGGAGACTGTTCCAAATATCCTATCTTCAAATCGCGACGATAGATGATATCACCGCTTTCATGTCCCTCCTTATCCATCAGAACAGACATCAAGGTAGACTTTCCCGTGCCATTACGTGCCACGAGTCCCACCTTCTGTCCTTCTGCGATAGAGAAGGAAATCTTATCAAAAAGAACCTGCGCACCAAATCGTTTGGTGAGGTTTTGTACGTCTAAATATGGTATCTGACTAGCCATTCTGCAATTTTTTCATGCAAAGATAATGATTTTCGCTCAAAAAGTAGTATCTTTGCACCGTATTTTTAAGGAAACTTGCATATTTTATCGTATAATTGATTGTTTGCGGTAACTTTTGGGGCAGTTTTCGAAGATAAAAAGATTAGAAAATTAAAAAGACATATTAAGAATGGAATTAGCAAGTAAGTACGATCCACAAGCAGTGGAAAGTAAATGGTATCAGTACTGGCTCGACAACAAGCTTTTCAGCTCTAAGCCAGATGGTCGTGAACCTTATACAGTGGTGATCCCTCCACCAAACGTAACGGGTGTGCTCCACATGGGACACATGCTCAACAATACTATCCAGGATATTCTCGTTCGCCGTGCTCGCATGGAGGGCAAGAACGCTTGTTGGGTACCTGGAACCGACCACGCCAGTATCGCTACCGAGGCTAAGGTGGTTAACCGCCTCGCCCAGCAGGGTATCAAGAAGACCGACCTTACCCGCGAGGAGTTCCTCAAGCACGCTTGGGACTGGACTCACGAGCACGGTGGCATCATCCTCAAGCAGCTCCGCAAGCTCGGTGCCAGCTGCGACTGGGACCGCACAGCATTCACCATGGACGAGACCCGTTCCCGTGCCGTCATCCACGTATTCTGCGACCTTTACCAGAAGGGCCTCATCTATCGTGGCGTGCGCATGGTTAACTGGGACCCTAAGGCTCAGACTGCACTCTCTGACGAGGAGGTTATCTACAAGGATGAGCACTCTAAGCTCTACCATCTGAAGTATTATGTAGTAGAGCAGGACTGCCAGCAGGTGGACGAGGAGAACGTGATTCACAAGGATGAGAAGGGATATTATGCAGTAGTAGCAACCACCCGTCCTGAGACCATCATGGGCGACTCTGCCATGTGTATCAACCCAGAGGATAAGAAGAATACCTGGTTGAAGGGTAAGCACGTGATTGTGCCTCTCGTAAACCGCGAGATTCCTGTCATCGAGGATACATACGTAGATATCGAGTTCGGTACCGGTTGCTTGAAGGTAACTCCAGCTCACGATATCAACGACCACGCACTCGGTTTGAAGCACGGTTTGGAAACCATCGATATCTTCAACGACAACGGTACCATCAGCGAGGCAGCAGGTCTCTATGTTGGCATGGACCGCATGGACGTGCGCAAGCAGATTTCCATCGACCTTCAGAATGCCGGCCTGATGGAGAAGATTGAGGACTATAATAATAAGGTGGGCTTCTCTGAGCGCACCAATGTGCCTATCGAGCCAAAGCTCTCTACACAGTGGTTCCTCAAGATGCAGCACTTTGCTGACATCGCCCTCCCTCCAGTAATGGACGATGACATCGAGTTCTATCCTAAGAAGTACAAGAACACCTATCGCCACTGGTTGGAGAACATCAAGGATTGGTGTATCAGCCGTCAGCTCTGGTGGGGTCACCGCATCCCAGCTTACTACTTCGACAATGCCGGCAAGAAGGATTTCGTGGTAGCAGAGACTGCAGAGGAAGCGCTGAAGCTTGCTCAGGAGAAGAATGCCAGCATCAAGGCTGAGGATCTTGAGCAGGAGAGCGACTGCCTCGACACTTGGTTCTCTTCATGGTTGTGGCCTATCTCTCTGTTTGATGGCATCGAGCATCCAGACAACGAGGAGATCAACTACTACTACCCTACTTCCGACCTCGTAACTGGTCCGGATATCATCTTCTTCTGGGTAGCACGTATGATCATGGCTGGCTACGAATATCGTGGCAAGATGCCATTCAAGCACGTATATTTCACAGGTATCGTCCGCGATAAGCTCGGCCGCAAGATGAGTAAGAGTCTCGGTAACTCACCAGACCCATTGGATCTGATTGACAAGTTTGGTGCCGACGGTGTTCGTATGGGTATGATGCTCAGTGCTCCAGCCGGCAACGACATCCTCTTCGACGAGAGCCTTTGCGAGCAGGGACGTAACTTCAACAATAAGATCTGGAATGCCTTCCGCCTCGTGAAGGGTTGGGAGACTGCAGATATCGAGCAGCCTAAGAGTGCAGAAATCGCCGTGAAGTGGTTTGATGCCAAACTCAAGGAGGTGAACGAAGAGATGCAGAAGCAGTTCAAGGACTACCGTATCTCTGAGGCTTTGATGACTGTATATAAGCTGTTCTGGGATGAGTTCTCATCTTGGTACCTGGAGATGGTGAAGCCAGCTTACGGCCAGCCTATCGACCAGAAGAGCTACGACGCTACCCTCCGTTTCTTCGATGCCCTTCTGAAGATGTTGCATCCATTCATGCCATTCATCACCGAGGAATTGTGGCAGCACATCTACGACCGCAAGGATGGCGAGAGCATCATGCGCGAGAAGCTGGAGATTCCTGCACCTACAGCTGAGGAGCAGAAGTTGGCAGCTGATATCGAGGCTGTGAAGCAGATTATTGCCGGCGTTCGTACCGTTCGCAACCAGAAGAACATTGCCCAGAAGGAGCAGTTGTCTCTTCAGGTAGTAGGCAAGAACGATTTCGAGGCTTACAACGACGTAACTCTAAAGATGGCCAACCTCGACAAGATTGAGGTCATCGCAGAGAAGAGTGCCGATGCATCAAGCTTCATGGTAGGTACCGACGAGTTTGCCGTTCCATTGGGCGACCTCATCGACGTGGCAGCCGAGATTGAGAAGGCAGAGGCTCAGCTCAAGCACCTGGAGGGCTTCCTGATGGGTGTACGCAAGAAGCTCAGCAATGAGAACTTCGTAGCTCACGCTCCTGAGAAGGTAGTTGCCCTGGAGCGCAAGAAGGAAAGCGACTCTGTAGAGAAGATCGCTGCCCTCAAGGCAACCATCGAGGAACTCAAGAAGAAGTAATAATATTATATTTGTCATGTTAAGCGTTGAATGTTAAGTGTTTGAACTTAGCATTTCACGCTTAACATTTCATATTTTAAGAGAAACATGATCAAGAAGCTTTTCACCTTATTTATATGTTTGTTTTCGCTTGCTATGACTTTCACCAGTTGTAGCGATGAAGCCGTTGATGTGGAAACAGTCAACAAGCAGACTATTTTCGTCTTCTTTCCATGGACAGGCGATACGGGCTCATCGGGTCTATATAGTGAATTGAAAAATAATGTAGACAGTATGTGCGCTGGCATTGTTGACAAGAAGGGACTTACCAATACAAGAGTTTTGGTTTTCTTCACCGAAAAATACAATCAGAGCACACTCTACGATCTTCAGTATGACGCAACAACCAAGACCGTGAACCGTATTCCTATCAAGAAATACGAAGGCAACCGTCATTGCACAGCTGAAGGATTCGCTGACTTGCTGAACGATGTAAGACAAAACGCAGAAGCCCTCAACTACTCCTTGATTATCGGAGCACATGGTTGCGGATGGACTTACGCCAACGACTGGGTGAATTATCCATATAAGGCACGACCAAAAGGCGGTTCCATCAGAAATGGAAATGATGAAAATGCTGTATCCAATGCTACTTCCAACAGTTTTAGCGGCATCCAGTTTGGCAATGATCCCAACAAACCTGTCACCCGCTTCTTTGGAAGCGTAAGTCAGGCAGACAATGCCATCGATGTCACCACCTTAGCAGAAGGCATCAAACTCAGCGGACTCAAGATGCAATTCATCCTCTTCGATGCCTGCTACATGGGCAATGTGGAGACGGCTTACGAACTGAAGGATGTAACCAACTTCCTGATCAGTTCCAGCAGCGAAGTGATGGGCGAAGGCATCCCATACAAGACTATATGGAGTTATCTCTGCTCATCTGTACCCAACTATTCAAGCGCAGTATCAGGCGTCGTCAACTTCTACAAGAACTCCAATGTCCCTTACTGCAACATGGCTGCAATAGACTGCCGACAGATAGACAAACTGGCAAGCATCATGAAGGAGATCAACAGCAAGTATACATTGGCTTCGACAGTGCCACTCGACTCTATCCAGCCTCTGGATGGTTTCTCGCCAAATCTCTTCTACGATCTCTCGGTTTACGTAGATAGCCTCTACCCTAGCGGCTATCTGAAAGATGAGTTCACATCACAATTAAAGCTCACCATCAAGGCAGCGGAACATACGGATGAAGCCTATACTGCCTTAATGAGTTTTTATGGCAAGACTTTCAAGGTGAAGAACTATTGCGGTCTTTCCATCTCCGACCCTAGCCAGAACAGCGTAGCTATCAAGGGAAGAGAGAAGACCGGTTGGTGGAAAGCTACACATTAACATGAAACGGTTTGACCACAGGTTAGACCGCTTCATTAAGTTCAATGTACAAAAAATAAAAGACAAAGATGGAATATTTTATCATAGACAATAACGGTCAGCAAGCAGGTCCTTTCAGTCAGGACCAGCTTGTCCAGAAAGCCATCAGCCCTGAAACATTAGTCTGGAAGCAGGGAATGGCAGATTGGACACCGGCTTGGAAAGTTGAAGAATTGAGAACTGTACTGGAGGCTGTTGAAGCCAACAAGACAAACGCCACGAACCAGCAGGAAAACCAAGAGCCTCAGCAGCAAACTTCTGAGCAGGCTCAGCAACAGGCTTACCAGCAAGGTTTCCAACAGGGAGCAGCCATGAATGCCAACTTCCAGCAGCAACCAAAGAAACGAAAGAGCCATATGGCAATGAAGCTGATTATCGGCTTGATTGTCTTCATCATAGCCGTTTTCGCTGTTTCCAATCCAGGAGCTGATGCCCACAAGGAGAAGGTTCGCACGGAAGTAGGCAAAGCCATCGAAAAGGCAACCAGCACTTCTGACAACAATTTCTTCACTCAAGCCCTCCGCTCGGTTGCCAAGATGATGGCGGGCAGCGTCATGGATGAAGCCATGAACCAGCTCTTCGAATACCACAACTACATCGTATGTTCTAAAGGTACCGTAGAGTTTAATGGCAAGCAGCACACCGTCAGCTTCGGTATCCTTGGCACAGTTTACACCATGAATGCCGATGATATGGTAAAGGCGCTGGAAGGTGCCGACAATCTGCAGCTGGAAGAAATGAACTCTTCCTCATCCGACGACACCTCTTCCATTGATGGAACCAACGATGAAAGCACCAGTTCTTCCGATGATACTTCTGATGATGAAGGTTTTGGTGCCAAGCTTCAGAAAAGACTGGAAGACAAGGCAAACCAGGCCATGGATAAAGCAGCAGACAAGGTAGGCAAGAAAATAGAAGAAAAGATAAACCAGAAGTTAGATGAGGCTACCGATTCTTCTAAAGTAGAAAAGCTTATCGATAAGATTCTGGATTTCCTATAATCTGCAGGAATTTCTAATGCTAGGCTAAGATTAATAAATGATGCCCAGCATCATCTTAAGAAATATAAGAAAGAGGGTGCGTCATAAGTTTATGACACACCCTCTTTTTGTTGATATAAATATGTTGTACGATAGTTGTTCCATCAGCGTCATTAATCACAGCCTATTCTGCCAGTAGTATATCACCAATACAGCGTCCCCACTATATTCCAAGTAGTTACACCTATCAGTT
>ERZ773193.2254-NODE-2254-length-21235-cov-20.120869_pt1 | contig 21235 bp, 18 predicted proteins | sample MGYA00511110_ERZ773193 | MGnify/ENA primary metagenome ERZ773193 (study PRJEB29015, sample SAMEA2737784) | human gut metagenome | biome: human gut; feature: human-associated habitat; material: faeces | place: China | collected 2012 ...
CGGCAACATCGCCGTCGATCCGGGCACCAACCGGATAGCCGACACTAATATCTTCGCCTCAGGCGATGCCGTCAGCGGTGCCAGCCTCGTTGTCCGTGCCATGGCCTCCGGTCGCAAAGCAGCAGCCGCTATCGACAAATACCTGCACCCCCATAAATCATAATTCATAATTCATAAATCATAATTCCCATGTGTGGTATTACAGCAATCTTCAACATCCATAGCAGCGCCGCCGACCTTCGTCAGCAAGCCCTGAAAATGAGTAAACGTATCCGTCACCGCGGCCCGGACTGGAGCGGCATCTATCAAGGAAAAACCGCCATCCTCGCCCATGAACGCCTCTCCATCGTCGATCCTGCATCCGGCGGACAACCGCTGAGAAGCAAAGACGGCAAACTGATCCTCACCGTCAACGGCGAGATATATAACCATCGCGAACTCCGCGGACAGTTGAAAGACGAATACGAATTCCAGACCGGAAGCGACTGCGAGGTCATCCTCGCCCTCTACCGCAAATACGGCGTGGGATGCGTGGAAAAGCTGAGCGGGATCTTCGGATTCGCTCTCTACGACGAAGCGAACGACTGTTACCTGATCGCCCGCGATCCGATCGGCGTCATCCCCCTCTATATCGGCCACGACGACGAAGGGCATCTCCTTGTGTCATCCGAACTGAAAGGGCTCGAAGGCTTCGCCACCGCATACGGCCAGTTCCCTCCGGGACACTATTTCTATAGCCGTGATAAGGATTTCACCCGCTGGTATATCCGCGACTGGATGCAATATGATAACGTGAAAGATAATCCTGCCAGCGTAGAGGAACTGCACGATGCCCTCGAAGCGGCCGTACGCCGCCAACTGATGAGCGACGTGCCCTATGGCGTACTCCTTTCCGGCGGTCTGGACTCGTCCATCACCTCCGCCATAGCCAAAAAATACGCAGCCAAACGCATCGAGACCGAAGGGAAGGCAGATGCATGGTGGCCGCAGCTGCACTCCTTCGCTGTCGGTCTCAAAGGAGCGCCTGATTTAGTGGCAGCCAAGAAAGTGGCCGATTATATCGGTACTGTCCACCACGAGATCAACTACACGATCGAGGAAGGGCTCGATGCCATTCGTGACGTGATCTACTACATCGAGACATACGACGTGACGACTGTCCGCGCCTCCACTCCGATGTACCTGTTGGCTCGCGTAATCAAGTCGATGGGTATAAAGATGGTGTTGAGCGGCGAAGGGGCGGATGAGGTGTTCGGGGGTTACCTCTATTTCCACAAAGCCCCGGATGCGAAAGCATTCCACGAAGAGACCGTCCGTAAACTGAGCAAACTCTATATGTATGACTGTCTACGGGCTAACAAAAGCTTATGTGCTTGGGGTGTGGAAGGTCGCGTTCCTTTCCTCGACAAAGAGTTTCTCGATATTGCCATGCGCCTCAACCCTGAAGCCAAAATGTGTCCCGGTAGCGTGATCGAGAAGAAAATTCTCCGCGAGGCTTTCGCCGATGTGCTCCCCTCGGAAATAGCCTGGCGGCAGAAGGAACAATTCTCCGACGGCGTCGGCTACAGCTGGATCGACACGCTGAAAAAGGTGACCGCCCAAGCCGTCAGCGACACTGAAATGGCGAATGCCGCCCGGCGCTTCCCGATCAACACGCCTCAGAACAAAGAAGAATACTTCTACCGTACCATCTTCGAAGAGCATTTTCCCAGTGAAAGTGCCGCCCGCAGCGTGCCGAGCGTACCGAGCGTTGCCTGCTCCACCGCCGAAGCTCTCGCTTGGGATACCGCCTTCAAGAACATGAACGACCCCAGCGGACGGGCGGTGAAAGGGGTACATGAAGCGGCATACTGACATACCGATCTCCGTAACAAAACACACTCAAATCTGTATGTTATATAAAAAACAGAAACAAACCTCTAAACTGAAGTTTGCTTCTGTTTTTATATGACCTTCACTAATCCCGCACGCAACGGATAGGGAAATAACAAGCTCCGACTGCTGCCGCTGAGACATTATTATTAATCATATCATTGTCGCCATCCAAATATGGAAGCATCGGAATTCCCTTTGACAAGATATCGACCCAAAATAAGACAGTTCCTTCTAACTCCGTTGAATTAAACTTAGGAGTATTGGTTTTACCAAACCCTGTTGTCTGTCCCAGTGCAGGCACAGCATAAAGTGAAAGTCCACTCAAATTATCAGGAGTATTATCACCAGACTTCCACCATTGAGCAGCCACCCAATCACGACTATCTTTATTTTCCGCCACATTAGAAGCCATCATATGCCACCAGTCAAAGCCAAAAATATAATCAATATATTCCATGTCTGCATAATAATTTCCAAATACACCATGCGTAAAACTTGTCGGAATATGCCACCCTTCGGGGCAAAGACTATTATTAGTTTGTCCTTCTATATCTTGTGAAAGAATATTGTAATCTGAACCAAGATTCTGGACATATGGATCGTAATCTCCCGCCACAGCCGAAAAGTTATAATGCAAACCATATCGTTTCTTCACCTCATCGCTCTGACTTTCCACATCAAAACTATCATCTTTCTTATAATAATCATACATAGCTGCTTTCTGATACTGAGTACCTGTCGAATATTCGTTAAGATAAACAGTTTGAGACTTTTGGTCATCCGTTGCGCTCCGCTGATAAACCAAAGAAGTTCCATCCTTAAACTTTGTAGCACGCAAATTCTCTCTCATCCAATAAGACGCTCCTATCTTGACAATAGGATACTCAATACCGTCAGCATCCGAAATGGTATAGGGTTCTAACTTATACTTATCAATCCCATTTTTGCATTCCTTGACATTTTTAGATGATGTAATCATCAATTTGGAGATTTCCTCCTTCCCTCCAGTTCCCGCAATAAAAGCTGCAAGAGGTGACACATTACCATTTTCATAACTACCCCGCATTGTCCAACCAATGTTACCTCCGGCAATATTCCTACTGCCTTTAGCACCTCCTAGATATTTCGCTATATATCCATTGGCAAGGTCTACCTTGTTATCTTCACCTACAGGATAAACGGCTACGACCTGATAAGTCACGCCATTTTGCCCCGGAATACGGCCGAACCCTTCCTTACAGATCTCCGCAACCTGCTTATCGCCATCCATCACTTTCCACACGTTGGATTTATCCCAATCTATATCATTTATATCGATATAATTCTCAACTGTGACAGGCATACTGAACCGGGTTCCATCAGTCAAGATAAATTCCACATAGTCATCATAGACCTTCACATCGCTAAAGAACGAGCTACCACCGCCCCCACCGCTACCGGCAGGACCTTGTGAGCCGGTCGGACCCTGTTCTCCCGTTTCGCCACGCTCACCTGAAACTTTCGCCCACTGCTTACCTCCGTCTACAGAAAGATAAACGGCAGTATCATTCTTCTTACCCCCGCCAATCAGAATGGCATCATCCGGCAATTGGCTTCCTAATTTCAATTCAGGAGGTATACTCTGTGTATTAGCGCCGATTATATTGCCTTCAGAATCTTTCATCAGTTCGCCGTCAAGTGTCCAATACCAATTTCCATCTTCCGACTGCTTTATACCGATTAGGGGGGTATTCCCTTTTTCGCCTTTCTCGCCGTGATAGATCGTAGCCGGTTCCTGATTCTTAAAACGTATCGTATAACCGACCGTATCACTGCCTAAAACCACAGGAGTGACATCCGTGATATAGTCATTTTCGTCCATCAACTTTTGAAGAGCATCAATATTGCTACTGGCCGCAGCCTGCCAGGTTTCCAAAGCTTCGATACGGTTCTCCAATCCCGAAATCTTATTCCATAAATCTTCATCATTATAGCATCCGGTCATAAACACAGCAGAAAGAGCTAACCAAACACAAATACTCGTTTTTATCTTTTTCATTTTTCTTCTTATTTGCAAATCAGTTTGAAACTATCCACCCAGAGGGTGCTGCCCACGGCTCCCAGGAAGTTGGCGCCGTCAGAACTTGATGAGCAGACGATGGCAAGACTGTAGCCGCCGTTTTTCAGCTTCTGTGGATCGATGGTCTTGCCGTAGGATTGATAGTCGAAATCTACGCTGAAGTGATGCCATTCCGGCGTGTTTCCGATTGCCACCTTGCCGTTGTCGTCATGGGTTTCGCCTACCAGGGCGAGAGCCACAATCTGCTTGCTGCTCTGTACGTTATCTCCGTAGAGTACTACCTGGTTTCCCTTCTCGTCGATGTTCTCGTAGAGCACGGCGTAGATGGTTCCGTAGTCCTTGCGGTCCAGCTCCTTCATTTCCTTGTCGGTGAATTTCTCTCCAGCCTGATACTTGTACCAGCCTTCCAGCTTGAGGGGTTTGCTGCTGAAACTGAACGGACGGCCGAACTTGGTAGCTTTCATCGCATCGCGCAGGGCACCGGTGGCGTCAAACTGTCCGATAAAGAGATTGCCGGCAGCGATAGGCTTCTTCACCATGTCGGCAAGCTTGCTGGTGCGCTGTGTGGTGAGCTTCACGCCCTTGCCCTGATAGCCTTCTTCTATCATCGTGGTAGGATATTCCTCCGGTTTAGCCGAACTGTTGCTTATCTTGAATCCCGGGTTTCCGGTTGCCCAGATGTCGAGTTCTTCGCCGTTCCAGTTTTCCTTCCAGTTGTAGTATCCCTTGTTGAGGTAGGCATTTTCGAATTCGAATTCAAATTCGTTGCTCATGGCGGTCTGTCCCTTCTTGATGCTCACCTGATAGGTGCGGGTCCATTGCTTGTCTTCTGATGTAACTACGTATGTTACAGGACCTTTTGAGAAGTCGTGCACGCTTCCGCTTTCGGGCTGGATGGTGGCGCCTGGGGTGAGTCGGAACTCCGGAGCCTGCCTGCTGAGGATGGCAAACGGACGCATGGTAAACTCTATCTTGTCCTGGTCGCTCTGCACGTTGACGAGGGTATCTGCCGCATTGGCAAACCACAGTTTCAGCAGTGGTCCGGGCTGGATATAAGCCTGTTCGATGTCGCATTCGGCATTGAGGGGCTCATCCTTGAAGCAAGATGTCAGCGAGAGGGTGCTGGCAGCAGTGAGAGATGCAATTATAAATTGAGATAAAACCTTTACTTTCATTTTGTTAAAACTTTTACTGTCTATAATCGATATATAAATCCGATGGCAAAGATACGATGAAAACGTGTAAATGCCAAATATTTTTCGTTTTATTTAACTAGTTAACAGAGAATTTGAATATTTCTGTTCGTTTTTTGGATAAAAGAAGTGCCCTGAAGGCTGGAAAAGCATCTTGTAATCAATGCTTTCCCTCTTCAGGGCTTTAGAATGATTCCCGCTGGAATCCTTCAAGCTTCTCTGGGTGTAGGATTCTTTTTACAATCCTACGTCTCCTGAGTCGGTGTTGCCAGAGTCGGTCTTGCCAGAGTCAGTGTTGCCAGAGTCAGTGCTGCCCGGATCGGTGCTGCCTGGGTCAGTCTTGCCTGGGTCGGTGCCCTTGCTGTTGTCGAGACCCGTGTACTCGGTCATCTCCTCAGCCTTCACGTTGCGGAGCATGTTCTTCACGCGCTTGCCCTGTTCCATCTCGGTGGCAGGCAGGAAGATGACGTGTATGCCCTTGATGTTGGCACTGGTGAACTTCTTGGCGCTGTCGGCTGGGGTAGTGGTGAATCCTACCTTGAAGGAGCCGAATCCGTCGAGCACTACTCGCTTGCCGTCGGCGAGACCGTAGCCGATCTCGGTTTCCAGGGCATTGATTACAGCGATGATGTCTGGCTCGGTCAGGGTGCATCGCTTGCTGATCTTGCCAGCAATCTCCTTGGTGTCAATAACACCGTCTACTACTGCTCGTCCATAGACCTTACCTTTGGTCTTGGAGTTCTTGCGGTTGTTAACTACTTTTCTGTACTTTACGCTCATAGTTTCGACGGATTTGCAATCCGTCGTCAAAAAATGTCCTAACCTCTTTGTGCCAGGGGATTTGTAATCCCCGGTAATCGGTTTGGCTCATTTGTTATAGTGGGATTACAAATCCCCCGTTTTCATAGGTCGAACCTTTTCTTTTACGGCGGATTTCAAATCCGCCGGGACGGACGGGGCCTTGCTGACAGTGAAGAAAAATCTGCGCCATCTGCGAAATTTGCGTGACTTTAAAAAACAGCAAGGATGTTCCGATGATTTTTCCGTGCGTAATCGCCTTTGACAAAAAAAATCCCGGCACTTCTCACGAAGAGCCGGGATAAGATGACTTTTTAAACTACAGGGAATGCTAACAATAAACAAACCCTTATTTTTTCCTTTATTATGTCTCAGACTTAATTATGCCTTGCCTTCCATCTGAGCCTTGAGCTTAGCAAGTGCATCGATGTCACCGAGTGATGTGCTAGCTGCTACGTTGTTGATTGTAGGAGCATCGCTCTTGCGGCCACCGTTGCTGTGCTTGCGTGCTGGCTTAGATACAGGCTCGTCCTTACCCTCCTCGAATGTACGAGAGTGAGAGAGGATGATGCGCTTTGTCTCCTTAACGAACTCGATTACCTTGAAGTCGAGCTCCTCGCCCTTCTTAGCCATTGAGCCGTCAGCCTTTGTGAGGTGCTTTGGAGTAGCGAAGCCTTCGCCACCCTCGTTGAGAGCAACTACAGCACCCTTATCCATCATATCGATAATCTTACCAGTGTGAACAGAACCTGGAGTGTAGATTGTCTCATACTCATCCCATGGGTTCTTCTCCAACTGCTTGTGACCAAGGCTCAAGCGACGGTTCTCCTTATCGATTTCGAGAACTACTACATCGAGAGTTGCACCAACTGCTGTGAACTCTGATGGGTGCTTGATCTTCTTTGTCCAAGAGAGGTCAGAGATGTGGATCAAACCATCAACACCTTCCTCGAGCTCTACGAAGATACCGAAGTTAGTGAAGTTGCGAACCTTAGCAACGTGCTTGCTGCCTACAGGGAACTTAGTATCGATAGTTTCCCATGGGTCTTCCTTGAGCTGCTTGATACCAAGGCTCATCTTGCGCTCAGCACGGTCGAGAGTCAGGATAACAGCCTCTACATCGTCGCCAACCTTCATGAAGTCGTTAGCAGAACGGAGGTGCTGGCTCCAAGACATCTCAGAAACGTGGATCAAGCCCTCTACACCTGGAGCAATCTCAACGAATGCACCGTAGTCAGCCATAACCACTACCTTACCCTTCACGTGATCACCAACCTTGAGGTTTGGATCAAGAGCATCCCATGGATGTGGAGTGAGCTGCTTCAAACCGAGAGCGATACGCTTCTTCTCCTCATCGAAGTCGAGGATAACAACATTGATCTTCTGGTCGAGAGAAACAACCTCGTGTGGATCGCTTACGCGGCCCCAAGAGAGGTCTGTGATGTGGATCAAACCGTCTACGCCACCAAGGTCAACGAATACACCGTAAGTAGTGATGTTCTTAACGGTACCTTCGAGGATCTGACCCTTTTCGAGCTTGCCGATGATCTCTTTACGCTGCTGCTCCAACTCCTGCTCGATGAGCGCCTTGTGAGAAACAACAACGTTGCGGAACTCCTGGTTGATCTTTACAACCTTGAACTCCATTGTCTTGCCTACGAATACGTCGTAGTCGCGTATAGGATGAACGTCGATCTGGCTTCCTGGCAAGAAAGCCTCGATACCGAAGACGTCAACGATCATACCGCCCTTAGTGCGGCACTTGATGTAACCCTGGATGATCTCCTCGTTCTCGAGAGCAGCGTTAACACGCTCCCAAGACTTGCTGAGGCGAGCCTTCTTGTGAGAGAGTACCAACTGACCCTTTACGTCCTCCTGGTTCTCTACGTAAACCTCTACCTTGTCGCCTACCTTGAGGTCTGGGTTGTAACGGAACTCAGAAGCTGGGATGATACCGTCGCTCTTGTAGCCGATGTTTACGATAACCTCTTTCTTATCAACAGAGATTACTGTACCCTCTACTACCTGGTGCTCAGTTACCTTGTTCAATGTTTCGTCATAGGCCTTCTCGAGGTCCTCTTTGCTGACGCCTGCGTTTGTACCCTGCTCAAACTCTTCCCAATTGAAGTCGTCGAGTGGCTGTACGTTCTTGAAATTTGACATAAAAATTAATTAAAAATTTAAATTTAATAAAGTTTGACTTTATGTGAATTATATAAAACGGCTGCAAAATTACTCATTTTCTTTGATTTACAAGCGTTTATCTCCACTTTTCTTTCTTCTGTTAATGATATTTAACTAAAAAGGCTCTCTTTCCCTCTCTGCCGGATGCCTTTCGCCAGCTTTCTTCCTTATGGAACCGTTAACAATAAATAATGTATACATCTATTAATGATTACTTTCATTTTGTGCGCACACAGTCGGTTTTTTGTTTCATTTGCATGAAATTTGCGTTAAATACATTAAAAAAAAGACTCGAAATGCTTGTGATATCAAATAATTTGTTACCTTTGCCATTGAATTAGTAATTATGAAAATAATGATTTAACAGTAGAGAATATGACGCTGGTCATCCTTACCATATTAGTGCTTGCCTACGTGCTCATTGCAACTGAGAACGTGACCAAGGTGAACCGTGCTGCCGTGGCTATCTTTGCCGGAACGGTGGGATGGGTGCTATTTGTGTGCTTTGGTATGGACTTCGTTACCAGCGAGCATCTGGCTGACTATTCCCGGTTCCTCCATCTCGGAGACGCCGATTCCACAAGCACTACTGTCAAGTACTACATCTCCCGCAACATCTTCCTCCCTTGGGTGGGCAGGGCAGCTGAAATCGTGCTGTTCCTGCTGGCTACGATGACCATCGTGGAGATTCTCAACAACAATGGCTGCTTCGACTTCGTAAGACAGCTGTTGCGCACCCGCAGCAGCAAGAAGATGCTATGGACGCTCGCCATCGTTACTTTCCTGATTTCAATCAACCTCGATAACCTGACCACTACCGTGATGATGCTTACTATGATGCACGCCATCATACCTAGCCGCCGTCAGAGAATGATTTATGGCAGTGCCATCCTTCTGGCTGCCAACTGTGGCGGAGCACTCACCGTGATAGGTAATCCTGAAGGACTGGTGCTCTGGAATTCCGGAGCCGTCACAGCCACCGTCTTCTCTTTCTCCCTGCTTCTCCCTTGTCTCGCTGCCTGGCTCATCCCGACGGCGATGATGATGCGCATGCTGCCGGAGAGGGTAGACAGCGAATGGATCGTGATGCCTTATAGAGGCGATGATACAAGACTCAACGCATGGCAGAGACAGCTGATGCTCTTCGTGGGTATCGGCGGACTCTGGTTTATCCCTACATTCCATAACATCACCAAGCTCAGTCCGTTCCTGGGCGCATTGTGCGTGCTCAGCATCCTGTGGATTGTGAACGAAATCTTCAACCGCAAGCTCATGAACATGGATGCGATGGTGGAACGTCGCACCCCTAGAGTGCTGCAATATGGCGTGATACAGATGATTCTCTTCGTGATGGGAATAATAATGGCTGTTGGCGTAGTGAAGGAATCAGGCGCCTTCGACGACCTGATGAACCTGCTGGGCTGGGGAGAGGAGCGCCCTAACGTATGGCTGCACGGCATTGCTGCAGGCGTACTGAGTACCGTGCTCGACAACTTTGCCACCGCCATGAACTTCTTCTCACTGCACGACGTAGTGGGACTGGGCGACCCATCCATGGTCCTGGATTCAAACTACAGCACCAACGGACTCTACTGGCAGGTAGTAGCCTACTGCGTGATGGCAGGCGGCAACGTATTGGGCATCGGAACCATCAGCGGCCTTGCCCTGATGAAGATGGAACACATGCACATGGGCTGGTTCTTCCGCAACATCGGCTGGAAGGCTCTCGTGGGTGGCGTGGCAGGACTCGCTATCCTCTGGCTCTCCCATACCCTGATGGGCGGAACCATGTACCTGATGATTTAAACCATATCTGAAGAAGAAAAAGGGGATGGAAACACGCATCCCGAAGATGAAAAGGACAATTGGATCTAAGAGAAAAACAGAAACAATAAACTATTAATAAATTTATCATATATATAATAAGGTAATATAGTTATGGCAAAGATTAAGACTATAGGAATTTTGACTTCTGGAGGTGATGCTCCAGGTATGAACGCAGCAATCCGTGCTGTGACCCGTGCGGCCATCTACAACGGATTCAACGTGAAGGGTATTTACCGTGGCTATGACGGTCTCATCAATGATGAAATCGTACCATTCACTACAGAGAACGTGAGCGGTATCATCGGTACCGGAGGTACGATACTGAAGACAGCCCGTTCCAAGGAGTTCATGACCGAGGAAGGACGCCAGAAGGCTTTTGAGAATATCCAGAAAGAGGAAATAGATGCACTCGTTGTCATCGGAGGTAACGGTTCGCTTACCGGAGCGATGAATTTCGCAAGTGAGTTTGATATCTGCTGTATCGGATTGCCTGGTACCATCGACAACGACCTCTACGGCACTGACAATACCATCGGATATGATACAACCATGAACACCATCGTAGAGTGCGTGGACCGTATCCGTGATACAGCACAGAGCCACGAGCGTATCTTCTTCATCGAAGTGATGGGACGAGATGCCGGCTTCCTGGCTCAGAACTCAGCCATCGCCAGCGGTGCAGAGGCTGCCATCATCCCAGAGGACTCTACTGACGTAGACCAGTTGGCACAGTTCATGGAGCGTGGTATCCGCAAGTCAAAGAAGAGCTGTATCGTCATCGTGTCAGAGAGTCCTAAGTGTGGTGCGCTCTATTATGCAGACCGTGTACGCAAGGAGTTCCCTGAGTTCGACGTACGTGTATCTATCCTGGGTCACCTGCAGCGTGGCGGCCGTCCATCAGCCCGTGACCGCATCCTTGCCAGCCGTACCGGTTGCGGTGCCATCGAGGCAATCATGCAGGGTCAGCGCAACGTGATGATTGGCGTGCGCAACAACGAGGTGGTATACGTACCGCTTTCAGAGGCCATCCGTTCAGACAAGCCGTTCGACCGCAAGCTCATCAAGGTTCTCGACGAGTTGAGTATCTAAAAGAGACGGGTTGAGTATCGCGAAAAGGCGGTTGGGTATCCGAAAGAAGGATTCCTAATTTGAAAATTGTCTTAAACGGTACAAATGTGGTTTAATAAGGTATAAAAACCGTATAAAACCATAAAAAGATTTGCGGTTTTCATAAATTATTGTTACTTTTGCCGCCGGGAATTGAGGGAGCGGAGCCATGGGCGAGGTTCGTCAGTTCCCGGGCAAAACAGGGGCGAAGCCACTAGGCGAATCTCCCCACTATCTACTTGGTCAAGAAAGAAGCTGATACAACTCCTATTCCTGATTTCGAGCGAATAGAACAATAGAAAAATAATATAAAAAATAACCTTTAAATTAATAAGCTTATGTCACAAATTAACGGACGCATCTCGCAGATCATCGGTCCGGTTATCGACGTTTACTTCGATACCAAGGGCGAGAATCCTGAGAAGGTGCTTCCTAAGATCTACGAAGCTCTGAAGGTGAAACGCCCAGACGGACGCGAACTGGTCATCGAGGTGCAGCAGCACATCGGTGAGGACACAGTGCGCTGCGTTGCTATGGACAACACCGACGGCTTGCAGCGTGGCTTGGAGGTTGTCTCTACAGGCAATCCTATCGTCATGCCGGCAGGTGAGCAGATCAAGGGCCGTATGATGAATGTCATCGGACAGCCTATTGATGGTATGAAAGAATTGGACATGAAGGGCGCTTATCCTATCCACCGCGAAGCTCCTAAGTTTGACGAACTGTCAACCCATAAGGAGATGCTTGCTACCGGTATCAAGGTCATCGACCTGCTCGAGCCTTACATGAAGGGTGGTAAGATTGGTCTTTTCGGTGGAGCCGGTGTAGGTAAGACGGTGCTCATCATGGAGTTGATCAACAACATTGCCAAGGGACACAACGGATACTCTGTATTCGCAGGTGTAGGTGAGCGTACCCGTGAGGGTAACGACCTGATTCGAGACATGCTCGAGTCTGGCGTTATCAAGTATGGTGAGAAGTTCCGAAAGGCAATGGACGAAGGTAAGTGGGATCTTTCTCTCGTAGACCCAGAGGAGCTGGCAAAGAGTCAGGCTACCCTGGTATACGGACAGATGAACGAGCCACCTGGGGCACGTGCTTCAGTTGCGCTTTCAGGACTGACCGTTGCCGAGGAGTTCCGTGACCACGGAGGCAAGGACGGTGAGGCAGCAGATATCATGTTCTTCATCGACAACATCTTCCGTTTCACCCAGGCAGGTTCTGAGGTTTCTGCGTTGCTCGGTCGTATGCCATCAGCCGTAGGTTATCAGCCTACACTGGCTTCTGAGATGGGTGCCATGCAGGAGCGAATCACTTCTACCAAGAACGGTTCCATCACTTCCGTGCAGGCTGTATACGTTCCTGCCGACGACTTGACCGACCCTGCTCCAGCTACCACCTTTACCCACCTGGATGCTACCACAGAGCTTTCGCGTAAGATTGCCTCTCTCGGTATCTATCCTGCTGTAGACCCACTGGGTTCTACCTCTCGTATCCTCGACCCACTGATTGTGGGCAAGGCTCACTACGATTGTGCACAGCGAGTAAAGCAGTTGCTGCAGCGTTACAACGAGTTGCAGGATATCATCGCCATCCTCGGTATGGATGAGCTTTCGGATGAGGATAAGTTGACCGTGAACCGTGCACGTCGTGTACAGCGTTTCCTGAGTCAGCCATTCACCGTAGCTGAGCAGTTCACCGGTCTGAAGGGTGTGATGGTTCCTATCGAAGAGACTATCAAGGGCTTCAACGCCATCCTTGACGGTGAGGTAGACGACCTGCCAGAGCAGGCATTCCTCAACGTAGGTACTATCGAGGATGCGAAGGAGAAGGCTAAGCAGTTGCTCGCAGCAGCACAGGCGTAATCTTTAAATCCACGGCTTATGTTACAGCTAAAGATAGTATCTCCTGAGAAAGTAGTCTTCCAGGGTGAGGTGGAGAGCGTACTGGTTCCGGGAACCCTCGGCTCGTTCGAGATTCTCAAAGACCACGCACCTATCATCTCTTCGCTCGAAGTGGGCAAGGTAGAGTATACCACCAAGGAAGGCAAGCAGGCAATGAACATCAAGGGCGGATTCGTGGAATGTAAGAAAAACGAAGTAAGCCTTTGCGTAGAAGTTTAGATTAATTAATAATTGATAATTAACAATTAATAATTATACATTGTACATTGTCAATTATATATTATACTTAGAACAATGGAAAAAGAAGAAAAGTTGCGCTTGCAGACTATCAGACAGGCGAGTATCAGGTATAAGCAGATTTCTCTGTGGCTTACAGCAGCAGTGGCTCTTGCCGTGCTCTTTGCCTGCAGATTGTCTGCTCAATGCGATGATATGATAGCCCAGGTTGTTAACCCGCTGGTAGTGAGTGCGATATTCTCGCTCGTTGCAAGTACTGCTTATGGTGAAGCCTGGAAGGCTGTGGCTAAATCATCTCCCGCCAATCTCGCCAAGTTCTACCTGGCGGCATTGGTCTTGAAGCTGATGGCCGGTACACTGGTGTTCCTCATCTACGTGCTGGTATGCGACAGGCAGAACATCCTGGGATTCACTGCCATCTTCGCCCTGTTCTATGTAGTGCTTCTCGTGTTCGACTGCATCTACTTCGCTCGGGTAGAGAAAAAGAACCGTCTTTCATAAGCGGTTCTGAAACAAATAATTAACTGAACTTTCGCATATGGAGAAGTTAAGTGAAGTTAGGGAAGTTAGAAGGAAGTTAAGGGACACATGTCCTACGTTTTACGCTAGAAGACTATTCTCCCTTAACGTCCAGAACGACCGTAGGGAGTGATAACTTCTTTGACTTCAATCAATTCCCTCACTTGCGAATAATTAATAAACACAAGTAAGAATTAAAGAATATGAAACATCTCAAGCAATTCCTCTTGATGGCGATGCTGCTCTTCACGCTGGCACCTGTGCAGGTATCGGCCAAGGAGAACATCGACGTGAAAGAGATATTGTGGGGTCATATCAAGGATTCTTATGAATGGCATATCACTAAGGTGGGAGATCATCCCGTAGTGATTCATCTGCCTATCATCGTGAAGAGCTCAACGGGCTGGCACGTCTTCTGCAGCAGCCAATTCTCGGAAGAGAAGGATGCCAACGGAGACCGTCCGGGACCATTCAACCTCGTCATCAAGAACGGTGATGCACAGACGAATCCCAACAAGATAGTAGAGAAGGTGGGAGGTCAGGAGGTTCGTCCTCTCGACATCTCCATCACGAAGACCGTTTGCGTGCTCTTCATCGACGCTATCATCCTGTTGCTCTGCATCCTGATACCAGCCAGCTGGTGCAGGAAGCACAAGGTGGATGACCCTGCACCAAAGGGATTTACAGGACTGATGCACATGTTCGTCATGTCGGTATATGACGATGTGATCAAGGCTACACTGGGTAAGGAAGCCCCTAAGTATGCACCATGGCTGCTTACTTGCTTCTTCTTCATCTTCGTGGCCAATATCATGGGTATCGTACCATTCCCTCCAGGTGGTGGTAACCTGACAGGTAATATCGCCTGCACCGCATTCTTCGGTGTGACGACTTTCCTGATCACCAACTTCACCGGTACGAAGGAATACTGGAAGGACATCTTCTGGCCAGAAGTACCAACCTGGCTGAAGGTTCCAGTGCCATTGATGCCATTCATCGAGCTTTTCGGTATCTTCACGAAACCGTTGGCTTTGATTATCCGACTCTTCGCCAACATGATGGCGGGTCACGCCATCGCACTTTCGTTTGCGGCTATCATTTTCATCATGTTCAACATCAGTGAGAATGCTATCGCCAACTATGTGGCAGGTACGGGTATGACAGCAGTAAGTATTGCGATGAGTGTCTTCATGATGCTCCTCGAAGTATTGGTAAGCTACATTCAGGCATTGGTATTCACCATGCTGAGTGCAGTATTCATCTCGCTGGCTCATGTAAAGTCTCATGAGGCTGAGCCAGAGGTTGCTTAATACATTGAACTTTGAAGTTTGAACTTTATGAGAAGTTTGAACATTGGACTTCATGATTTGATGTAGAGGCAAAATTTCAATTAAACAATAAATAAAGAAAATATTAACAACTTAAATTATAAGATTATGTTATCACTTTTATTAGCAGCAGAGATTGCAAAGTTGGGTGCCGCAGTAGGTGCAGGTTTGGCCGCTATTGGCGCAGGTATTGGTATCGGTCGCATTGGTGGCCAGGCTATGGACGCTATGGCACGCCAGCCAGAGAAGATGGGCGACCTCCGTTCTTCTATGATTATTGCAGCTGCGTTGGTTGAGGGTGTTGCGTTCTTCGCTGTCATCATCGCCATCTTGGCAATCGTTATGTAATCATCTCATATGTCACTATCATCAGCCCCGGATCAAGGATATCCTCCAGAGTTTCTGCCGGATTCTGAAGCCGGGGTAGGATAGAGACTATTCTAGAGTTAGTTAAAATAAAAACGTTTAAGTAAAACTTTAACCAGTATATATGGATTTATTGATTCCTGATAGCGGTTTGCTCTTTTGGATGACAGTCGTTTTTCTGATTGTCTTCGTCATCTTGAGAAAGGCTGGTTTCGGAGCCATCGTCAAGATGGTGACCGAGCGCAAGGCCTTCATCGACGAGAGCCTGAAGAAAGCTCACGAGGCCAACGAGAAGCTTGCCAATATCCAAAAAGAAGGTGAATCCATCTTGCAGGAAGCTCGCGAGAAGCAGGCTGCCATCCTCAGAGAGGCTGCCGAAACACGCGACGCCATCGTAGAGGAAGCACAGAATAAGGCTCGCGAAGAGGGAGCAAGACTCCTCTCTGACGCCAAGGCACAGATTGAATCGGAGAAGCAGAACGCCATTCGCGAAATCCGCGGTCAGGTGGCTGAACTCTCTGTTCAGATTGCTGAGAAGGTGCTCAAGGCTAAGCTCTCTGACGACAAGGCACAGATGGATATGATAAATCGACTGCTGGACGAGGTTTCTTCTGACAACAAATAGTAAAGCTTATGGATATAGGTGTAATATCGGTGCGTTATGCCCGTGCCCTCATCAAGAGCGCACTCAGCATGAAGCTCGAAGATCAGGTCTACCAGGAGATGCAGACGCTCTACAAGAGCTACATCGACGTGCCTGAACTGAGATTTACGATAGACAACCCTATGCTCTCTAAAGACAAGAAGCTGGCGCTTCTCACCACAGCCCTGGGCAACAACCCATCCGAGCTGAGCAAGAAGTTCATCGCACTCGTACTGAAAGAGGATAGGGAGAGCACCCTGCAATTCATGGCTGCTTCGTATATCACTCTTTACAGGAAACAGAAGAACATCATCCGCGGTAAGCTGATCACCGCCACTGCCGTTGACGCCTCTACTGAGGATAAGATGCGCAAGATGGTGGAGCAGAGAACGCAAGGTACTGTGGAGTTCAAGACTGAGGTGAACCCGGATATCATCGGTGGTTTCATCCTTGAGTATGATACTTACAGAATGGATGCGAGCGTAAAGACTAAGCTCAACAACATTCTGACACAGCTCAAAAAGTAATTTTTTTGAGTAGTTAAGAATTTAAGAAGTTAAAGGAGTTAAGACAACACCTTTATCCTGATAAAACAGGAGGACTTCTTAATAATGAGAGAAACTGGATATAAGATAAGCTATTGTCTTAACTCCTTTAACTTCTTTCAACTCCTTAACTCCTCATTTAACAATTAAAATAAATAAACAATGTCAGATAAAATTAAACCAAGTGAAGTGTCTGAAGTTCTTCAGCAGCAACTGCAGGAGGTGAATAGCTCTGAAAAGTTTGACGAGGTCGGTACTGTTCTCACCGTCAGCGATGGTGTGGCACGTATCTACGGACTCCGCAACGCAGAGGCTAACGAACTTCTTGAGTTCGAGAACGGCACTATGGCGATTGTCATGAACTTGGAGGAAGACAATGTAGGTTGTGTCCTCTTAGGTCCTACTGCTGGCATCAAGGAGGGACAGAGCGTGAAGCGTACACACCGTATCGCTTCCATCCGCGTGAACGACAACTTCCTCGGACGTGTCGTAAACCCTCTGGGGCAGGCTATTGATGGTCTGGGTGACATCGACCTTACTGATGCCTTCGAAATGCCATTGGACCGCAAGGCCCCTGGTGTTATCTATCGCCAGCCAGTGAAGGAACCACTTCAGACAGGTTTGAAGGCTGTAGACTCTATGATTCCTATCGGTCGTGGACAGCGTGAGCTGATCATCGGCGACCGCCAGACCGGTAAGACTGCCATCGCAGTGGATACCATCATCAACCAGAAGAGTTTCTACGAGGCAGGCAAGCCAGTATATTGTATCTATGTAGCCATCGGTCAGAAAGCTTCTACCGTTGCAGCATTGGTACAGAACCTTAAGGAGCATGGCGCCCTGCCATATACCATCATCGTAAGTGCTACCGCTGCCGATCCAGCTGCGATGCAGTACTATGCACCATTTGCCGGTGCAGCCATCGGTGAGTATTTCCGCGACCGCGGTTACTCAGCTCTCGTCGTATACGATGACTTGAGTAAGCAGGCTGTGGCTTACCGCGAGGTATCCCTGATCCTCCGCCGTCCATCAGGACGTGAGGCTTACCCTGGAGATGTCTTCTATCTCCATTCTCGTCTGTTGGAGCGTGCCGCTCGTATCAACGACCAGCAGGAGGTAGCCGAGCAGATGAACGACCTTCCAGAGTGCATGAAGGGTCACGTTAAGGGTGGTGGTTCCTTGACAGCCCTCCCTATCATCGAGACACAGGCTGGTGACGTATCAGCATACATCCCAACCAACGTGATTTCCATCACCGACGGTCAGATCTTCCTTGAGACCAACCTCTTCAACCAGGGCTTCCGTCCAGCTATCAACGTAGGTATCTCCGTTTCCCGTGTAGGTGGTTCTGCCCAGATCAAGAGTATGAAGAAGGTGGCTGGTACACTGAAGATTGATATGGCTCAGTATCGTGAGCTGGAGGCCTTCTCCAAGTTCTCAAGCGATATGGATGCCGTAACAGCGATGACACTGGACCGTGGCCGTAAGAACGACCAGTTGCTGGTTCAGCCTCAGTACCGCCCAATGCCGGTAGGCGAGCAGGTAGCTATTCTCTATTGCGGTGTGCACGGATTGATGCACGACGTGCCAATGGACAAGGTTCGCGAGTGCCAGGATCTGTTCCTCGACGCTATGCGCAGCCAGCACGCCGATGTGATTCAGACTTTAGGCGATGGTAAGCTCACCGACGAGGCCATTAAGGCAGTCGAGGAGACCATGGCTAATGTTGCAGGACAATATAAAGCGTAATAGCCTATGCCGTCGTTAAAAGAGATTAAGACTCGCATCGCCAGCGTCAACAGTACACGTAAGATTACGAGTGCCATGAAGATGGTGGCTTCCAGTAAGTTGCATCATGCACAGGTGGCTATACAGAACATGCTGCCTTACGAGAATATGCTGGAACATATCCTCAAGAGCTTCCTGGTGAGTACTCCGAATGTGGATCATGAGTTGCAGGTGGAGCACAAGGAAACCAGGCGAGTGGCTCTTGTGGTCTACAGTTCCAACAGCAGCTTGTGCGGTGGATTCAATTCCAACGTCATCAAGATGATGATGCATGCGGTGGACGAGTATAAGGCTCAGGGCATTGACGACATCACGGTTTATCCTATCGGAAGAAAGGTGGCTGAGAAAGCACAGAAGCTGGGATTCAAGATTGGCGGCAACTTCATGGATCTTGCCGATCATCCTAATTCAAGCGCATGTGCCGACATCGCCAGTAATCTTGCCAAGCAGTATGCGGCTGGCGAACTCGACAAGGTGGAGATGATCTATCACCACTTCAAGAGTGCCGGCTCGCAGATTCTGACCCGCAAGACCTTCCTGCCTATCGACCTCAGCACAGAGGCAATAGGAGGGGATAACGACAGAGATCTCACCTCTAATGTGGTTACAGCTAAGGCGCAGGAGTATCTACGCAAGAAACAGGCTGAGGAGAATGAAAGAAAGACTTCAGAGGCTAAACCTCTGAACGATGACTTCATCGTGGAGCCAGACTTGGAGACCGTTCTCGGTGTATTGATTCCTAAGCAGCTGCATCTCATGCTTTTCACAGCCTTGCTGGACAGTCAGGCGAGTGAGCATGCTGCCCGCATGGTGGCCATGCAGACCGCTACGGATAATGCCGATGAACTCTTGCGCGAACTCAACTTGCAGTACAACAAGAGTCGTCAACAGGCCATTACCAATGAATTGCTTGATATTGTGGGAGGTAGCGTAAACAACTAAGTTTCCTTCCATCTGTATAATGTTTAATCGGGGTAAATCTCTTATTGAAAGAGATTTACCCCGATTTTATGTTTTGTATGCAAACAAAACAGTAAAATTAACGAATATTAGGAAAATGCTTAAAAAAACTAATTTTATCTAAAGTTGCGCTAACATTCTTTCGTTTTTTTTTTTTTGTTAACTTTGCGGCGCGTTTGAGAACTAAACCAGAAAATATGAGGCTTAGTTACCCAAATGGGATTGCGGGTACAGCATCGCCTGGATCAGGGTTGCTCCGAACGACAGAAGCTTTACGGGAAGTATACTGTCTCAATCTCCTTGCTGCTTGTGACGGCTCGTTTCGACATAAGGGGGAAGAGAAAATGTGTCTGTATAAGAATACTTAAAATGAAAGAATGGACAATTCAATAAAAGATATCTATCATTCTCTAAGCATACAAGCCGGGACTCTTGGCGAACCAGCCAAGACAGAGGCATCATGGTATGCCATGCGCGTGTACATGAACAAAGTGGCGCTTTGCCGAGACCAGTTCAACCTTTTCAACAACGTGCTTAAGGATCCTGACCAGATGATAGACACATTTCCCGAAGATATGATGGGCGATGTGATGGAATATTACGCCCCCTTCGTAAAAGAGAGACTAGTAAACAGCCAAGGCAAGAAGATTGTGGTGGAGCGCCCACTCATACCCTCGCTTTTCTTCATGCGCAGCAACAAGCTACAGGCACTATGCCTGGAGCGGGAACTGCGTGGCAAGGCAAGGCTATATCGCCAGCTGGTGGACTTCGACCCACAGCCCATCGCCATTCCCAAGCGACAGATGCAGATGTTCATGATGGTATCGTCGGGCGACCAGGCGGGGCTGGAATATTTCGAGGACGGAGCCTTCAACTGGAAGAAAGGAGAACGTGTCAGGGTCATCGACGGCAGGTTCAAAGGTCTGGAGGGCGAAATCAAGCGCATCAATGGCGACCATCGCCTCATCGTGTCGATAGACGGGGTCTGTGCCGTCGCCACCACCTATATACCAAGATGTTTTCTAGAAAAAATATAAAATCATATGAAATATCGTAATTCATTGCTTTCTGGAGCTTTTTGTACGGGACTTCTTGTCCTGTCAGCTTGTGGAACCCCACAAAAAATAGCTTATTTCCAGGATTTTAACCAAAATCCTGACACGCTAATCAATCTGAAAAGTGCGGTGATCACCGCCAAGCCAACAGATAAACTCTACATCGGCGTGAAGAGCAAGGATCCACAGATCACACAGCTCTTCAGCCTTACGGGAACCGCCACCAGCTACTCTACGTCGACCATCGCCAAGGATGCCTATTATTATACGGTAGACAGCAAGGGCAACATCGACTTTCCTGTGCTGGGCACCCTGCATGTGGCAGGTCGTACCCGAGAGCAGATAGCCGAGGGAATCAAGAAACTTCTTGTGGATCGCAACTTGGTGAAGGATCCCGTTGTGACCGTCAGCCTGACAAATCTCCACTATTCGGTGATTGGTGAGGTGGCACGCCCTGGACAGTATGAAATCGAGGACGAGAAAGTGACCATTCTCGATGCCCTCAGCAAGGCAGGCGACCTGACCATCTATGGCACCCGTGAAGACGTGATGGTGTTGCGCCAGGAAAACGGCCACCAGAAGATATACAAGATCAATCTCTGCTCGGGAAACAGCGTGTTCAACAGTCCGGTATATTACCTGCAGCAGAACGACGTGGTTTACATCAGCCCCAACGAGACCAAGGCTCGCCAGAGCACGGTCAATGGCAACAATGTCAGGAGCACGGGCTTCTGGATTAGCCTTGCCTCACTTGCCACCAGCGTGGCGGTACTTATCAAGAAATAATGTAACTGGCAAGTTCTCAATAGAAGTGCAAAAATCTGAGGGGGTTTCAGGCTTAATAATC
>ERZ773193.2257-NODE-2257-length-21213-cov-4.819643_pt1 | contig 21213 bp, 8 predicted proteins | sample MGYA00511110_ERZ773193 | MGnify/ENA primary metagenome ERZ773193 (study PRJEB29015, sample SAMEA2737784) | human gut metagenome | biome: human gut; feature: human-associated habitat; material: faeces | place: China | collected 2012 ...
GAGCGTGATGAGAATTGAAATAAGCGTTTCCACGATGTGCCTCCTTTCTTAGAACAGTGCCGTGAATCCGATGGTGGCGATGATCGCCCAGATGAATGCAATGAGTATGAGAATGTAGCAGATGATGGTGCCAACGGGCGTGAGCTTCGCCTCGCCGAACCAGTCCTCCATGTACCAGTTGCGTGCAGTAGCCTCCTGCGGTTTCGAGAGCGCATTCAAATAGACGCGCGATTCATTCTCGACCGAGACGCCGGAGAGATACACGCTGGCCTTCTTCGCCTTCGTGTTCTTGCGCAGCACGCCGAACATCATGATCACCATGAACAAGACGATGATAGTGGACAGATAGAGGTTCTCGTCGCGGATCGGCTGGATGCTCATACCGAGGATCGAGCTGACATAAGGCTCGACCATGAAGTTCGAGATGACCGGGATGAGCGCGCAAGCAAGCACGGCAAGCACCGCCATGAGCGCAAGCGAGAGCCATTCGCTCTTATGCACGGTGACCTCCACGTTATCGGGCTCACTCGCGATACCCGCAAGCTTGCCGAGCCATTTCGCCCAGAACATGAAGGTAGCTGCTGAGCCAAACGCCAGCATGAGGATGAGCGCGATCTGACGCGTTCCGATGAGCGTGATGAGCGTTGCCCACTTCGCGATGAGCATACCGAACGGCGCGATGAACATGATCATGATGCCGAGCATCATAAGACGTGCGAGCTTCGGCATGCGCTCGAAGAGCGTGTCCATGTCTTCGATGTTACGAGAGCCGATGTGATGCTCTGCGGTGCCCACGCACAGGAAGAGCAAACTCTTCGCGATAGCGTGGAAGATGACGAGGAAGATCGCTGCCCAGATCGCCTCTGCGGTACCAACGCCCGCACAAGCCGTGATGAGGCCAAGGTTCGCGATGGTCGAATATGCGAGCACGCGCTTGGCATTCACCTGCGAGATGGCAAGGAATGAGCAGAACAGGAACGTAAGGCCACCCACCAAGATGACGAAGATGGAGGGCCCGAACGAAACCGCATAGATAGGCGCGCACTTGATGAGCATGAATACGCCTGCCTTCACCATGGTGGATGAATGCAGAAGCGCACTCGTGGGCGTCGGCGCGACCATAGCGCCCAACAGCCAGGTGTGGAACGGCATCTGTGCGGCCTTGGTGAGCGCGGCGAGCGACAGCAGGATGACCGGCATCACCAGCAGCGCGGATTGCGCGGTTCCGGCGCCGGAAAGCTCGATCATGCCCGAGATGGTCAACGGCATGCCGTTGACGTGCAGGAACATAAGGCCGACCAAAAACGCGATGCCACCCAGCATGTTGAGGATGATCTGGGTGAAGGCGTTTTTGATGGCCTCGGGCGTGCGCGTGTAGCCAATCATGAGGAACGAGCACACGGTGGTGATTTCCCAGCCGCAGAACAGCCACTCCAGGTTGTCGCTCGTCACGATGACGAACATGGCCGAGAGGAATAGAAACATAAGCGCCAGGAACTGCGGGCGACGGTCGGGCGCGGTCTGTCCGCACAGCGCAGCCTCGTGCTCGTCGTGGGCCTGGAAGTCCTTCATGTATCCCAGGGCATACACGCAGATCAGGCTGCCGACAATGCCGACGGCGAGGACCATGATTACGCTCATGTAGTCCAGGTAGAGCGGCGTTGCCGTGACGGCTTCGGCCGCGGGCAGCGTCATGGCTGCAAAGGCGAGCGAGCCCACCAACTGGACTACGCCGAGCACCGTGGTGAGCGCGTTCCTATATTTGTACGCGTTGTACAGGATGACGGCGCACAGGATGACGTCGATGACGGAGCTGATGATGGAGAGCACGTGCGAGGTGCCGGGTGCCACCTCGAAGCTCTGCGGGCCCGTGCCAAAAAACATGACGGCGACTACAACTGTCACCGCCATAATGATGCCAGAGCCTACAAGCCCTACCGCGTCACGGGCTCGGTCACCGCGCGCAAGCAGCATGCCCAGCGCCGGTACCAGCGGAAACAGGGTAAGGAAATACAGTAGCGTCATACCATCACTCCCCCATGCCAAAACGCTGCAATTGTTTAACGTTATAGCTCAATTGAGGAGTAGCGGCGGCGGGTTTTCGGTCAACTGGGGAGTTTTAGGCGTACGGGGTAAGGGCACGCCCGCATTGGAGCAGAGGGGCGGCAAGAAAAATGCGCCCCTGTGGGTGCACCATCCCGTTTGCTATTCCGCCTTTTTAACGCGCGGCTTGCGACCGCGCGGCTTATCGACCAGTGCGGACTCACCGCTCTCGCGGTACTGACGGCACCAAGCCTTGACCGAAGACTCGCTAGGAATCTTGTGCTTGATCATGGCCTCGCGAACCGTTAAGCCGTTTTCCAAGCGGTCCTTGACCACGGCGAGCTTAACTTCGTACGAATAGGTGTGATGATGCGAACCGGCGTTGAGAACGGCGTCGGCACCGCCCACGGCATATGCGCGGGCCCACTGACGAGCCGTGGCCTGGGGAATGCCGAGCTCCGCGGCGAGGGCGCGATGACCGACCCCCTCTTGGAGGACCTCGACGGCGCGCTGCCTAACCTCGGGCGCATGCGTGCGAGTCCTAGTTGCTTCCGACATACCTGCCACTTCTTAGCCTTAACCGTTAATCTGCTTTCTTACGTGCAAGTTAGATAGTAGCATTTTACTGTTTGCTCAAAGCAGTTAATTAAAATAGACGCGGCGTTATCTGGGCATTTGCCATTTATTTGCGACAGTTCTTTACATTTAATTTACGCAGCTAGTTAGCTCGCAGCTCATTGAGCGTGTTTTACCAACCAGATTGGTATCTTTTTGTTTCGCTTGGTATGGTCTTCATAATTATTAACCCCTCTAGCCTCTGGGCTAGCATGTCAGTCTTCCGCGTACTTTCCAGCTTTCCACTTAACATTCCAGCTTTCCACTTAACTTTCCAGCTTTCTACCCAGCTTTCCACCTTAAGTGTTAAGTTAAGTGGGAAGTTGGAAAGCCTGGTGGAGGGGTCGGGAGAGCTAAAACACCTTTCTCCAACGGCGGCTGGACAGTTAGTTCAGATACGTATTTTTCTATGCTGATAAAGCTGCGCTATGGTCCCCGGAGAGAGTTCTTTGGCGACTCATTGCACGCAAATCGAGCCCAGATAGCTACCGAATCCTAGTTTTGAGCCCCTTTCTTCCCCAAAACGAGCGCCGGATGCGCCTGCTGCGGTCTGGAATTATACGTATCTGAACTAACTGTCCAGCGGAGTCCAAGACTGGGATCGCGCAGACTAGAAAGGGGGCGGCAACCGGGTGGTTGCCGCCCCCTTTGCGAAGCCAGTTGGCTTCGGAACTAGTGGTCGATGCCGTTGAGGTTCACCCTCGTGAGCGTATAGGTCACATAGTCGGGCGATTGAGGCGTTGCGCTCGCCACGTCACCCTTAACCAGGCTCGCTGTCATCACCAAGCGATAGTTCGCGTAGAACTGCTCACGCTGTTCAACCTGCGTGTTGACCTTAACGGTAAAGGGCAGGCTAAACGTCGTATTACCGTTCTTCGTTTTGAACTTGCCGTTCTCCTTCGAGTCAGTGAAGGTGATCGTGCTACCGGAGGGAGCGACCGCGGCAAGCTTACTCTCCGTCACTGTTACGTAGTTTGAGATATCATCCGTTACGCTCTCATACGTGCCGTCGGTTCCGCGGCGCTGAAGCGAGAGCGTGTACACAACAGAGTCTGCGTTCGCAATTGCCTCGGCGGCGTTGCCGAGTCCACCCAGTTCATACGTGGCACCCAGACCAATCGTGCCATTCGCGATCGGACGCAGGTCGTCCACGTTAATGCCAAGCTGCGACTTATCTGGCGCAGAAAGCGTAATGGTCGTATCACCCGTGTCCATGCGATAGTACCCGACGTTACCGCGCTTCGTCTGCGTCAGGCTCGAGGTATTAAGGCCTTCCTTACGCGTCGAAAGCTTGGCGGTATAGGACATCTTGGTACAGGCGTCCTCGCCAGACTGCTTGGACAGGGAGATAACCTTGTTGCAGCCGTCCGGCGTAAGGCGAATCTCTTCCACCACCGTATGCACGGTAAAGGATCCGTCCGTTGCGATCTTGCGGATTCCGGCGAGGTCATGGTCGAGCGTGAGCTTCAGCGAATCATCGCCTGTATCCGTCACGGTCTGCGTGAACGCAGGCATCGAAGCGTCACACGGCTCCCAATCGCCGCCATTCCACCTGTAGTTCTGACCGCCGATGGCAACATAAAACTTCGCAATTGCCGAGGTTCCGCTCGGGAAACTACTTACTCCCATTAGGTTGTTGTTGGCGCCATAGCGACACAGCGATGTATCGAGCTGATAGAACAGATGGTCACTCTCTGTATAGTATTGGCTCGGGCTAAACGTAACCCTATCTTTGACGTCAAGAGAAAGCACGTAGGCGGCACCGTCCTCCGACTTCGAAACCGGAATGCGCGCCGCATTTTTATTGTCGACTACACTCTGCTCATAATTGGACAAGATGCTGTATGTCGATGCCGTACTGTTTTGATTATCTTCGCCACCGGTGCGCAAGACGTGATGCAAATTCCAAGATATGCGGGCACCCGAAGAATTTGAGTCAATAGACGAAGCCGTAAAACCGTTGATACTAGCTTGCGTCCCGCCGTCGCCCGACTTAGGCACGTTGACAACTAGGTAGACGCTCTCCGATGCACGCTTCTCTCTGCCGGTATCCTTCTCCTTAGGTACCTTTAGCGTATAGCGCTTGTTGCTGGGAACGTTAGCGCCCGCAACCTTAAACAGCGTCCACTTGTCTCCGATCTTCGCCTTAGCGGTCGCCTCTGCCTCGTTTTCACACGCAACCCATGTGCCGGCGCCATCCTTTGTGGCCGACACACCCAAGATCTCGCTCAGCCATCGCTCCTGATATGGTTTGCGCGCAGAATCCTCAAAGCCGGCATCTCCGCTCAGGGAAACGCTCGTTGCGCCGCCTTCGCCCACCGTATAGTGATATTCCCTGCCACCGGCCTTGCCGTCAACGTTCGCATCGATGAGCGTAAGCTGGGTGCCCTGGGGCAACCTTCCGTCGGCACCATTGAAGAGGATGCTCTTGCCGAGCCCCTTCATCGAGCCGCCGGCAGCCATATAGCTGTCCCAGCCAAAGTCGACTTCCTTCCCATTAGCAGAATTGTATGTCCAGGTAAGCAGGCCCGTCATCGGCTCACCAAAGCTCGTAAGCACGTGTGCGTCTTTTCCGAGGTTTTTGTAATCGCTTTCTTTAAAGTTGGTGCCGTAATCATACGTTGCAGTGAAATCAATCTCGAGCTTGCGCTTAACGACGATCGGCACCTGAACGTTGTAGCTCTGACCCGCCTCGGTAAAGGTAACGGTCAGGAGCGTAAAGCGGCCCTTGCCGTTGTCCCAATCGGAGCTTGGGCTAAACGACATATTGTTCTTGCCGTTGTTCACTACGCGAAGCGTGGGATTGTTCGACGCGTCATCGTCCTTAACGAATACACCGTTCTTGAGTTGGAACACCTCCGCCTTGGCCGTCACGTGCGGATTGGTGCCATTCTCGTTATTCAATCTGCAAGCGTCGGAGAAGCCGCCGTTCGTGATGATGTTTAGATAGCTCTTGACCGTCGTATTATCGGTACCCGAGATCACCAAAACGGGAAAATCCGTTGCAACCTTGCTGTCGCTTGCATCGTTATTCGCATTGAACATGCTCGCCACGGATTTGGCGTTATAGCTCGACGTATTTTGATAGGCGCCATCGTCATTGATGCCGCCGATGTTGGTGTAGGTGTAGCGGCCGGGAACGCGGGCACCCGCCTGGCTTTGGATGGTCGCCGCAGTAGCAATGGCGGCACCGTCGCCAAACAGATAGCGATCAGTGGTGTCGGCGTCGGAGGTGCGCACCGCCAGCGTGCTCACGGGGCTCGTGGTCACGTACGGACTCGTTGCCGTGGTAGCAGTATCGCCTGCGCCGTAGAGCGTTTTGTTCTCGCTGGGCGCGGCAGCCGTGCCGTTGTAGTCGCCGAAGGCAATATAAGTTTTCTCGTTAACAGCAGCCGTATTGGTCGTGTAAACCATCGGCGGCAGGTCGCTCGTGGTCTTGTCGCTACCGGGCTTTACTTCCACGCCCGCTGCGGAGAGGCTGTACTTATTTGTTCCTGTGTCAACCTTGCCCAAAAGCACGCCCTGCTTAGCGTCCTTTTTGTAGGTGTTGCCATCCATAAGCACGTTTACCAGATGGAACTGGCCACGTCCGTCGCCCGCAATGCCGCCGTTGAAGGTTCCGCTAAACGTGGTGTTGGATACCCTTGTGTTGGTGACGTTGATGACGTCGGAACCGTTGTGAATCGCACCGAGCAGACCACCGCTCCAGCTGCCCTTGATCGTAGCACCCTCAATCGCGATATTGTTGCAAGTTATGCCATCGTTGCTGAAGAAGTAGCCAATCAGCCCACCTGAGCATTGGTCGGTGCCGGCAACGTCGATGTTCTCGACGCTGCAGCCCTCGAACCAGTACACGTTGGATCTATAGATGCTGGTCGTAACCTCGCCAATCAAGCCGCCCGCATTGCGGATGGTCGTGTTCTTTCCGGTCTCATCGCCGATGAGGGCATTCTTGCTGCCGTCTCCGCCATCAATGCGCACGTTGCTCATAGAAATAACTCCGCTATAGGCGCTTCCGAGCACACCGCCGGCGTCCATGCACGGATCCCCGTTCACCCCGGTAGCAAGCACATTTACCCCAGAGATAACTGCCGTGCTGCTCGACAAGACCGCTTCGGTGGTGCCGACGTTAGTGTTGACCGAGATATCGCTTGATTTGGCATAGCCGAGCACACCGCCCACGTAGGGCGTTGTCCCCGTGGCGGTTATGGTCGAGTTCGCGGCAACAGTCTTCTCGCTTACCCCTTTGGTTGCGGTTGTCCACACGCCACACGCCGAGGCGACCGTACCCACGTAGCCGCCGACATACTTCTCACCCGTGACGTTGAGGCCAGTGTATGAGCAGTCATAGAGATACGCGGGGGCCTGCATGCCGGAGCCAAAATTGACCATATAGGTCATGTCGTTATCCGTCCTTCGGCTGGCGCAGCCCGAGCTACCAAGAAGCCCGCCCACGCTCTTGGCGCCCGACACGGTGCAGTTCTTCATCTGCACGTTGCGGTAGACGCCGCGCGCGCCGCCGTCATAGTTGGCCGTTGCGCCCGCCAAAAGGCCGATTCCGATAAAGTCGTTCGATGCTTCCCCCGTTGTGGCGCTGCCGCTTGCGTCGATATAAGTAAGTTTAACGTTGCAGTTGCTAAAGGTGAGGTCTTTGACTTGTGCGTCGCCGTTCGCGGTGACGCTGGGGGCGACATAGCTTGAGGTGAACATCACAGTACTGAACAGGCCACCCACGCCCGAGACCTTATAGTCGTCATCGGCATATTCGACGACGCCGTAGGCGGCGCCTTTGGTACCCACCGTAATGATGGCCCCGTTGCCGTCGATCGTGGCCACGTGCGGCGTGATGCGGTCGCGGTCGGTGGGCGCATCGTTCGAGTTGCAAGCATTGGAATAGTAACGACCACTGAGGCCCACGTATCCCGTGCCGTAGCCGGTCATATCGTAGGTGGCATTTTCCTTGAACTCCAGGCTCATGCCGATCGATCTCGACGCGCACACGTAGCCCGTTTGGTAGTTGGCAGCGTAGGACGCCACCAGGTAGGGCGAATTTACATCGTCATCATGGTCGAGCGGGCCGTGCCACCCCTGCTTGCCGGGGGCCTTCTGATCGTCGTTTTTGGCGATTTCGAAATCGCTGGCAGCACTCGCAGGCTTGCCCACGTTTGCGTAGTCAGCATTCCGCACCTTGCCATATTCCTTGTTGCCAAACAGGTAGCCGCATATCGCCGGGTCTTGCGAATCGCTGCCCCAGTAAGCCTTGGAACCGCGGAACACGCCATTATTGGAGTAGTTGGTATGTGCCGCGCCAGCACCCGCACCCGAGCTGATGATGGCCGAGAGCACCAAAAGGCCCTGGGCGTTTTCGACCGTGGTCACGGGCGCCTCGGCGTTAGTGCCGAGGTATTTCAAGTCGGTGCCCGTAGTGGTGACGCAGGGCGTCCCCTTATCTGTGAGTTCGTTGATCTTGTAGTTAGCGTCACCGTTGTCGACATTGCAGCCCTCTCTAAAGGCATAACCATCGATCACACGACCAACGTAGGGGTTGTCGTACAGTTGGGAGTTGGCACCGCCTTTCGCAACGGGCAGGAACTTTTCCTTTGTGCCGCCACGCCATGAATCGCCCGTATGGCGGAAAATCACGCCGCCACCCGCAATAGCGCCAACGTAGCCGCCAATGGGAACAAGATGCGATCTGCTGACAACGGTAAAGTCGTACGCTGTCGAACCGTTATTTGGATTGTTTACGACCACGCCATCAATAATGTTATCGCCGCCAAGAATGCAGCCGATAACGCCGCCGAAAAACGCCGTCGGGACGCCGTCCGCATCCTTATCAGAATAAGTAATAGTCGCCTGCGCATTCACATAGTTGATGTAGAGCTTGCGCACCACGCTGCCATAGCTATAGGGAATGAGGCCGCGAAGCTCACCCTTGTTATTTTCAATCTCAATTGTCACAGGCTCAGAGGACTTAGGGTCGCCAACAATAACGCCGCGGAACGGATTAGCCTTGTTGCCAAATCCGCCAAACGAGGCCGCATCGACGGTAATCTTATTGCCCTCAGCAGGCTCAATGCTGTAATACGCACTCTGCACATAGCGGTGCATGGTTTCGTCGCTCAGCGTCTGCGAGGGATCGGTCGTATCGTCTACTTTTTTCTCCCACTTACTCTCGCTTGGGTTGTTTTGCTTATAGACGTACACGACCTCGTTGTCGGTCCTCGCGCTGTCGGTCTTCGTTTTGTTACGCCGCTCGCACAGCCTGGACTGATCGGCGGCAATAGTGACTTCCCAGCCATCCAACGCCACGCTGTTGTTGATATAGTTGGCGATGGCGTTCATTTCCGCCGCGTCCTTAACGGCATACGGATCGCCATATGTGCCGCATCCCTCTACCAGCTTTGGAATGCGCTGGTTGACTTTAATTTCGTGATACTGGACGCCATCCTCGGTGGCTTTTCCCTTGTAAACATAAGGAAGGTAGTCACCGAACCAAGGCCTGACGTCACCGTCCTTCTTACCATCAACCGTCACATAGCCGCTCACGGCACCATACGTCGCTTCGTCGTAATACCAAAGCTGCTTGCCCGAGTACTCCTTGTTCTCGGCATCGATTTCGCTTCCGTACGTCACCATTCCGGCATTGGCCTCGGCCTTAGTAAAGGTGTAATCCGCAGAGCCCGTGCCCGTACTTTTGTAGCCAAAACTCTCCAGCAGGCTCGCATGGGTGAAAATCGTATTGCTATTTTGGCTGGGCAAGCTGATTCGCTCAAACTTTGCCGTCACCTGATCGGCCTCACTGCCTACACCAAGCTTTCCGAACAGCGACGTAGCCGCCTTGGTGCCACTCGTGTACCCAGTAGTCTTGATATTCTTCGCGTTCAGGCTCACGTACTTCTGCATCTCGTTGATGAGCAGAGGCATATAGGCGTTAGCGTCCGTGGCGCTGTTGGCGCCGTCGACAATCAGATTGTTGAGCGTAAGATCATCAATTGAGATCTTTCTAATCTTGGTGCCACTGCCATCGCTGGACCCACACACGTAGCGGCACACGAGCGCGCCCGATGAGCTTCCGCCCACGCCAATAGCGTCAGTAGAGCTCTTTCCGTCATTGATAACGGGCCCAACGGTACCACCCAAAGTGACGTTGCTTACTGTGAGATCGCCGTCTGCCACCGTTTGAAAAAGACCGCAGTGCATGTTCTCGTGCTGGGTGGCATCGGAGTTTAGCTTGTTGCCATTCTGCTCGGCCTTGATCTTGGAGTAGTAGAAGGTGATGGCCGCATTATTAACCGTCACCTCTCCGATCGGTTGAGTGGGATAGTAGCTGTAGCCGGCCAAATCGATTGTGCCGGTTATGGTTATGGAACCATCAAGCCCTGTCGTACCATCGGGAACGATTGTCGAACGAATACCGGCGGGAGCATAGCAGAAAGCAGACCATAAGAGCAGCTTGTCCGCCGTATTGATTTGGCCGCCGCTAAAGCCGCCTTCACACCTATCATAGGCTCCGTCGAGGTTGTAGAAGTAGCGGGTATTGCCGTTCGTTTTGTGACTTTGGCCGAAAGTCGAGCGGTTCTGGTAGCTGTTGCCATTTGTGGCATCGCCGTCCATGTCCAGCTTGTCATTCCGTGTGTGCAGCGAAACGACCGCGTTGCAGCCGGCGTCCATGAGTTTGCTGCCTTTGCTTGGTTTTACACCGCTGCCAACCCATTCATCGAAAGACGTTACGCCCGGTGCAACGATGGCCCCCTCGCCGCTGGGCACCCTATAGGCGGTCTCCCAACAAGCCTTGTCTTCCAAGTACAGACCTATGTAGTTCTCGACGCCATATGTCGTCTTATTATCCACCTTGCAGCCACGACAAACTAGAACGCCGAGCGTCTGAGCGGCGCCTGCATTAATGGTTGTGCCCGAGAGATCGATGGCATAGTTGTTAATGATCCAGTGACCACTGGCCGCGTATACGAGGCCGCCGACCTCGGTAGAGTCGCTTGCAGCCACAGTCGTGTTGTTGGTCGTTTTGAGGGCGTAAGTGCTGCCGCTGGTGTTTGCAGCAGCATCGCCAATGGTGACGATGGCGTTGCCCCAGCTGTAGCCCAAAAGGCCACCGGCACCGTTGAGCGCATCACCGTTCCTACCGACGTTCATCTTGAACGAATTGAACGAAAGGCCCGAAATGTTCACGTGCTTATCAGCTGAGTTGGCTATTGTCCCTGCATTGTAGGTACTCTGTGCGATGCAGCCGATAAGACCACCGACTTGGGCAATCTTGCCGCCGGCGCAATCGCCGGTTTCTATTGATCCGGCGACTTCGAGGCCCGTAACATTGAATGTCGAAGCGCAATCGCTCACATAGCCGATGGCACCGCCAATACGGCTATTGCCGTTAAGCGATCCGGCTGCAGTGATAGTCGTTTGCGCCTTGCTGTTACCCTTAAACGCAACCGTGGCAGCCGCCGACACGCTGCCCGCAATACCACCAATGTTCACGTCATTGGCAAACGTATCATCGCACGCGATATTCGTTTTGCACGTTACGCTAGACAATGACAGGTTGCCGACGATGCCACCCGCCAGCGACCCGGCATCGATAGCCGAACCGTTATCGAACTTCATGGAGCCAGCGATTGTGACGTTGGAGATGGTTGCGCCGTTGACGGCCGCGAACAAGCCTAAGCGGCCGTGGCGGTAGATTTTGCCGTTGCCGTTGCTCGTGTCATTGCCGTCAAGCACAGCTTCACCACGCTTGCCGTACGGCTCGCCGACGGCAAGGTTGATTGTGCCGTTGCCATTTGTGCCGCCGCCGTTCAACGTTCCCGAGAAAACTTGCGAGTCGCCTGCGCGGTCCTGCGTGAAGCCCGTCAGGCCTGTACCCTTGAGGTCAATTGTGTTGTTCACCGTAATGGTCGAGGACTGCAAGCCGTTCAGGTTGTTTTCGGTAACGCCGTCAACCATCGAGTAGTAGCCGTTGGTTTGCCAGGTAATCGCAAGCTTGGCGAAATCCTCAGCTGTGGTTAGGGCGTAGGCACCGTTAGCTGCCGTCAGCGAATCCGGCAAGGTCAACTTATGAGTGTCCACATCAAGCTTAATGAAGTCGCCGCCCAGACGAACAACTTCACCGTAGGTCGCGATGTCGTCCGTCTTTGAGGCTGAGTTGCTACGCTTGAAGGTCCAGACCGCAGCGCCCTTGTCTCCCAGATCACCATTAGAGCCATTGCCGGCAGCGAAGATCAGCGCGTTGTGGTTCTCGTATACGAGCTGACCCGTCGTGGCGTTCTCGGCAAAACTTGCGCCCGACAGATCCGTGATGCCGCTGAATTTGATTACAGCATTCCACGCGGATCCCGCAATTCCCGCGGCACGGTTGCTTTGCGCCTTACCGATAGGATTGTCGCTTGTAAGTTTGAAATCTCGCACGTCAAGGACATTGCGCGTATCGACAACGCCCACGGCGCCACCGAACTTTCCGGTACCCGTTCGCGCCGAAGCATCTCCCTTGCACGCAACCGTCACGCCGTTGAAGACAACGGCAACGGGCTGCGAGTTAGGATTTGCGCTATCGCCAACATAGCCAACAACGCCGCCTGCGTCGGACAACTTGCTCGCAAGGTCAAACTCAATTGAGCACGTATTCTTATTATCTGCATCCTTTTCAACAACAAAGGCGCGCAAAGCGCCGTCGTCGTCCGTTTTCGTCGCGAACACCTTGCCGACAAGGCCGCCGTAGCTGCCGTTGACACTAACATCTTCTGGTAAGGCGAGTTTGCTCTTATACGTCCCGCCTTGCACCACGATGTCTCCATTAGAGATATCGGCCATGCCAAAAAGAGCGCCGGCGCGCTGCGACGCACCAAGAGTCACAAGGTCGCCCAGGTCGAACATATTGGACGTAACGGCAAATCCTTGCGCAAAGCTCACGTCGCCGATAACGCCACCAGAGCAAGCGCTGTTCTCGTCGCCAATATTTAGAGGACACCCAATCTGCTTATTATCCGCGCCCAGTGTGAGCACGGTCGCTTTACCAATAAAACCGCCGCTGGCAGTTGTGCCCTTGACGGTGAGCGCGTGTAGGTCGAGAGCTTTCGCGACGTTGACCATGGCACCCGTGCTCGAGCCAACGAGTCCTACAACGCCACCGGCGGAGCCGTTCGTAGACTGGACGGTGGCGGTGGGAACGTTTGCCAGAGTGCCAATGCTCAGGGTCGCACCGTCCTTGACTTCGCCTACGAGCAGGCCAGCGTTGCCAGAGCTCGTTTTGACGGCTCCGCCTGAGGTCAGATCGTTGGGGAACGTGACGGACTCAACCGTCAAGCTCCCGCTCTCGACCGTGTTGGCAATCAAGCCAATGTTGCCCGTCGCATTCGCGTTGAGATTCTTTCGAGAATCGGTGAGGCTATAGGTAACGTTCGCAGCAAGGTCGCCCGTCGTCGCACCCAGGAGGGGTGCCGTCAAGGCGGAAGTCGCATCCTTCACATCAACGTTCACGGGTTCCACGATGTCAACCGACGCGATGAGTGTCTTGCTCTCTTCGCCGTTTTCCGCACCGCTGACCTTCGAAGCGACCATCGGTGCGCTATAGCTAGTCGCGCCTACCCACTTTATCCTGACCGTTTTGTTTTGGTCAGACAGCTTGAGGTTATTAAAAACCGTCCGATCAGTCGTAAGCTCGACGGGACTATCAACGTCCCTATAGATCCTGCCTTCAAACGGACATTCATCACTGCCAAGACCCTGGAAAGACATGCCGTTATTAGCCGACTCGGTGAGCTTCGCATCGCCCGTGATGATAACCTTGATCTGCGCATCATAGTAAAGCGAAGCGTCGGCGTTAGACAGGACGGCGAACGCCTCCGACGACTTGACATCGAGGCTTCGGATTCCGCTCTCGTCGTCTTTGCGCACGATGCTTTCCGCGCCGTTCTTCTCGAGCAGCTCGACGAGCTTATTCAAATCCGTGATCGTCGCACCCGCCTGGGCATCAGCGTCCTCCGAAGTCGCATCATCGGCATCTTGCTCGGCGTCGTCAGCGGCGGCATCGTCAGCGGCATCGTCGCCTTCCGTCTGGTCGCCCGTGGAATCGGAACCAGTGGCGCTATCGGTGGTATCGCCTGCTGCAGCGTCATCCTTCACCGCGTCATCCCCAGCACTGTCGCTGTCGGCGCCGGCATCACTCGACCCAGACCCGATCGTGACATCGCCGTTGGTCTCGCCGCTCTCGGCAGTATCCAACGCCTTCGCAGATGCGGCAGCAATCTCGTTCGAGATGTTCTGCCAGCCTGCCGCCACAGCAGCCACCGTGGGCGAGCATGCTTGGAGCACCATGACCACCGTCATGAACTCTGCGAATATGCGCTTTGCCGTTCTCATCGATTCCGTACCTCTTATCCTAAAACTCCGCTTCCAGAGTTATCGAGTCTCCGTCGCGCCCGTCAGAGTAGTTCCGCTCACGCTAATGTCCAGGTCGCCCCAGCCACCGGGCGTTTTGCCGTCCGCTCGGTAAAAGTTGACGACCATCGAACCCGGCTCCATGGTGAACGTAGCCTTGCGAGCTGCAGCATCCACCGTCGCGCTATGGTTGGTCTCAAAGAACGGGTCGATCTCCACGTTCTCCCCCCACGTGAGCGTGACGTTTGCCAGTGCGCCCGTAACCGTCACGCGGTAGTTGTATGCAGCGTAATCAGCAAACTTGCCAGCCTCATCGACCAGCGCGCCCTCAACCGCAGCGGTCTTGACCTCGGCCCTCTTTGACGGCACGACTTTCGCCGCCAGACAGGCTAGCTCGGTGCCGGGGCTCTTCTCCGATACGACCGTGGCCTTAATCACAAAGTATGCTTGTCCCAACTTAGCCTCGGGGAAGGTCACGGTGTAGTCGTTCTTGGTAGGTTGATTCTCCGGAAGCGTGACGCTGCTACCGGGCTGGGGCGCATAGCTCCACGTGGCGCCATCGAGCCCGTGCCCCTCGACCGTCAAGGTGTATGTCACATTTTTGTCGTTGCAGAAGTTGCTGTTGCCCAGCAAGTAGTTGTAGATGCTAAAGGTAAAGTTGCACTGCCCGTTGTTGGGATACACCGTAACGGAGCGCTGGGCACGGGCGAGCTCGTCGGGGCTAGGCGCACTCATATAGCCCGTGAGCAAATCGCTTGCAAATAGGCTCTGCGCAGTGCCCGTTGCGGCGACGGACTTTAGAAATCCGTTGGCGGTGTAGGCGGAATAGGTAAAGTAGCCACCCGTCACGAGCGCCACGGCGCAAATAAGTGCGATTGCCGCCACAACCAGCTTGTTCTTGACTAGGCTCTTGCTTTTTGCCAGCTGCTCGCGCTCGGCATCCTGCTGTTTCTCTTGCTTCTCCATGTGCGCCCCCTCTCCTACTTACCGCTCGTGTTGCGCGCGATCAGGTAGATCACATCGGTCTCTTTGGCGCTCTCGTCCCACGAAAGCTTGATGATAAAGTTGAGCGTGTCATTGTCAGTCGAGCCGTCGAGCGTCTTAGCGTTGAGTTCGCTCTTGCCGAATTTCTTGTATCGGTAGAGCGGGCGCGCGTTGCGCTGGACGTTTTGATAGTCCTTGAACGTAGGGTCGCTTGCGCCCTCGCCCGGCACGGCTGCCAGACCGTCGTTCTCCTTGTTGATATATTCGAAGCTCGTAAGCAGGTTCTCTCCGGTTGCTTTCCAGCTATAAGATTTGCCGTCTGCGGTACCGCTCACGTCGGGCGTCTGGAGCGCAGACGTGTTCTCGGCTCTGTACAGCTCAATAGTGAGACCTGTAATGTTGGTCGTATTCGCGAGTTGCAGCTCAAAACCGTCACCGCCCGTTTGCACGCAAAACGCGCGCTTGAGCGTCACCGTGTTGCCAGTCTTGGTATCGCCGTATTCGGGGTTGTAGCTCAGGTCGATCTGCTCTGTTGCCGTAGCGTTGGGGCCCAGCACTTTGAGCTCTGCCGGCTCCTTGATCTTGCCGACGGTGGAGCCGCGATTGGCATCGACGAACCATCCGAGCGTCAATCCCAGCAACACGAGAAGCACGGTAAGCAAGCCCATGATGGCAAGGGATTCGCGACGGTGGCCGCTCACCCAAGCCTTGATACGCTCGATGCGGCCAGCCGGACGCGCTTCGCCGTGCGAGCCGAACCCGTTGCCGCCGGGGTTTGCCGCTCCTTCGTTGTGTTTGATATCGCCCTGCTCGCGGGCATTAAGCTGCTCGTCCATTTATTTATCCGCCTCCTTGGCGGTAAAGCGCACGCGAATGTACTTGACGTTCTTGCCGATAATCTCGTCGGCGTTGTTGTAATAATTGGCGCAGGTTTCCACATCCGCAGAGGACATGCCGGCTCCGACAGGCGGAACCGCGCTAGGCGCCTGACCTGGCACGCTCGTGCTATCGGCGCGGAAATAGCACGCGTGGTTATTGTTGATGTCGCCGACGAGGGTCGTGTATCCCCCCTCGTCGCCTGTGTTAGCGAAAAGGTTGCCACCGTAGCCGGCGTTGCCCGTGCGAACATAGCTCTTGAACTGCTCCGGCCAAATCCAGTAGAGGGTTTTGGTGACGGTTTCGGTCGTATTGTTTGAGCCCTCAGCACGAAAGCTCTTCGCCGGAATGGTAAAGCTCTGTGTGATGACGGTGACGCTCGCTCCGTCCTGGGTCACCGTGGTTGTCGTGGGAACCAGCGGATTGGAGTAAAAGCCAGAGGTGTCTTTGCCCTGGAAAACCAAGATATGGCCGCGCACCAGATTTTTAAGCGAGTTGATGATCTCTTCATTTTTCGATGCGTCCGTAGCAGTGCCGTCCGTGCCCGCAACGCTCGTCTGGACAGAAATCTCCCAGGTCATCTCCACCGTAATATCGTGCAGGTCGTTGCAGAGCGGCTTGACGTTGAGCTGAAGCTGGCCCGCCGACCCCGGAGAAAGACTGCCATCGGCACTCATGTTATTGAGGTTGAAAAGATTGTTCACGGCAAGGCTTGTACTGTCCGACGCGTAGTTGTCCTGGGCGTCGTACTTACCTGCCGTGCCGCCCTGCGTTCCCGAGAGCACAAACCGTGGGCCCTTCGCCCCGATCGTACTCCCCGTGGCACTCACTCGGTTATTCGCGGCAAACCAGGCCAGGCATGCAAAGATGGCAACGATGGCGGCCAGCACAAACAGACCGCTCACCAGGAAATCCTTCCAGAAATCCTTGAGGGTCCGCACATGCTCGTCGGCAGCTTGGCGGTACTCGGCCGCCGTCTTGTGCTGCTGGAGCTCGCTATGTCGGTCCATGCCACTCATCGTTTACGTTTGCCCTGCTAGCAGGCGTGCCATCCTTTCCGCTTGGTCGCGATCAATCCGTTGCTCGTAGGCATAGAATTCAGGCAGAATACAACACCATACGATAAGGTAAAAGAATAGCATTGACCTGCGGTTTGCTCCACAGCGCAAGCCTTAATGATGTCTTAAAGATTACGAATAGCAGCTTCTTCCATATGCCAAGGACATGGTGCAAACAAACCTGACCACTTGCACCAATCCGCAGCACCGGGCAGCGGGCACACGGCGTGCCACCCCTTAACACCCCAACGCGCGCACGGGTATCACGTAGATACCGTCCTCGACCTCGCGGGCGTACTCACCCACCCCCACAATCACGGCCATAAACTCCGGTTCGCGTGTGCGTGAACGAGGATTTCCACAGACCTTCTTGCGAACGCGCTTGAGGCTCTCAACGCCGGCGCTCGCCTTATCTTCGCTCACCTTAATCTCAAAGGCGGCCCACCGTCCATCGGCTAGCTGCACGATGGCATCGCATTCAAGGCCCGAATCGTCGCGATAATAGCGCACGGGCGTGCTATCCAGCAGGTCGAGCGAACGTGCGTAGACCGAAAGATCGCGTATGACCAAATTCTCAAACACCAGACCAAATGTCTGCCAGTCGGCAAGCAGCGCCTGCAAGGACATACCTAGCAAGGCGCAAGCAAGGCTCGGATCTGCCAGATAGCGCTTGGGCTTGACGGTAAAGCGTCGTTTGTCGCGCGCGGCGGGAACCCAACCGGGGACCTCCTCGAGAATGAACATGCCTTTGAGGGCATCCAGGTACCTGCGCACCTTGGTCTCGTCGGCAAACGCTGCGGGTTCCCCCTCGGCACCGAACATATCCATAAGAATCGTTTTATACGTGGTCGCCTGTCCCAGATTGCGCGCGATCGATGCGGAGACTCGACGAGCAATATCGGGGTCGAGACCAACCGCCGGGAAGCTGCTCGAAAACGTAGTGTTGAGATATTCGCGAGCGATGAGCTGGGCGTCAGCCGAAACCATATCGATCGCCTCGGGCCAGCCGCCGCGGCAGGCGGCTTCGACAAGCCCCGGTGTATCGCCATTGCACCGACAGGGCTCAAAACGATGCTCAAACAAGCCCGCCAGGCTCACCTTGCCGCTGGACTCACCTGTCTCGGCAAGCGTCATGGGGTACATGCGGACGCGGCCGATGCGGCCGGCTCCACTATGCGCGGGTGCCTCCGTCTTTGAGCCAAACGCAGGCGTGGCGGAACCCGTGAGGATATAGGCGCCGCGCGTGCCCCGGGTGCGGTCAACCTCGTGTCTAACGTAGTCCCAAATCTGGGGAACTCGCTGCCACTCATCGATAATATGCGGACGGTCTCCCAGCAACATCATCGCCGGGTCGGCACGCGCGAGGTCGAGATTCTCGTCGACATACGAGGCGGACGCCCCGTGCTCAAGCGCGGCCCACGTCTTGCCGCACCACTTGGTGCCCGCAATCTCGACCGCGCCAAAGACGCGAAGGTAGCGTTCGATTTGCGCATCCACGATACGCGGGATGTATCCGTCCCGATGTAGCCTTTCGCCCGCCATGAGCCACCCCCGCAGATTTCCAGTTCCTGCTTTCTGATTCCTCTATTCCACTGTAGCAAATTCGGATTTTCGGGTGGTTGCGATTCGGATTTTCATGTTCTAAGGAGTCGGATTTTCTGGTGCATGAAATTCGGATTTTCTGAACCCGCTGGTCAGGGGCGCCCTCATTGGCAAAAAAGGCGGGGAGCGCCGATACGGCACTCCCCGCCCACTCAATACGCGATAGCTTTCTTACTTAGAGCTCGTTGGCCGCGTGATACGCCGTGCGAATGGCGCTCGCAATGTCGGCGGTGCGCTCGCCCGAGCAGTCGCCCACGCAGGTCACGGGCACCGTTACGCCGTCCAGGTCAAACCCGTTGGCCTTGGAGCCCACGGCCATCACCACGTAATCGCAGGCGATCTTCACCGGCTCCTCGGCGCCGTCCTCGGTGGTGCGAACGGCCTCCACGCCCTCGTCGGTAATGGCGGTCAGGCGGGTCTTAACATGCTGCTCAACGTTGTGGGCGGCAAAGTCGTTCATAATCAGCGGCAGAATGGTCTCGGACTCGCCTGCGGCAATCTTGTCGAGCATCTCGACAATCGCCACCTCGCAGCCGTTCTGCAGCAGGTACTCGGCAGTCTCGGTGCCCACCAGGCCGCCGCCGATAACGGCGACGCAGCCCGCGAGCTCCGCCTTGCCGGCCAGCACGTCCCAGCTCGAGACGACCTTGTCCGAATCGGCGCCCGGAACGGGGATGACCACGTCGTGCGCGCCCACAGCCACAATCGCGGCGTCGGCGGCGTTGAGGTCCTCGGCCGTAGCGGCATGGTTGAGCTCAACCTTTACGCCCAGGCCGGGCAGAATCTTCTCGTAATACTCCACCGAGCGCATGATCTCGTCCTTGCGCGGAGGCGCGGCCGCCAGCACAATCTGGCCGCCCAGATGATCGCTCGCCTCATAGACGGTCACGTCGTAGCCGCGCTTGGCCGCCACGCGCGCGGCCTCCAGGCCGGCAATACCGCCGCCCACCACGGCGATCTTCTTGTCGCCCTCGCCCGGCTTAATGGCGATGGTCGCCTCGTCGCCGTTCTCGGCATTGAGCACGCACGAGATGTATTTGCGGTTTTGAATCGCGTCGACGCAGCCCTTGTTGCAGTTGAGGCACTCGCGGATGGGCTCACCCGTGGCGGCCTTCAGCGCAATGTCGGGGTCGCACATGAGCGAGCGGCCGTAGGCGATGATGTCGGCCGCGCCGTCTTCCAGAATCTTCTCACCGGCCTCGACCGAGACAACGCGGCCGACGGTTGCCACCGGCACGGAGACCAGGGCCTTGACGCGCTCGGCCACCGGCAGCGTCCAGTTGTAGGGCATGGCGCCCATGGGCGGAATGGTGTCTCCCATGTTGCCGGTGTGGTTGGCCTGCGCGACCTGGATCATGTCGATGCCCGCGCCCTCGAGCAGCTTGGCAAACTCGCAGGCCTCATCGGGCTGCAGGCCGCCCTTGCCGCGCGGCGTGCCGTCGGGGTTCTCCATGATCACGGGGAGCTTGTACTCCACCATCAGCTCCGGTGCGGCTTCCTTAATGGCGGCGACGACCTCCAGCGCGTAGCGAACGCGGTTCTCGAACGAGCCGCCGTACTCGTCGGTGCGCTGGTTGAGGATAGCCGAGCACAGCGAGCCCACCAGACGGTCGCCGTGGACCTCGATGGCGTCGATCCCGGCCTGCTGTGCGCGAGCGGCCGAGGCGGCGATGGCCTCCTTGATCTGGGTGAGCTGCTCCACGCTCGCCTCGTTCACAAAGTGCTGCATGTCGTGGTGCAGCTTGGCGTAGGCCTGCTTGCGAATCTCGTTGGACTCGGCCATCTTGGCGGCGAAGGTCTCCTCGTCGCCGGCGGCCTTGGCCTCCTGCGCGGCCTTGGCGGCGGCCATGGAGCCCATGACCATGCGGCCGACGCCGGGCACGTCGTACTCGGGATGGAACAGCTGCAGGGCGATCTTGGCGCCGTGCTTGTGGACGGCGTCGGCCAGCGCCTTAAACGTGGGGATCTGGGCGTCGGTTGCCAGCTTGGGCGTGGGGCTTGCGGTCATAACGGGAGCGACGTCGCCGATGACGATGTAGCTCACGCCGCCACGGGCCAGACGCTCGTAAAAGGCCAGGCTGCGCTCGCCGATGGAACCGTCGCGCTCCTCGTAGCCGGTGGTGAGCGGCGGGAACATAATGCGGTTCTTGAGCTCAAGGGGGCCAACCGTAATGGGCTGGAGCAGCTTGGATGCAGGTGCGGTCATGGATATTCCTCTCTTGTAGGCGCGGCGGCGATGGTGCCGCGTAGTTGTCTAGAGGATATGGCATGGGAGCACAGTGGCGCAACGGAAATCGGCGAATATCAGGTGGCGGCGGGTGGATGGGGATGGGCGGGGCGGCCCGTCGGTTTATCTCAATCTGTAACAGTTACGCGGCAAAATCGGGTCTTACTGTTACAGATCGAGACAAACGGGACCCGCCTGCTAGAAAATCTCAATCTATAACAACAACTCGGCGAAATCCGTCCCTCGTGTTATAGATTTAGACAAACGGGACCCAATCCACCGGTATATCTCGATCTGTAACATCTAGCCGCCCAAATCGGGTCTAGATGTTACAGATCGAGATCTTTGATTGAGAGGTTGGGAATTGGACCGAAAACACGGTCCCGAAATAACAAAAAAGCTCGCCGGCTAGGCCGA
>ERZ773193.2259-NODE-2259-length-21207-cov-8.872069_pt1 | contig 21207 bp, 18 predicted proteins | sample MGYA00511110_ERZ773193 | MGnify/ENA primary metagenome ERZ773193 (study PRJEB29015, sample SAMEA2737784) | human gut metagenome | biome: human gut; feature: human-associated habitat; material: faeces | place: China | collected 2012 ...
CCCGACCGGTGGTGTCTGAGCGAAGCGAGTTCCGCCGGTCAGTGAAGGAAAGCCTTAGCGGACCGGTCCTGGCGAACCGGTCTGACGGTATAAAAACCGGAATCGGAATAGAAAGAAAAAAAATAGACCTACTATTATTTGAACAGATGATAGATTTTGGGAAAAATAATATCTAATAGATATAGATAAAAGTAAATCTTAAAGTCGAATTAAAAAATAATAGTATGAAAATTTTTTGGAAAGTTATCGTTGCTGTGATTGCCTTCTCTTTATTGGGGATCATGATTGTTCTAGGAACAGCTTATATTAAAAGTGTGGAACGGCATACCTATCTTGCTGACAATAAGGTATTGAGTGATAAGTATGTGTATGAAGAATTTTCGAATGGGAAAAAGAGGGTGAAAAACCGGGCTACGCAACAGGTGATTTTGGATCGTTTAGAGTGGCTGGTGACCGGTGATAAGGCCGATTCTTTAGCTGTGTTTTGCCGGAAGGGGAAAAGGGGATATCTGAATTGTTATACCGGCGAAGTGGTGATTCCCGCACAATATGAACGGGCCTGGGTGTTTTCGGAAGGATTGGCGGCTGTGATGTCGGGAGGGAAGATCGGTTTTATCGACCGGTAAGGACGGACGGTTATCCCGCCGACCTGGAGCTATCCGGTCGGTAGTCAGGAGATGGATTATCTGTTTAAAGGAGGCTATTGTGCCGTCTTCGACAATGCCCGGCAATGTGGTTTGATCGATCGCAATGGACAATGGAAAGTTGCACCTCGATACGATTATATTTATATGCCCGAAGAAGGACTTCGGATACTTCAAAAAGGAGATCGGTGGGGGGTTTTGGGTGATTCGTTACAAATCCTTATGCCAGTGGAATACGATTGGCTGAAAATAGTACCCGAAGGGATAGTCTGTATTCAGGGGGGCAAGCAACAAGTGATCGGAAAAGATGGAAAAACGGTGGTCCGGCCTTTTGTATATGATGCTATCCTTCCCCTGTATTATTCTACTGGAGAATATTTCGATAATGGAGAAGAAAGGATGAACCGAAGCCGCTATTTTTCTTATTCGGTTTGGAATCCCAAAGGAAACCGGTATGGACTGATGGATGCAGAAGGTAAACGGATTACAGAGGCTCTTTATAGTGATATCGAGGCCTTGTCGGATGATCTCTATCTATGCTCTATAGAGGATGGACTTTACCGGATAACCTTGAATTATAACAGATAAACTTTTTCAAGGCTGCTAAACAGGATAAATCTTTGCCAGAGAATGAATTTATTTTGTAAATTTGACGCGAATTGGTAAATAGGATTGGACCGACAAAAAGTGTATACTTATGAAATATCTGGCAAGATTTATTATGTGGCTGGCCGGCTGGAAATACAAAGGTGAATTGCCTGCAGAGAAAAAAGCGGTGATTATATCTGTTCCTCATACTTCGAATTGGGATTTCTTCTGGGGAGAACTGGCTTTTTTGAGTCAGGGTATTCCGGCTTTTATTTTGATGAAGAAGGAATTCTTCTTTTTTCCGCTCGGGATGATTCTGCGGGCATTGAATGTGATACCGGTGGATCGCGGTAATAAAGATAGTCAGTTGGTAGAGCAGATGATTACCGAGTTTAAACAACGCGATTCGATGTATTTGTGTATCACCCCTGAAGGAAGCCGTAAAAAGCGGAAGAAATGGAAGAAGGGTTTTTTGGTTATTGCGAAAGCGGCAGGCGTTCCGGTTTATTTGGGCCGCATCGATTATAAAGGAAAATATTGTGAAGTGGGGCCTTTGTTTTATCCGACGGAGGATGTGGATGCTGATTTAGCCTATATTATGAGTACTTACCACGATGCTAATCCAAAGTATCCGGAGAATTTTTCTAATGGTAATTAGTACGCTCCGGAGAATAGTTTTTTTCGGAAGCGTATGTATTTTTCTTGGAAGTGCCGGAGGAGGTTGCGGTAACCAAGAAAAGAGGCAGAAGCCTGTTCTGACTGAAGAAGTACCGAAAATTACCGTTGAGCGTGTCGTTGCGGATACCTCCGGACAAAAAGAAGATTCCGGAACCGAACGGAGGATGCGCCAATTAGGATTGGTGGATATCGGGGAGGTCGATCCTACGATTGCTGTACATTTGGTGTATGCTACATCCGATAATTTTGCCGGAAAGGTGCTGTATCGGGATATCCGGAAAGCATTTCTGTTACCGGAGGCCGCCGGGCGTTTAGCAGAAGCCCAGCGAAAGTTGAAACTTCTGAGGCCGGAATTGAGTCTGCTCGTATATGATGCAGCCCGTCCGATGAAGGTGCAGCAAGAAATGTGGGATTTGGTCAAAGGGACTGAAAACCGGGTGTATGTCAGTAATCCCCGGAATGGTGGTGGATTGCATAATTACGGTGCTGCTGTCGATCTGACTTTGGTCGATTCTTTAGGACATGTTTTGCCGATGGGAAGTGAGTTCGATTATTTCGGGGAGGAGGCGAGGCCTGACCGGGAGGAGGCGATGGTGAAGCAAGGGCGGATTATTTTACCTCATTTGCACAACCGGAGGTTATTGCGTAAAGTGATGACCGATGCGGGATTCCGGGTTCTTCCCAGCGAATGGTGGCATTTTAATCTAATGTCGAGGGCAGAAGCGAGGGAGCGGCTGAAAGTGATAGAATAGTTTATATAAATCTGATTGAATGAATACGACGATCATCGGTGTTGCCGGAGGTACGGCATCGGGGAAATCTACTTTGGTAAAAAAGTTGCAAGAGGCGTTTGAAGGAGAAAGTGTCATCACGCTTTGTCATGATTATTATTATAAAGCACATGACGATTTGTCTTTCGAAGAACGAACAAAGCTGAATTACGATCATCCCGGTGCTTTCGATACCGATATGATGATTGAAGATATCATTAAACTGAAAAAAGGACGATCTGTTTTCCGGCCCGTTTATTCTTTTGTCAATCATAACCGTACGGATAAGACCGTCAAAGTCGAGCCGGCACAGGTGATTATTATCGATGGAATCCTTATTTTGGAAAACCGGACTTTACGCGAATTGATGGACGTGAAAGTATATGTAGATACCGATCCCGATGTGCGCTTAGGACGCCGTTTGTTACGGGATGTACAGGAACGAGGGCGTAGTATAGAGTCGGTATTGACCCAATATTTTTGTACGGTAAAACCGATGCACGATGAGTTCGTAGAACCTTCGAAACGTTATGCCGATATTATTATCCCGGAAGGAGGGTTCAATTCTGTTGCGGTCAGTATGTTGATTCATAATATTAATTCATTGATTCACCACGAGTCGGAAAGGGATAGGAGATGAAAATAGCATTGGTACAGTCCCCTCTGGTCTGGGGAAAGCTGCAGGAGAATTTACAGAATTTTGACAAAAAAATGGCGAAGAGTGAGGATTGCGATGTAATTCTACTCCCTGAAATGTTCACTTCGGGCTGTATGATGATAAAGAAGTCGGCAGAGATGGCATTTGCCGCTAAGGAATCTGTCGCAAATGCATATCCTGTCGTAGAAGAAAAGATGCTGGCTTGGGCGAAACGTCAGCATGCTTTGGTAATGGGATCGACGGTTTACCGGGAAAATGGAAAATATTATAACCGTTTCTATTTTGTACATCCTGACGGCTCGGTGCAGCATTATGATAAAAAGCATTTATTTACTTATGGAGGAGAGGATAAACGGTTTACTGCCGGAACGCAAAGGGTGGTGGTAAACTATCGGGGTGTGCGTATTTTGTTGGAAGTATGTTACGATCTCCGCTTCCCGGTGTGGTCTCGTAATTTGGGCGACTATGATATGATACTTTATGTGGCCAGTTGGCCTACTCCCCGTGTAGATGCATGGAGTGCTTTGCTCCGTGCCCGTGCCATAGAAAATCAATGCTATGTGGCAGGAGTTAATCGGATGGGGACTGACCCGGCTTGTGAATATTCGGGTGGGAGCGCCATCATAGATCCATACGGAAAGACAATGGCCGAATGTCCGTGGAGTTGTGAAAGTGAAGTCACTGCAGAGATAGATATGGAGAAATTAGCAGCATTCCGTGAGAAATTTCCGGTGCTGAATGATGCCGATTCTTTTAGCTTGCTATAAAAAAGAACGGATAGAATCGAATAATAACTAATAAAATAAATAGATAATGGCAGAAAAAAGATTATTGTTGGGCGATGAAGCGATTGCCTTGGGAGCGATACATGCCGGAATATCGGGTGTGTATGCTTATCCGGGAACACCGTCTACAGAAATTACGGAATTCATTCAAAATAATAAGCTGGCACAGGAAAGAAATTTGCATAGTACGTGGTGTACGAATGAGAAGACGGCAATGGAGGCTGCCTTGGGCATGTCTTATGCAGGCAAGCGTGCTTTGGTCTGCATGAAGCATGTAGGTATGAATGTGGCTGCCGATGCTTTTGTCAATTCGGCTATTACGGGAGTGAACGGCGGACTGGTGGTGTTGGCTGCTGATGATCCTTCCATGCATTCTTCACAAAATGAGCAGGACTCCCGTTTTTATGGAAAGTTTGCGATGCTTCCCATTTTGGAACCGTCAAACCAACAAGAAGCTTATGATATGATGCATGATGCCTATACACTTTCGGAAGAATTGAAGTTGCCGGTATTGATGCGTGTCGTTACTCGTTTGGCACATTCACGTGCCGGTGTGAAAGTGGGGGAAGTAGGGGAAGAAAACCAACTGAATCCTGACAGTGAACGTACCCATTGGGTGCTATTGCCGGCCATTGCGCGCAATCAATATGCTGCTTTGATAAAGAAGCAAGAACAGCTGGAAAAGGTTTCAAGAAAGTCGCCATACAATGGTTTGGAAAATTTCAATCCTGACAGCTCTTATGAGTTTGGTATTATAGCTTGCGGTATCGGATATAATTATGTGAAAGAATGTGACACAGACGATTCACCTGTTCCTGTATTAAAAGTATCACAATATCCTTTACCGGCAGAAGAGATTCAGAAGATGGCTGATTGTTGCAAATATATTCTGGTTGTAGAAGATGGACAGCCTTTTGTCGAAGAACAGGTGAAAGCTCTTCTTTCTAGCGATTATACAGTGAAAGGTCGTTTGACCGGTGATCTTCCCCGTACGGGTGAATTGACTCCTGACAATGTGGGTAATGCTATCGGTTGGGCTACCAAATCTCCTTTTGTCACTCCGCAGGTGGTGATGCCTCGTCCTCCGGCTTTATGTCAGGGATGCGGACACCGTGATGTGTATGATGCTTTGAATAAGGTTGCTGCAGAATATCCCGGTGCACGTATCTTTGGTGATATCGGTTGTTATACTTTGGGGGCATTACCTCCGTTCCGTGCTATCGACAGTTGTGTGGATATGGGGGCTTCTATTACTATGGCAAAAGGTGCTGCGGATGCAGGCGTTTTTCCTGCTATTTCTGTTATCGGTGACTCTACTTTTACTCATTCGGGCATGACCGGATTGTTGGATGCCGTCAATGATAAAGCGAATATCACGATTATTATTTCCGACAACCTGACCACAGCCATGACCGGCGGACAGGATTCGGCAGGTACAAATAAGTTTGAAGCTATTTGTCTGGGATTGGGGGTAGAACCCGAACATGTACGAGTGGTGGTTCCGTTGCCTAAGAATATGGAGGAAATAACTCGTATCATTCGTGAAGAAATAGAATATAAAGGAGTGTCTGTTATCATTCCGCGCCGTGAATGTGTGCAGACTTTAAATCGTAAATTGAGACAGAAAAGAGTAGAAAAGGCATGAGAAAAGATATTATACTTTCAGGGGTAGGAGGACAGGGTATCCTCACTATCGCTACTATTATAGGCGAAGCCGCAACTGTTGCAGGTCTTAACTTGAAGCAGGCCGAAGTGCACGGTATGAGTCAGCGGGGAGGTGATGTGCAGTCTAATCTCCGTCTTTCGGACGAAACAATCCATTCAGATCTCATTTCATTGGGGGAAGCGGATTTGATTATTTCTATGGAGCCTATGGAGGCTTTGCGCTATTTGCCTTATTTGGAAAAAGAAGGATGGGTGGTTACTTCTGCAAATCCGTTTAAGAATATTCCCAATTATCCCGATGAGGAAGAATTGATGAAGACGCTGAATAGTCTTCCGCGTGTAGCCAAACTGGAAATAGAAGATATAGCGAAGGAAAATAATATGCCGAAATGTGCGAATGTCATCTTGTTGGGCATGGCTGCTAAATTTATTGGAATTCTGTCACCTGAACAACTGCGCGAAAGTATCGGTCGGGTGTTCGCTTCTAAAGGTGAGAAGATAGTGGAAATGAATAAGCGGGCTTTTGATATAGGTTTGGAAGCGGCAAAGAATCGGTAGGATGCTATGAAAATATTTAGTGAAGAATTGGTAGAAAGAGCTGTGTCGGAACTGCATATTGCCGACCTCTCACAGGCAACTATCGGCGATGTGTTGTTGGTTGCTCAATATTTGGAGAAAGAAACCGGTATTCCTTTTATTCGGATGGATCAAGGCTCTCCGGGGCTTCCTGCCAATCAAATAGGTATAGAGGCCGAGAAAGCAGCGCTCGACCGGGGGGTCGGTTCACAATATCCGGCCGCTGCGGGTGTGGCTGAATTAAAGAATGAAGCTTCTCGTTTTGTAAAGGCATTTATGAATGTAGAAATTTCTCCGCGTGCCTGTGTGCCGACTACGGGTTCGGTTGCAGGTTCGTTCGGTTCGTTTATTGCTTGTACGCAGCGCATTTCCGGAAAAAATAAAGTATTGTTTATCGATCCCGGATTTCCGATTCAGAAATCCCAGCTTCGCATTATAGGGGTGCAGTGGGAAGAATTTGATATTTATGCTTATCGGGGGGCTGCTTTGCATGATAAATTGGAAAGCATGTTGAGCACGGGCGAAATTGCTGCTATCGTATACTCCAATCCGAATAATCCGGCATGGATTTGTCTGGAAGAGGAAGAATTGGCTATTATCGGTGAACTGGCAACAAAATATGATGTGATTGTGATGGAGGACTTGGCTTATTTCTGCATGGATTTCCGTCGTGATTTGGGACATCCGTTTGAGCCGCCTTATCCTCCTACAGTAGCGCATTATACGGATAATTATATTCTGATGTTGTCTTCTTCCAAGATTTTCAGTTATGCGGGTCAGCGTATGGCATTGACATGTATTAGTGATAAGTTGTTCGACCGACAGTATCCGGCATTGGCAGAACGCTATAAAGATGCAGGTGTCTTCGGACCTACTTTGATAGCTTCTATTCTTTATATGATAACTTCAGGTTGTACGGCATCTACTCAATATGCTTATGCAGAGATGCTCCGTTTGTCTACCGAAGGTAAGATTAATTTTGTGGAGGATACGCGTGAGTATGCCCGTCGTGCCGAACGCATGAAGAAGATATTTACCGACAACGGTTTCCACATTGTTTATGATTATGATGCGACTCAGGTGGTTGGAGACGGATTTTTCTTCACTATCGGTTATGGCAAGATGAAAGGTGGTGAGTTGCTGCGTGAATTGTTGTATTATGGTGTGAGCAGTATTTCTCTTTCCACTACCGGAAGTGAGCAGGAAGGTGTGCGGGCTTGCACATCAAGAATGAGAGAGGAGCTGTATCCTGTCATGGAAGAACGTATGAAAGCTTTCCATGAAGACCATCCATGATAGATGAAAGACTAACACAAATAAAATCAATCTATTACTATGATTTGGAACAAAAATAAAGAATGTATGAGTCGGGATGAGATGCATGCGCTTCAAAGTAAGCGTTTGCAGAAATTGGTTGCACTGGTCTATCATAATGTCCCGTTCTATCGTAATAAGATGCAGGAGATGGATTTGTCTCCCGATGATATCCGTAGCATTGATGATATCGTGAAACTTCCTTTTACTACCAAACAGGATTTGCGGGATAATTATCCTTATGGGCTTCAGGCTGCTCCTGCTTCTGAAATAGTGCGTGTACATGCCTCTTCGGGCACTACCGGAAATCCTACTATTGTAGGTTATACCCGTCGTGACTTATCTGTGTGGTCGGAAGTAATGTCTCGTTGTCTTGCCGCTTATGGGGTGACTCGGGAAGATACGTTCTCGGTGAGTTATGGCTATGGCTTGTTTACCGGTGGTTTGGGTGCTCATTATGGTGTGGAAAATTTAGGTGCAACGGTTATTCCGGCGTCTACGGGAAATACTGAAAAGCATGTGCGTCTGATTCGTGATTTAGGTATAACCGGTATCGCTTGTACTCCATCATACGCCCTTTATCTGGCAGAAACGGTGGAACGAATGGGGCTTACCAAAGATGATATAAAATTGCGTATCGGTGCTTTTGGTGCAGAACCTTGGACAGACAATATGCGTAAGGAAATAGAAGAGCGGTTGGGATTGAAAGGTTATAATCTGTATGGATTGAGCGAAATCATGGGACCGGGCGTTTCCTTCGAGTGCCAGGAACAAAATGGCTCTCATATCAATGAAGACCATTTCTACCCTGAAATAATCAATCCTGAAACATTGGAACAACTTCCCAGCGGGCAGCAGGGTGAATTGGTATTCACTACGCTCACCAAAGAGGGAATGCCGTTGTTGCGTTACCGCACAAAGGATTTATGTTCGTTGATGGAGGGTACTTGCGCTTGTGGTCGTACCAGTGTTCGTATGAGCCGCATCATGGGACGTAGTGATGATATGTTGATTATTCGTGGCATCAATGTCTTTCCTTCACAAGTGGAAAGTGTTATTTTGGGAATGCCTGAATTTGAACCTCAGTATATGCTGGTTGTCGACAGGCAAAATAATCTTGATATTCTTCAGGTTCAGGTGGAGGTTCGTCGTGACTTCTTCTCAGATGATTTAGGACGTATGCTTGCCATGAAAAAGACATTGAGTGACAAATTAAAGAGTGTGCTTTCTATCAGTGCGGATATTAAACTGATGGAGCCGAACAGTATCAGTCGTAGTGAAGGAAAGAGCAAGCACGTGATAGATAAACGAGTATTAAAATAAAAACTTTACGCAATATGACAATTAAGCAATTATCTGTTTTTCTGGAAAATAAAACCGGAAGAATTAATGATGTAGCAAAGACGTTGGCGAAGTATGACATTAATATGCACGCGTTCAGCATGGCTGAGTCTACAGATTTTGGAATCCTTCGTCTGATTGTTTCTGATGTCGATAAAGCAGTGGAAGTGCTCCGTGCAGAAAACTTTGCTGTAATGCTGACCGATGTGGTATGTATCAGTTGCCCGAATGTAGCAGGTTCGTTGTCGGCAATCCTGGAATGTCTGGCTGTCGAACAAATCTTTATTGAATACATGTATGCTTTTGCTCAGGGTGATACGGCAAATGTGGTTATACGTCCTAATGATTTGAAGAAATGCGTGCAAGTATTGGAGAAATGCCAATGTGATATTTTGAATAAAAATAATCTGTAAGATTTCCGCATATTCGTTTGGGAAAAGAAAAAGAGGCAGTCTCGCTGTGTAGGGACTGCCTCTTTTTTGCAGAGTAGGTTATTATTGATTATTCAGCAATACAAATAGAAACACGGTTTTCTTCAGCTGTTGAGAACGGCTGAACTGTGTCACCTTTGTAATCTACATTAATTCTGTTTTCAGTGATACCTTTGGCTTTCAAAGCTTCTGCAACGGCGTTGGCACGTTTTTGCGAGATAGTTTTGTTGTAAGCGGCAGTACCGGTTTGAACGTCTGCATAACCGGTGATAGTTACTTTAGCATTAGGATATTTATTCAAATAGTCCACGATGCTGTTTACTTTACCCAGTTCGGCTTCTTTAATTTTAGAAGAGTTGATAACGAAGAAGATGTTTTCTGTCAATGCTTCAACTTTTACAGGTTTGGGCTCTTCCTTTACAACCGGTTGCGGTTTAGGCTCTTCTTTTTTAGGAGCAGGAGCTGGAGCCGGTTCATAATAAACAGGTTCTGTCTTCTTGTAAGTCTTGCCAAACTTGAATGTGAAACCTACCAATCCGTTGAATTGCCAGTCTGCATTACCTGCTTTCTTTGAATTGTATTTATCGGATAACGCATTGGCATTTACTTCTAAGTTGACGAATACATGGTCGCTCAAACGAATGTTTGCGCCTAAACCTCCGCGTCCTACAATAAAGTTTTTGCTGTCATTCCATAAATATCTTAACTCATGTCCCTGTGCGTTGACAGCCACAGCTTCGTCATTGTCAAATGCATGGTTGAAACCTACTCCTAAGAAACCATAAGCATTGAATACACGTTTGGGATTGAATTTGCAGAATAAAGCACTTAAGTCCAACATAGCATCTACGTTGCCCTGTACAAATTTATATTTATACACGGTGGAAGGAGAAGCCCATGCTCCTTTAGCTTCCCAAGCACTTACTCCGGCACGCAGACCAAATAACGGGCTGAATTGGTAACCCCCTGTAACTTGTGCAGCTGGTGATATCAAATCCGAGAAACTAGCTTCACCCAAAGTATGGCTGGCACCGCCTTGAATTTGCATAAACCAATGAGGGTTGAACACCACTTTACCTTCTTCTTTCACTTCCTGAGCAAAAGAACTAACTGTGCAAAGAGAGAATGCACAGATTAAGAATTTCTTTGTTAAATTTGATAGTCCCATTTTTAAAAATATTTTGGTGATTCTGCAAAGGTATAAAAAAATAATATATCAACACGTTTTTTCACAAAAATATGTTGATATACTAATAAAACCGGAATTTAAGCTTACCAAATGAGACTGTAATCGGTTTAGAACAAACTCCAGGCTACGGTTAATCCTGCCATAACGATGGCTACCATACTCATTAATTTAATAAGTATATTCAGGCTTGGACCGGATGTATCTTTAAACGGATCTCCTACTGTGTCTCCGGTGACAGTCGCTTTGTGTACTTCACTGCCTTTGCCGCCAAAATTGCCTTCTTCCACATATTTCTTGGCGTTATCCCATGCACCGCCCGAATTTGCCATGAAAATGGCGAGAACAAAACCGGATGACAAACCGCCAATCAGCAGTCCGATTACTCCCGGAACACCAAATAAGAGTCCGGTGGCAATGGGAGCAATAATAGCCAGCAGAGATGGGAATACCATTTCTCGTTGTGCACCTTTGGTTGAAATTTGTACACATCGTGCGTAGTCGGGTTCGGCTTCACCGGTCAGAATCCCTTTTATTTCCCGGAATTGTCTGCGTACTTCTTCCACCATGTGGGCAGCTGCACGTCCTACTGCGTTCATTGTCAGTCCGCAGAATAAAAATGCCATCATGCTACCGATAAAAATTCCCGAAAGAACTTTCGGATTCATCAGTGTTACATCATAGTACAGCATATAATCGGTGAAACTTGCATTGTGTACTTCAACAGTAATGCCGTTGGGCAGTTCTAAAATTGTTTGTCCCAATCGAGTCAGTCCGATACGTATTTCTTCTATGTATGATGCCAGCAGTGCCAGACCTGTGAGCGCTGCAGAACCGATGGCAAATCCTTTTCCGGTAGCGGCTGTCGTATTACCCAACGAATCGAGGGCGTCTGTGCGCTTGCGCACTTCTTCGCCCAATCCACTCATTTCTGCATTGCCTCCGGCATTGTCGGCTATCGGACCGTAAGCATCAGTAGCAAGAGTGATGCCCAAGGTGGAAAGCATTCCTACAGCGGCAATTCCGATACCATACAGTCCCATGGAAATATTGGCAAAATCAAAACCTGATGCGAGCCAATAAGAAAGGATAATTCCGACTACTACCGCCAAGACGGGGATAGTGGTAGATACCATACCCAGCCCGATACCTGAGATGATTACGGTGGCCGGACCGGTCTTTCCGCTTTCGGCCAAACGTTGTGTTGGTTTATATGATTGAGAAGTGTAATATTCGGTAGAACGCCCGATGATAATTCCTACTATTAATCCGATAACTACGGCAAATGAGATATTTACCCAATTTTGTAAATTCAGTATCCAAAGGATAAGGAAAGTTGCAACGACTATTAAAGCAGAACTTAAGTTTGTTCCGACAGCCAGTGAGCCTAATAACTCTTTCATGCCTGCATTTTCTTTTGTTCTGACGGAGAAGATTCCTATAATGGAAAGGAGAATGCCTACAGCAGCAATCAACATTGGTGCGATAACAGCTTTAAATTGCATGGTTGTGTCGTTTGTACCTATATAGGCAGCAGCCCCCAATGCAGCAGTGGCGAGAATCGAGCCGCAATAGCTTTCGTACAAGTCTGCCCCCATACCGGCTACATCGCCAACATTATCACCTACATTGTCGGCAATGGTTGCCGGATTGCGTGGGTCGTCTTCGGGGATGCCGGCTTCTACTTTGCCTACAAGGTCGGCACCCACATCGGCTGCTTTGGTATAAATTCCTCCTCCGACACGTGCAAATAAAGCCTGTGTGCTGGCTCCCATACCGAATGTCAGCATGGTGGTGGTAATGATACACAATTTGGCAGATGGATTCATGACGTCTGCCGGAATACATTTATCCAGTAATAGATACCAGAACGAAATATCAAACAGGCCGAGTCCTACCACCACCAGTCCCATGACTGCTCCGCTTCGGAAAGCGATACGCAAACCTTTGTTTAAAGAGCTACGGGCTGCATTGGCGGTACGTGCTGAAGCATACGTTGCGGTCTTCATTCCCAAAAAACCGGAAAGCCCGGAGAAGAAACCGCCGGTAAGGAAGGCAACGGGCACCCAGGCGTTTTGCAGATGGAAGCCGTAAGCCATAACGGAGAATAGAATAACCAGCCCCAGGAATACCATTCCCACTACCTTGTATTGCTGTTTGAGATAGGACATGGCGCCTTGACGTACATACAGAGCGATTTTCTCCATTGTAGGAGTTCCTTCGCTTTCACGCATCATTTGTTTGTAGAAATACCAAGCGAGTACCAACGCCAATAAAGAGGCGATGGGTACAATCCAGAAAAGATAGGTTTCCATACGCAGTATTGATTTAGAAGTTACTTCCCAAAGATAAAAAAAATAAGTGATATTCAAAGGTATAGGACCACTTTTTTATTTGTTAAGGGAAAAAGAGAACTAGTTGGAATATTGTGGGTTATCAGGTTTATGGAATATGCCGGAGGTGCCTGAGGGAGGCTTTTCGGGTAGCGGAAGAATTTTACCGTTTCAAGCGATAAAGTTACCCGGATTCATCTAAGTATCCGGATGATAAAATAATAAATTGTATGGGAATAGTTATTTCCCATACAATTTATCTATCAAGTCACTGCGGCCTATCTTGCGTAATTCATTGATGATAGCACGGCGTTCTTCGGGTTTATACCAGAAAAAGAACATTCGTTGCGCCAATTTTTCCTTTTGCGTCTTGGCAGAAAAGACCGGTTGCAAAGTATAGGGATGATAGCCTGTATACCAGGCTTCGGTAGCAATGGTCATGGGAGTGGGAGTGAAGTCCTGTACCTGTTCCAGATGGAAGTCCAACCTTTTGGTGATAACTGCCAGCTCTGCCATATCTTCTTCTGTGCATCCGGGATGGCTGCTTATAAAATAAGGAATGATTTGCTGTTTCAGATTCAGCTCCCTGTTCACTTTATCGAATGTTTTCTTGAATTCATAGAATTGTGCGAACGAAGGCTTCCGCATGATATGCAATACTTGATCGCTGGTATGTTCGGGGGCAACTTTCAGTCGTCCGCTCACATGTTTGGCTATCAGCTCGCGTGTATATTCGGCTGTGCTTCGGTTTATCGCCGGGTCTTTACTTTGGTATTGCAACAGGTCATAACGTACACCGCTTCCGATAAAGCTTTTCTTTATTCCCGGTATGGCATCTACCGAGCGATAGATGTCGAGCAGCGGGCGATGGTCGGTATTCAGATTCGGACATACTTTGGGATGGATGCAGGACGGGCGTTTGCAACGGCGGCATTTGTTTTCATCCATTCCGTGCATGGCATACATATTGGCACTCGGTCCTCCCAAATCGCTCAGATAACCTTTGAAATCAGGCATTTCTGTAATCTCTTTCACTTCTTTCAGGATGCTTTCCTTGCTTCGGCTGACTATGAACTTTCCCTGGTGGGCAGAAATGGTACAGAAAGCACATCCGCCGAAACATCCCCGGTGGAGATTGACGGAGAATTTAATCATATCATAAGCCGGGATGCGTTTCCCTTTGTATTTGGGATGGGGCAGCCGGGTGTATGGCAAGTCGAAAGACATATCCAGTTCGCCCTGTGTCATGGGAGGGTAGGGAGGATTGACCACTACGGTCTTGTTTCCCACATCCTGCAGGATGCGGGAAGCTTCGTATTTATTGCTTTCCTCTTCGATGAAGCGGAAGTTTTCGGCTTGTTTCTTCTTATCTTTCAGACACTCTTCATGAGAGTGGAGGATGATATCCGGTTTTTCTTTACTGTGCTCGGATGATGTGCTGATGTTTTGGAGCGGACACACGGGGTCTCCCTTACGGATTATGTAGGCTGTTTGTAAGATATCATGTGGAACAGGAAGACCGGCTGCTATAGGAGCAGACCCGTGTGTCTGTCCGGCAGCAGCCGTCAGTGCTTTCATCCTTCTGCAAAGTTCTGTAATCGGCTTTTCCCCCATTCCATAAATGAGCAAATCTGCTCCCGAATCTATTAAAATAGACTTCTGCACACAATCCTGCCAATAGTCATAATGGGTGACGCGGCGTAAGGAAGCCTCTATACCTCCCAAGATGACAGGCACATCCGGGTATAGTTTTTTAAGAATCTGTGTATATACAATGCTGGGATATTCGGGACGCATATCGTGACGACCGTCCGGTGTATAAGCATCTTCACTGCGTAAACGTTTATTGGCTGTGTACTTATTCACCATGCTGTCCATACATCCGGCAGATACACCGAAAAAAAGACGTGGTCGTCCCAGCTTTTTGAAATCGCGCAAGTCATCACGCCAATTGGGTTGAGGCACGATGGCTACTCTTAGTCCCTGTGCCTCTAATAATCTTCCGATAACGGCCGGTCCGAAAGAAGGATGGTCTACATACGCATCTCCGCTAAATAAGATAACATCCAGGTCATCCCATCCACGCAGTTCAACTTCTTTCTTTGTTGTCGGCAGCCAATCTGTAAGTTTATGTTCTTTCAAATCCTTTTTATTCTTCTTTTTGGCCTCCTTCTTCATCATCCTGATTCTTTTCTTTTTCCCAGCGGATGTAGAGCAAAATCAATTGATGAAGCCCGAAGGCTTTCATGTTATTATGATAAATTACATCTATGCAAAGGTCGAGCAACTCTTTGTTGTTTCCCTCTTCACTGGTAATCAGTGAGCGTATATTCAGTTTTAATTTTTCCAGTACAGACTCATCTACAATGCCGTTACTGTCTATTATGTGCTGAAATAGAGCGTATTTCTCGATTGTTTGCAGGTTTTCTTCCGAAATTTCCATGCAACGTGTGCCTGAGGCATTTGTTTGTATAGTGTACATAGTCCTTATTTTAATGGTTTATACGGACAAAGTTAGGTGTTTTTATGAAATAACCTCTAATTTGCTTCTTTATTTTCATAGAAAATCCTTATTTGCTTCCGAAGAAACCTAATATGGCACTCATTATCCGTGTCCGTTGCTGCACTCCTTCGATGCTTTCGAAAGGGAAGCCCAATACGAAAGTGCGGTAATTGCCTTTGTAGGCAATGCCGGCACTGTAATTGCCGGGAGTGTATATAAATGTGGAATAAGCCGGTGCGACAGGAGTCAGGCAGTCGGGGGCAGGTACGGCATACGTTTTTTCATTCACGGTGCAGGGAATTGTAAAATGGGTGTTGGCACCGTAAATAGTGCCTGATGTTTTTCCGCCCATGCTTCCGCCAAAACTGTATTTCAGTATGTTCTCGGTAAAGCCGAGTGCCGAAGGACTGTTCATGTTGCTGCCGATATAAGAACCGCTGACCAATATGTTTCCACCACGGCGGCAATAATCCGTGATAAGTTGTTGCATGATAGGGGAGAATGCCTGTTTCTCCGCACCCATAATGAGGTCTGTGACCGGATAGTCTGTCAGTCGGACGAATCCGTTTTCCACTGCTTCGTCGCTGCATGAGACAAAGGAATATCCTCCTGCGGATTGTATGGCTTTGCCGTGTATGAAAGGATAATCAAACGTGTTTCCGGCTATCAGCATTCCTTCCAGCTCACTGCCACTGTATCCCAGTCCGTCTTTTGTTTCCCGTCCGATGCGGCTTCGGTCAAAACTTTGTTGTGCACCGCAATAGGCCGGTGTGCTTATATAAGGTATTCCCGGGTCTGTCTTTAAGTCAAATCCTTGTATAAAATTCGATTCTATGGTAGCGGGACCGCTTAGGCGATCGAATGCATTTACTATTAAAACAGTTCCTTTGCTCTTTTTGGCTTTATAGGCCGACAGAATTTCGGAAGGGAAACTTTCTCCTCCACGGTTGACGGCTGTGACTTTGAAGCTGTATACCAGTCCCGGTTCGGCTTCGAAAGTATATTTCGTATCGCGAACCAACGTACCATTGTCGAATCCACCATGTCCCAAACGGGTGTACACAATGTATTCCCGGGCCTTTGCCGTAGGTTCCAGCGGGTCGTCTACTGCCTGCCAGCTCAGACGGAATGTGTTCTTCTTGCTTCCTTCGGCTATTGAAAAATTGCTCACCGGCAATGGTTGTACCACATAGTCAGTGCCATGCATAGTGGCTGTATACTTTAGGATTGATTTATAAACCGAACGTGCAACCGTGAATTTAAACCGGGGATTGTGTCCCAGTTTAAGGTCGGCAAAGTTCTGATGGGAAAGCAGTTCCAGAATCATGGATGGAACACCCGGCAGGCGTGTCTCGCTGTAATTGCGGTTCCACAGGCTGCGGCGCGGCCATTGAATACCAAATCCGGCAGAGATATCCCGTTGCAGTCCGGTCAGCACCATGTCTGCCAGGTCGCGGGAAGCATAGCGGGAGATTCCGGCGTTTAATTTCCCATTATTGCTGCCGGTGGTATAAATGCCCAATGTCCCGATTAGCTCATCTTCTTTGGAGAAGCCGGCATCGCTGTGCAGTCCGAAAGTCATTTCAAACGGCACTCCCAAACCTTGTTCCTGCGGATTGTAAACAGAACCGCCACTCATGTAATTGATAACCCGGCTGCGGCTGTTGATGTCGTCGGTATAATCATTTTTCCCTTCGGCGGGACTATATATACCGTAGGGCATTCCCGCCCATTGTGCTGCATAACGTGCTCCTTCCAGGTAGCGTGGAAGACCGCTGACGCTTCCTCCTCTCGAAATATTTCCCATGCCTCCTCCAAAGCGGACGGCATCGGCGCACACTACTCCTTTTTGTTTGCTCTCATTACTTAATACTACCATTCCGTAGTCGTTGGTTCCTTTGTCGAATTCAAAAGTGCCCAGATAAACCCATGTACCTCCGCCCATTTGCTGGTTGACTTTGAATTCGGTCACTCCGCCTTTATGGAAAACCAAATATTTGGCATCGCTTACACTTCCCGGCAATGTCTGATAAGAAACGTATACGGCATATTTCCCTGTTTCGGGAATATCGGGAATCCATTGTGCAAAAGCCTTTTCAGGCTTTTTTTCCGTTGCGGCGAAGCGTGCCGTGCCGTCCCGGAAAGGATTCTGTCCGTCTGTATAAACAGAACGTTTTCGGGCGAATCCTGGCAAAGGAGATGTTTTCCATTTTCCTTTCCGGCTTTTCTCTTCTATATAAATGCTTTTTCCCGTAACTGTGTTGTTGTCCACTATAACTTCGTTGCGCTGCCGGTCTCGTTCGCGTGGCGTATAGACGACGGCACCGGCGTTTTCCAGCATGGGGATGATATAAGGAACGACGAAAGACTGTGTGAAGAGGTCTTCTGTGGTGCAGAATAAGCGCGGACGTTGCCATTCCCAACTTCCTTTGTTGTTTTTATAATATTTTCCATGGCTTTGCCACAATGCGATGTGTCTGCCCTCCAATCCTTTAGAGGCAAGATAAGGACGTGACATATTTTGTATCCAAGGAGCACCTTTATAGTCGATGCGTTGCCACAGCCTGCTTTTATCCTGTTTCTTTTGTAATATATTGGGGATTAATTCTTCAATCGGCTTTCCATCTGCATAAATGGTAATGTCGTAGTAATTGACGGGACCGGGAAGACTTTGTTTCAGTAACCTGTAAATGGCTTCTGTATTTTCGGGCGTGAAAGGTTGATAACCAAAGTTCGCATTGGCATAAACATGCAGCGCTTTTTTACTGTGATTCAGTTCGTAGCGGTCCAGTCTGCACTTGCCGATATTGGCGTATGATGTTTCGAAATTAGTAAAAAAGTCTTTTAAGCGTTGTTCCACATTCCGGTCCGGTTCTTGTGCCGATATCCAGAAGGTACTTACCGCCAGAAACAGAAAAGACGTTATTATTTTCTTTGCCGGCTTAATAAACATAATTGCTTCTATTTGATGATGCGAAGTTAGAAATATTTGTCCGTATTCCCGTATCGGCTCATCTAAATGAAATGAATTATCTTTAATTTTTGCTTTGTGTTCGCTGTTATGCTTCTGTCTTGTCTCCTTTTTCCTTTCTTGCAGGCTGACGCTTGTCACAAGCTTGGGGAAGAATAAGTGTTTTCTTCCTTAGGATTAAGCCTTTTTCTACGTCTGGCTATTACGTCCTGCAACAGTAGGACGTATATCCCATTGTTGTGGGACGTAATAATCTGCCGCATGAAAAGTCTTAATCTGAAGGACGAAAATGCTTGGCCTGTCTTATGGAATATTTAAAAGGAGGTGTGTCAAAATAAAAATGGTCTATCAAATCTTAACAGTAGGGGCAGGGTTTACCTGCCCGAACCAACAGTCACTAATACACAAAGCAAACTGTTTTTTGGAAGAGGAAACCTCACCCCTGCCGGCAAAATGATAGCATCATCAACGTTTAGACACACCCCTTTTGCTGTTTTATTTTAAAAAGAAAGATTATTGAATATTCCCGATAGTAAATAGTTCAGGATGCTTTCCTTTGAAATCTTTATAATACAATTTAATTTCACGCATATCTTTCTCTATATCCCCGCTAGGGTGAATCACCTTTTCGGCAGTGATACATTTTTTTTCGTAGTCTATAGCTACTAATATGATGGGCAGACCGGCTCCTTGGGCAATATAGTAAAACCCTTTTTTCCAATTCGGATTTGCTTTGCGCGTACCTTCGGGAGTAATGGCCAAATGAAATTTTTTGCTCGACTTGGCAATGTTTATCATCTGGTCTACCAATGAACTCTTGCGGCTGCGGTCTACCGGAATACCTCCCATCCAGCGGAAGATAGGTCCCAAAGGCCAGAAGAACCAGTCTTTTTTCATCATGAAGCCGGTTTCACGGCCAATAGCCCCCATAAACAGTTTACCGATAAACAAATCCCAATTGGTGGTATGCGGAGCTGCACAAATAATATATTTGTCATAATCGGGAACGGAGACTTTGGTCTTCCATCCCAACAGTTTGTAGTAGATAAAACTACAAATAGCTTTCTTCATTCTTTAAATCCGTGTTATGCTTTTGATGCTTTTTCCATTTCGTCTGCCACTATTTTTATTTCTTTGTCCAGGTCTTCATGCAATCTCTTATAGAAGCCTTTTACATTGCCCGGCTCGGTGTGGCTGATACGCGGAATCAATGCCAACACGTTATGTATTGCGTGAATAACTGCTTCACGGTTAACACCTTCCATCAAGGTAGCAAAAAATAAATCGCTTGCTATATAGGTTATTTTTTTCTTTAAATTTCTTCTACTTGCCATAATTGTAATGTTTTTAAGTTAATACAAAAATCTAATTTCGCGGTAAAGTTAGCATTTTTATTTGTATACGTTTTCATATTTGCGAAAAAAGAGCGAAATTTGCACGTGATTTCTAAATGAGTTTATACACCTTTAAATAGAATAATAGAATATGACTAAAAGTGCATTACAAATTGCCAGAGCTGCTTATCAGCCCAAACTTCCTAAAGCGTTGAAAGGCGCAGTTAAAGTTAAGGAAGGTGAACCTACACAGTCTGTAGCTGACCAGGAAGCTATCAAAGCATTGTTCCCTAACACATACGGAATGCCGTTGATACAGTTCGTTGAAGGCGAAGCTGTTAATCTGCCTGCTATCAATGTAGGTGTAATTCTGTCCGGTGGACAGGCTCCCGGCGGACACAATGTGATTTCAGGTTTGTTCGACGGTATCAAGGCGCTGAACAAAGACAGCAAATTGTTTGGTTTCATTCTGGGCCCCGGTGGTTTGGTTGACCATAACTATATGGAGCTTACTGCTGATATCATTGACGAATACCGCAATACGGGTGGTTTCGATATCATCGGTTCGGGACGTACCAAACTGGAAAAAGAAGAACAGTTTGATAAAGGTTTGGAAATCATCAAAGAACTGGGCATCAAGGCATTGGTAATCATCGGTGGTGATGACTCTAACACCAACGCTTGCGTATTGGCAGAATATTATGCAGCCAAGAATTGTGGCGTACAGGTAATCGGTTGTCCGAAGACTATCGATGGTGACTTGAAGAACGAAATGATTGAAACTTCTTTCGGTTTCGATACTGCTTGTAAGACTTATGCCGAAGTTATCGGTAATATCCAGCGTGACTGTAACTCTGCACGTAAATACTGGCACTTCATTAAATTGATGGGACGTTCTGCTTCTCATATTGCTTTGGAATGTGCTTTGCAGGTTCAGCCTAACGTATGTATCATTTCTGAAGAAGTTGAAGCTAAAGATATGTCTTTGGATGATGTAGTAACTTACATCGCTCAGATTGTAGCCGACCGTGCTGCTCAGGGTAACAACTTCGGTACAGTATTGATTCCTGAAGGTTTGGTAGAGTTTATTCCTGCCATGAAGAGATTGATTGCTGAATTGAACGACTTCCTGGCTGCTAATGCTGCGGAATTTGCTTTGATTAAGAAATCTCATCAACGTGAATATATCATTTCTAAGTTGTCTAAAGAAAACTCGGCTATCTATGCTTCACTGCCCGAAGGTGTAGCCCGCCAGTTGTCATTAGACCGTGACCCGCACGGAAACGTACAGGTATCATTGATTGAAACAGAAAAACTGTTGTCTGAAATGGTAGCTACCAAATTGGCACAATGGAAAGAAGAAGGCAAGTATGTTGGTAAGTTTGCTGCTCAGCACCACTTCTTCGGTTACGAAGGACGTTGCGCTGCTC
>ERZ773193.2262-NODE-2262-length-21181-cov-6.321263_pt1 | contig 21181 bp, 20 predicted proteins | sample MGYA00511110_ERZ773193 | MGnify/ENA primary metagenome ERZ773193 (study PRJEB29015, sample SAMEA2737784) | human gut metagenome | biome: human gut; feature: human-associated habitat; material: faeces | place: China | collected 2012 ...
TAGAGCACTTCCTTGGTAAGGAAGAGGTCCCGGGTTCAAGTCCCGGTAACAGCTCACAAAGATGTAAAAGCTGATTATTAATCAAATAAATAACAAGTAAAGCTATGGCTAAAGAGAAATTCGAACGTACCAAACCGCACGTAAACATTGGTACAATTGGTCACGTAGACCACGGTAAAACCACGTTGACTGCTGCTATCACTACAGTATTAGGCAAGAAAGGTTTTTCTGAAGTAAAATCATTCGATCAGATTGACAACGCTCCTGAAGAAAAGGAAAGAGGTATTACTATCAATACTTCACACGTTGAGTATGAAACAGCTAATCGTCACTATGCTCACGTAGACTGTCCGGGTCACGCCGACTACGTTAAGAACATGGTAACAGGTGCTGCTCAGATGGATGGTGCTATCATCGTGGTTGCTGCAACCGATGGTCCGATGCCTCAAACTCGTGAACACATTCTGTTGGCTCGTCAGGTAAACGTTCCCAGACTGGTTGTGTTTATGAACAAGTGCGATATGGTAGATGACCCTGAAATGCTGGAACTTGTTGAAATGGAAATGCGTGAACTGCTTTCAGCTTACGAATTCGATGGCGACAACACTCCTTTCATCCAGGGTTCTGCTCTTGGTGCATTGAACGGTGTTGAAAAGTGGGAAGAAAAAGTAATGGAATTGATGGATGCTTGCGACAATTGGATTCCATTGCCTCCGCGTGATATTGATAAACCGTTCCTGATGCCGGTTGAAGACGTATTCTCAATTACTGGTCGTGGTACTGTAGCTACAGGTCGTATCGAAGCTGGTGTTATCCATGTAGGTGACGAAGTTGAAATCCTCGGTTTGGGTGAAGACAAGAAGTCTGTTGTAACTGGTGTTGAAATGTTCCGCAAGTTGCTGGATCAAGGTGAAGCTGGTGACAACGTAGGTCTGTTGCTCCGTGGTATCGACAAGAACGAAATCAAACGTGGTATGGTTCTTTGTAAGCCCGGCCAGATTAAACCTCACTCTAAGTTCAAAGCTTCTATCTACGTTTTGAAGAAAGAAGAAGGTGGTCGTCACACTCCGTTCCACAACAAATACCGTCCTCAGTTCTATCTGCGTACTATGGACTGTACAGGTGAAATCACTCTTCCGGAAGGAACTGAAATGGTAATGCCTGGTGATAACGTAGAAATCACTGTAGAACTGATCTACCCGGTAGCATTGAACGTAGGTTTGCGTTTCGCTATCCGTGAAGGTGGTAGAACCGTAGGTTCTGGCGTTGTAACTTCTGTTATTGAATAATCAACGTAATATGTGATAATTCACGGGGTTTCCCGTGCGAAATTGGGAGAATGGACGAAAGTCTGTTCTCCCTTTTTGTATGTCTCGGCGGATTCGACAAGAAATTGTTAAACTTGCACAAAAACAAATTCTTTTTGAGATTATTTTTTTAGTTCTTTTCCAGCACTCTCTTATTGATTTTTTGGGCGAAATCGTGTATAATGATAACATGCGGTGAAATGTGGGGAAGTTTCCCCTTTTGTGGGGGGATTTTCCGTTACTTTCTTGATTTCAAGCAGAAGGGCGGCGGCAAGGTTGACTTCGCTGATTGGCACTTATTACCACATTATAGATGCCAAAGGCAGAATGAATTTCCCAACCAAACTGCGAGAATTGCTCGGCAGCTCGTTCTATGTGACGAAAGGTCTGGATGCACATTGTTTGGCAGTTTATCCTGCGGAAGAATGGGAGCGACTTTCTCAAAAAGTAGCAGCCATTCCAGAATCAAAAGGTGCACAGCTGAAACGATGGCTGTTTTCCGGTGCGTGTGAAATGGTGCCGGATCAGCAAGGGCGAATCTTAATCCCACAGGACTTGCGACAGTTCGCCGGTCTGGAAAAGGATGTTGTTGTCATCGGTGCGAATAATAAAGCGGAAATCTGGAACCGTGCAAGCTGGGAAACAGCAAATGCAGCGGTGGATTTGGATGAAATGATGTCCATATTGGATACGCTGGGCTTTTAAGAAAGGAAGAAATTTATGACATTTCAGCATGTTCCTGTTTTGTTGCAGGAAACACTTTCCGGATTGAACATTCAGCCGGAGGGTATTTATGTAGATGGCACGGTCGGCGGTGCTGGTCACGCCTGCGAAATTGCAAAGCAATTGCATGGGGCAGGCAGATTGATCGGATTGGATCGGGATCCGGATGCGGTTGCAGTGGCAACGCAGCGGTTAGCTCCCTATCCGGCAACGGTGATTCATGCCAATTATGACGAGATGGCACAGGTGCTGCAACGGCTGGAAATTCCAGCTGTGGACGGTATTTTGTTGGATTTGGGCGTTTCTTCTCATCAGCTGGATACGGAGGAACGTGGCTTTTCTTACCATACCGATGCACCATTAGATATGCGAATGAGTCAGTCGGGAATGTCTGCTGCGGACGTGGTAAACACTTGGTCGCAGGAGGAACTGACACGGATTTTATTTGCCTATGGAGAAGAATCGTTTGCTCGTGCGATTGCCCGCAATATCTGTCAGGCAAGACAAGAGCAGCCGATTACAACCACTTTGCAGCTGGCGGAAATTGTGAAAAGCAGTGTTCCACAGCGGGTGCGACGGGCAAAAAATCCCTGCAAACAGACGTTTCAGGCAATTCGAATCGCTGTAAATGATGAATTTGGACACTTGGAACGGGCATTGACCGCTGCATTTTCCTCTCTGAAACCGGGCGGAAGATTGGCGATTATCACGTTTCATTCTTTGGAAGACCGCATGGTGAAACAGCAGTTTGCAAAATGGTGTCAAGGCTGTACTTGTCCACCGGATTTTCCAAAATGTGTTTGTGGCAAAGTCCCGCAGGGAAAATTGGTGAATCGAAAGCCAATTGTTGCAGATGCGGCGGAACTGGAAGAAAACCGGAGAAGCCGAAGTGCAAAACTGCGTGTCATAGAAAGGAGTGCGGCGATTGATGAATGTAACCGATGAAACCGTACCGGAAGAGGATTTAGAAGAAGCAGAAGATGCGGGCGTTGTAGAAAAACGTCCAAGACGAAAGCTGTTCTATATCGAAGCTGGAAAACGGGGAACGCTGGCAAAAATCATGATCGGCAGCATTCTGGCTTTAGTGTTGTTTTCTTTGGTCATCAATAGTTATGTCCAACTGAATGAAGTTTATTCTCAAATCTCCGCTGCGGAGAGCACCCTGAACGATTTGCAAAGCGAAAACGTCAGAATGCAAACCCAGTTGGAGGGACAAGCTTCCATTCGGAATATTAAAGAATATGCGGAGGATCGATTGGGCTTGCAAAAGCTGGATCGTTCCCAGATTCAATACATCCAGATTCAGACGGAGGATGAGGTTGTCGTCGAAGAACCGGATCAGAACATTTTTGTTCAGATCAAACGGAAATTCAACGACCTAATTGCATATTTAAGAGGTTAATGTGCATATAGTTGGGTAAAACCCGTTTTTGAAGCGGGGAAAATGGTCTGAACATTATTTATTGATACTATCAGCGAGTGCAGCGTTCGCTGCATATTATATAGAAAAAACATCGCTGTTAGTATATAGGCAAAGAAAGAGATACGAAATCGGGTGTCGGAAAAGGAATCGTTCCGGCTTCGTTTACGCAGAATGAGCTGTCGGACAGGGCAGACAAGACGAAGCCGGGCACAATTCCGTTTTATATGCAGGTTCCAGAAATTGCTTTCTGCATCATCGAGAAATTCCTGTCGAATCGGGACAGTTTTATACAGGCGGGGGATTCAAAAACAGTTCCCTGCCTCTTCTATTTTTATGCGGAAAGGGCGTGTCATTTCCTTTGGAAACTATGGACAACAAACCATATGATAAGCTGCGGGCATCTGGGGTCAATGCACCAACTGCAAAAATGAAGTTTCGTACCAATGTTGTCATTCAAATTGCAATGATGTTGTTTGCTTGTGCGATTATTATCAACCTGTTTAAGGTTTCTGTTGTGCAGAACAAAAAATATGAAGCACTGGCGAATAATTACCATTTCGGTACGATGCGATTAGAGGCACAGCGGGGTGCAATTTATGATGCAACGGGGACACCTTTGGCTTGGAGTGCGACGGTTTATAATGTCTATATTGACCCGCAACTCTTTCGGGAGGAAATGGATGATGTTCAGAAAAACAATGAAAGTAAGCAGGCGGCTGCCGACAAAAACGGCAAAACTGCTACCGACATTGTGGATGTTGCAACGCTCCGTGAAAATATTGCCACCTATCTGGCAGGAAAGCTGAACCTCGAGAAAGCTGATATTGAAAAGGCATTCGATGCAGACGGCAGATATTATATCCTGCAAACACAGGTGGAAAAGAATGTTGCGGATGAAATCGAAAACTATTTTGATAACTTGAATTTGGTTTCATTTGCAACGGAAGCAACCACCAGACGGTATTATCCGCAGGAAGAACTGGCTGCCAGCGTCATTGGGTTTACCAACGGGGACGGCGATGGACAGTATGGATTGGAATATCAGTATAACAATTATTTGGCTGGTGTAGATGGCAGAATTGTTTCTGCACAGGCTGCAAACGGCGAAGAAATGCCATACCGATATTCGACGACATACGAAGCACAAAATGGTTCTTCTCTGTATCTGACTCTGGACACTACCATGCAGTATTATCTGGAAAAGGCAATTGGCGAGATGGCGGTGAAGTTTAATGTGCAGCAGCGTGCTTGCGGCATTATCATGAACCCGAAAACAGGTGCAATCTATGCGATGGCAACCTACCCATCTTTCGATTTGAACAATCCTTCTGACATCTATGATACGGCAACTTCCAGAGCGTTGGATTCTCTGAGCGGACAGGAATATAGCGATGCTTACTTAGCAGCAAGAGAAACACAATGGAAGAATAAGGCGATTTCAGAAATCTATTATCCGGGTTCTGTTTTCAAGGTCTTTACCAGTGCAGCTGCATTTGAAGAAAACTTGATTGACTTGCAGAATGATTCGTTCTATTGTAGCGGTTACTTTACCGTTATGGGCGAGAAAATCGGATGTTCCAACCGAAGCGGTCACGGAACACAGACCTTTACACAGGCTCTGACAAACTCCTGTAACCCAGCATTTATGGAAATCGGGTTGCGTCTGGGCGTTGAGAAGTTCTCTTATTATTTCAAGGGCTTTGGTCTGACGGAAAAGACTGGAATTGATTTGCCGGGTGAAGTAGCCAGCTTGTATATTCCGGAAGATACCATGTCAAATGTTGACTTGGCATCCTCTTCGTTTGGTCAGGCAAATAAGATTACACCAATTCAAATGATTACCGCTTATGCAGCTGCCATCAACGGCGGAAAACTGGTAACACCATACCTGGTGCAGGAAGTTGTTGACGCAGACGGCAATATTGTGATGGAACACGAAACCAAAGAAAAGCGGCAGGTTATTTCAGAAGAAACCTCGAAAACCATTCGGGAACAGTTGGAAGCAGTCGTAGAAGGCAACGGCGGACATAATGCCTATATTCAGGGCTATCGCATCGGCGGTAAATCTGGTACATCTGAAAAGCTGGACGAATATACAGAAGGTCAGGAAATGAAGTATGTTGCATCGTATAGCTGTTTTGCTCCGGCAGATGACCCGGAAGTTATCATGCTGATTATGGCAGACGAACCGGATAACTCCATTGCTTATTACGGTAGTACCGTTGTTGTACCGTACGCAAGAACAGTGATGTCTGAAATCTTGCCATATCTGGGCTTCTATCCGGAATATACGGATGAAGAATATGCTGACCGGAATGTTACCGTTCCGCTGGTACAGGAAAAATCGCTTGACAGTGCAACTGCAACATTAGACGATATGGGCTTGAGCTATGAAGTCGTTGGCGAGGGTAGCAGCGTTGTTTCGCAGTGCCCGAAAACTGGTGCTGTCATTGAAAAGGGCGGAAAGGTCATCCTGTATACAGAAGAAAATACGGAGCCGGAAGTTGTAGAAGTTCCAAACTTGGTTGGACTCTCCGCAGCAGAGGCAAATACAGCTTTGACACAATTGGGGCTGAACATCGTCACAATGGGAGCTTCTTCCGATAATGCGGATGCAAAGGTACAGTTCCAGTCCGAACCGGCAGGTACATCCGTTGAGGTGGGAACGGTCATCAATCTCACGATGTCCATCAATGACCAGAGTGGCTAATTTTGGAAAAGACGCAGCGATTTGCGAAATGGAACACCAACAGGCAGCCCCGTTGCGGTTATGCAAAGAGGAGAAAAGGGGGATGCTTTCTAAAGCGTCCCCTTTTTTTGATAGAGCAAGGGAAGATTCCCCAGAATCAAACATTGGAAAAATGGTAAATGAAACAGAAAGGCGGTTATCTGTCATGCGGTTATATGCATTATTAGAAGGCAATGCAGAAACGGAATTAGAGGACAGAGAAATTACTGGGATTACAAATGACTCCCGAAACGTGGAGGAAGGATATTTGTTTGTCTGTATCAAAGGAGAACACTTTGACGGACACACAAAGGCTGCGGAAATGCTGGCAAAAGGTGCAGCAGCCGTGGTTGTTGAACGAGATTTGGGCTTAGGAAAACAGCAAATTCTTGTGCCAAACACCTATATTTTCTATGGACAGCTCTGTGCAGCTTGGTTCGGACATCCGGAACGGGAAATGACCTTCATCGGTGTTACGGGTACAAATGGAAAGACAACCACTACAAATGTGATTAAACACATTCTGACCGCAAATGGTTATTTGGTCGGCTTGATTGGCACGATTCAGAATGAAATCGGTGACCAGGTTCTGCATACTGACAATACCACACCAATGGTGTATGATTTGATGGCACTGTATCGGAAAATGGCGGATGCTGGCTGTGATTATGTAGTCATGGAAGTTTCGTCTTTTGGTCTGGTGCAGCACCGCATTGGCCCGACCCACTTCCGGGCTGCGGTCTTTACAAATCTGACACAAGACCATTTGGATTATCATAAGACCATGGAAGCCTATTATCAGGCGAAGAAAATGCTGTTTTCTATCACGGATTATGCATTGATTAACATTGACGATGATTATGGCAAGCGGTTAGCTGGAGAAGTAACCTGTGCGATGGAAACCTATGGCATTTCTTCCAAAGCCGATTATTATGCAGATGCAATCAAACTGCGGGCAAACGGAACCAGTTTCTGGATGTGCTATGGTGGGAAGTCCTATCCGGTCGAAATCCAGATGACAGGCATGTTCAATGTTTCCAATGTTCTGGCAGCCAGTGCAGTTTGCATGGAACTGGGACTGACAAATGCACAAGTTTTGCAGGCAGTGCAAAAATGTCGGGGCGTACGGGGCAGATGCGAAGTCATTCCGACTGGAAAGCCGTTCTCTGTGATTTGCGACTATGCCCATACACCAGATGCCATTGAAAACATTTTAAAGAGCGTCAAGGAATATACCGAGGGCAGATTGATTTGCCTGTTTGGCTGTGGTGGGAATCGGGATAAGACCAAACGCCCGAAGATGGCAAAGGCAGCGGCTGCCTATGCAGATTTTCTGGTGATTACATCTGACAATCCAAGAGATGAAGACCCGAACGCCATTATTCAGGATATTTTAGCAGGGTTAGAAGGCTCTACGATTCCATATGAAGTTGTAGTTGACCGAAAGGAAGCCATTTTACGGGGCATGCAGATTGCACAGCCGGGCGATGTGTTAGTACTGGCTGGAAAAGGGCATGAAGATTATCAGGTTCTTCCGAATAATGTGCATATTCACATGGATGAACGGGAAATTGTGGCAGATTGCTTGACAAAACTATAAGGTGAGGGACAAATATGGAGAAGTTACAATTATCAGAAATTGCCGCAGCGGTTGGCTCTGAAACACCGCTCGAAGCAGCAGTGAATGACATCTGTACGGATACAAGAAAATTAGAGCCGGGCTGCTTGTTTTTAGCACTGCGTGGGGCAAATTTTGATGGACATCAATTTGTAAAGAAAGCAATTGCTGATGGAGCAGTTGCAGCGGTAACTGACCAGCCAATTGACGGCTGTCCGTGTATCGTTGTGCCGGATACCGGAACGGCATTGCTGCAAATTGCAGCATACTACCGGAAGAAGTTCTCGCCGATTCTGGTTGGCGTAACCGGCAGCGTTGGAAAGACAACCACAAAAGAAATGATTGCATTGGTGCTTTCCGCAGCATTTGAAACGCTGAAAACACAGGGCAACTTGAATAACGAAATCGGCTTGCCGAAAACACTCCTGCACCTTGCACCGAAGCACAAGGCAGCTGTTATTGAAATGGGGATGTCCCACTTCGGCGAAATTCACCGCCTGAGCTGCACCACACAGCCGACCATTGGCGTGATTACAAATATTGGATTTTCTCACATCGAAAATTTGGGTTCGCAGGAAGGTATTTTAAAGGCAAAGTTGGAAATACTGGATGGTATGCAGCCGGATGCACCGCTGATTCTCAATGCGGATGACCCACACCTCGCACCGCTGGCAGGAACGCTTGACCGACCGGTTTATACATACGGTCTGAATGCAAAAGATGCCGATGTCACAGCGGAAGATGTTCAAGAGGGCGAGAATGCAACCACTTTCACGATTGTCACGAAAGACGGCAGAACGTTTCCAGCAGAATTGCCTTGCGTTGGTCTGCACAATGTGATGAATGCATTAGCAGCATTTTGTGTCGGTCGGATTTGCGGCATTGCACCGGATGTCATCTGTGCAGCCCTGAAACATTATCAGCCGATTCCATTCCGGCAGAACATTGAACAGCGTGGACCTTATACCGTCATTGCAGATTGCTATAATGCCAGTCCGGATTCTATGCGGGCAGCATTGTATGTGTTGCGGCAGATGAAGGGCGAGGGCAGACGAGTTGCTGTTCTGGGCGATATGCTGGAACTGGGAAAGCTCTCTCCAAAGCTGCATAGTATGGTGGGAGATATGGCATCAGCCAGTCATTTAGACCAGTTGTTCTGTTATGGAAAAGCATCGATTGACATTGCAAAAACAGCTGCTGCCGATGGAACTTCCGTATTTCATACAGAAGACTCGACAGAACTTTGCAGTGCAGTACGGGCATATCTCCGACCAGGCGATGTGATCTTGTTCAAGGCAAGTCACGGAATGCATCTCGAAACCTGCATAGAAGAAATTTTCGGACAGGAGGAAGTCGCTCATGCCGCTGTGGAGCATTAACACCATTGTTGCACTGCTTTCCTTTGTGATTGCAGCTGCATTCGGAAAGGCATTGATTCCGTTTTTGCATAAGCTAAAATTCGGACAGCCGATTAAAATGAAGTTCGGGCCGGAATGGCACGCCAAAAAACAGGGAACACCAACTATGGGCGGTATCCTGTTCATTCTCTCTACGACCATTGCGGTCGGCGTTGGTTATGGACTGTATCTGGGCTTCTGCACAAATGCGGAAGTATCCGGTGTGGAACAGCTGGACTTGAACCGTGGAGCACAGATGTTCAGCTGTGCGATTTTTGCAATTCTGTTTGGTCTGATTGGATTCATTGATGACTTTAAAAAAGTTGTACAGAAGAAAAACGATGGGCTTTCCCCGATGCAGAAAATCGTTTTGCAGGTTGTCGTTGCAGCTGCTTGGCTGGGCGTGCAATACTGGCTGGGCGATCGGGATACCCGATTGGATTTCTCATTCTTCTCGTTTGATATTTCGTGGTTCTACTATCCATTGATGCTGCTTGTGATTCTCTATTTGACCAATGCGGTCAATCTGACCGATGGCATTGATGGACTTTGCGGAACGGTTACCATGGTGAATATGCTGCTGATGACAGTAATTTGTGTGCTGTTGTCCTTGCAGCAGATGTCGATTTTTACAATGGCACTCGCAGGCGGCTGTCTGGGATTCTTGGTTTGGAATCTGCATCCGGCAAAGTGTTTCATGGGGGACACTGGCTCGATGTATTTGGGTGCATCTGTCGTAGCCGTTGGCTTGGTGACGCATCAGCATTTGGTTTTGCTGTTGGTTGCATTGCTGTATATCTTGGAAGCCCTGTCCGTTGTGATTCAGGTCACTTATTTCAAGTATACAAAGAAGAAATACGGCGAAGGCAGAAGAATTTTTAAGATGACACCAATTCATCACCATTTTGAATTGAGTGGATTCAGCGAATATAAGATTGTCATTACATTTTCTCTGTTTGCCTTGGTAATGGGCATTCTGGGATTGCTGTTGGTATTGTTTGTTTAAAAGTCCTGTTCGCACAGCAGGCGGAAGGTAAAGATGTGCAGGGAGGTTGCATATGGCTGAAACAACTGTAAGTCAAGCAGAAAAAAAGAAGAACCGGTTTCGGTTTCCGCTGTGGCAGAAAGGCGTTCGGTACGGAGAGGTCGATTTGGCATTTTTCTTGATTGTCATCGCACTTCTGGTCATCGGAATTATTATGATGTTTTCTGCCAGCTACGCATGGGCGATTTCAGAGGGGTTAGAGGGCAGTTATTACGCAAAAGAACAGATTAAAATGGCAGTCATTGGGTTGGCTGCGATGTGGTTTTTATCCATTGTTGATTATCATCTTTATAAAACGCCCGGCATTGCGATTTGTGCCTATGTTGTCCCTGTCATTCTATTGATTTTGGTTTTGCTCGTTGGTACGAGTGAGGGCGGTGCACAACGTTGGCTGGTCATTGGCAAGTTTAACTTTCAGCCGTCCGAATTGATGAAAATCGGCATTGTCATTTTCTTTGCCTATCACATTGAAAAGAATTATGACCGCATGAATCGGTTTAAAACTGGCGTTCTGCCATATTTATTAGCATTGGCAGTAGTTGCAGCTTTGCTCATGATGGAGCCGCACTTGTCCGGTACGATTTTGATTTGTACCGTTGCCCTGTCCATGATTATTGTTGGTGGCATCCGTCCCGTGCATTTTTTGGAACTGGCAGTCACTGGTGTTGCTGCAATCATTGGCATTGTGTTGTATCTGTCTATTTCAAAGGGATATGGATACTTCCAGACCAGAATCCAGTCTTGGCTTGACCCATTCGCTGATAGTCAGGGCGGCACATGGCAGACTTGTCAATCCTTGATTGCCATTGGTTCTGGCGGATTGTTTGGTTTGGGTCTGGGCGAATCCCGACAGAAATATTTGTACCTGCCAGAAACGAAAAACGACTTTGTATTTTCCATCGTTTGCGAAGAATTGGGCTTTGTGGGTGCGTTGACGGTTGTTTTGCTGTTCGTTCTGCTGCTGGTGCGTGGATTCTATATTGCAAGCCATGCACATGACAAGTTTGGAATGCTGCTGACCGTTGGATTTACCGTGCACATCGGCTTGCAGGCGTTTATTAACATCGGTGTTGTCAGCAACTTGATTCCAAATACCGGTATCAGTTTGCCGTTCTTCAGCTATGGTGGTACGGCATTGATTTTGCAGTTGGCGGAAATGGGAATCGTCTTGAATATCTCCCGTGCTCGGTATCGAGCGGAAGTGCCGGAAAAAGAACCAGCTGCCGCACACACAACGGAACAGAAACCAGAACAAAAGGCAGAGCCAAAATCAGAGCCGGAACAGCATCCGGTTCATGAACCAACTGGAAACGGAAATCCTGCCGTTGGAACGGCATAAATGACCAAAACTATGATGCAGATTAAATGAGGTGAAAATTCTATGAAGGTACTTTTTGCAGGTGGTGGTACAGGCGGACACATCAATCCGGCGTTGGCAATCGCTTCGATTATTCAGTCCCATCAGCCGGATGCAGAATTTTTGTTTGCAGGAACGCCGAATGGGATGGAGGCAAAGTTAGTACCACAGTCGGGGTATCAGCTCGCAACCATTAAAGTTGCTGGATTTCAGAGAAAGCTGACGATGAAAAATATCCGTAGAAATGCACAGGCTGCGTGGTATCTTGCCACATCCGGCAAACGTGCCAAGCAGATTGTCAACGAATTTCAGCCAGATATTGCGATTGGTACAGGCGGCTATGTTGCAGGACCAGTGATTCGGATGGCTGCAAAGATGGGTGTGCCTTGTGCGATTCATGAACAGAATGCATTCCCAGGTGTCACCAATAAGATGTTGTCCAAGGAAGTCGACCATGTGATGTTGACGGTAAAGGAAGCACTGGAATATATGGATTTTGACTGTCCGTATACTATTACAGGGTTGCCCGTACGAGCAGGCATCTTGCAGAAGACAAAAGAACAGGCACGGAAAGAATTAGGCTTTGATGATAGCATGTGCATTCTGTCATTCGGTGGCAGTCTGGGAGCAGGCTGTATCAATGAAGTTATGGAAGAATTGATTCCATGGCACGTTAAGAATGGCATGGCAATCAACCACATTCACGGATATGGCGGTATGGGTCGGGAAAGTTTTCCGGCAGCAATGCGGGCAGCTGGCATTCCAATGCGGAGCGACCGCCTGCGGATTACCGAGTATATTCACGATATGGATACTTGTCTGGCAGCTGCGGATTTGGTTATCTGCCGTGCAGGAGCGTCTACACTGGCAGAGCTGGAGGCAGCCGGAAAGGCTTCGATTCTGATTCCTTCGCCGATTGTTGCCGGTAATCACCAGTTACACAATGCAAATGTACTGGGAAAAGCAGGTGCAGCGATTGTCATTGAACAGAAGAATGTCACAGTGGAAGGCATGATGCACCATGTGGAAGAATTGTATGAAAATCGTGCAATGTTGAAAGATATGGCATATCAGGCATCGCAGCTTGCCATTCCCGATACCGCAGACCGGATTTATCGGGTTGTGGAAACCTTGATGGAAAAGGCAGGAAAGCCATTGCACGCATCAGCAGATGATTCTACAGAAACCGATTCTGCGGAAGTTCAGAAAGAAGAACCAAAGACCGAATCAAAATCGGAATAAGAACGGATTCGCACCAAATGATGGGCATTCGCATACCATGAGAAAAAAAGAACTTGAGGTGGTGCGGATGCAAAAACTGGTGATTACAGGCGGCATTCCGCTGGAGGGAACCGTGACGCTGCAAGGGGCAAAAAACAGCGTGTTGCCCATTCTTGCGGCTTCGCTGCTCTGCCGTGGAGAAACTGTGCTGGAAAATTGTCCCCGTCTGACGGATGTTTTTTCTGCGTGCCGGATTCTGACGGCATTGGGCTGTCGCTGTTCCATGAAAGGGCATGTTGCCCGCATTCAGGCGGACGGTGTGGACTGTGTGGAGATTTCCGAATCCTTGATGCAGGAAATGCGGTCGTCTATTATTTTTCTGGGGGCACTGCTGGGGCGGTATGGAAGTTGTACGCTGTCCTATCCGGGTGGCTGCGAACTTGGCCCAAGACCCATTGATATGCATTTGCAGGCATTGCGAAGCATGGGGGCAGAGATTGTTCAAAATGGCGGAAGATTGCTCTGTCGGGCAGCAAAAGGACTGCATGGCGAGAAGATTCCGTTTAAGTATCCGTCTGTGGGTGCAACGGAAAATATCATGCTGGCGGCAGTATTGGCAACGGGTACGACCATGATTTATAATGCAGCCAGAGAGCCGGAAATTTGTGACCTAGCATCTTTTTTGCGGCAGTGCGGAGCAAAGATTTACGGTGATGGCGGCGACACTATCACGATTGAAGGCGTTTCTGCATTACATGGAACGGGTTACCGGATTATGCCAGACCGCATTGTTGGCATGACGTATTTAACCGCTGCTGCTATGACAGGCGGCACGCTGCAAATGAAACAGACAGAACCATCCCAGATGGAAAACCTGCTGCCCGTGTTGGAGCAGGCAGGCTGTCGGCTGGATGTTGCCCAGAAAACAATTTATTTGCATGCACCAGCACGGCTGCGAGCGTTGCCGCCGATTCGCACCATGCCGCATCCAGGATTTCCTACCGATGCACAGGCAATTGTCATGGCAATGCTCACTGGAGCAGACGGCGTTAGCGTCTTTGAGGAAACTGTCTTTGAAAATCGCTATCGTCATGTGGATGCCCTGTTGAAGATGGGGGCAGAGATTTATGTTTCCGGGCAGACCGCTGTGGTGAAAGGCGTTCGGCAGCTTTCCGGTGCACCTGTTCGAGCAACGGATTTGCGGGGCGGTGCAGCGATGGTTCTGGCAGGGCTTGCCGCACAGGGCGTGACAGAGGTCACACAGATTTTTCATATTGATCGTGGATATGAGGCGATTGAAACGGTGCTTTCCGGAATCGGAGCATCCATTCAAAGGGAGATATTGGAATAAGCCGGACTTGGCAAAAAAGACCGGAAAAATAGAAGCAGTGAAAGGCAGGGTGGCAAGCATATGCCAATGCAGGATGTGAAAAAGACAGATATGAAGTCGGAAACCAATGTAAAGCGGGTTCGGAGAAGAAACCGCTGGCTACCGCTTTATATTGCAGTGGTGTTGGTTTTGACAGCCGGTGTCGGCGTGGCGTTGTCTACGACCGTATTTTTTAATGTGGAAAACATTGTGGTAACGGGTGAAGCGGAACAGTATACCGTAACGGATATTGTAAAGGCAGCGGATGTCTGTTCCGGCGATAATCTGATTAAGTTGAATACAGATGAAGTCGCAAAGCGTGTTTATGACAATCTGATTTACATTGAAACCGTGGATGTTCAGAAAAAATTTCCGGATGAATTGGTGATTAACGTGCAGAAATGCCGGGAATCTTATAATATTGTTTATGATAACGGAATTTTATTGGCAAGTGCGACCGGAAAGATTATTTCCAACAGCATGGAAGCTGCGGAGGGGCTGCCGGTCTTTTATGGATATTTGCCGTCGATTCTTTCTCCCGGAGAAAAGCTGAAATCACAGGACGAACAAAAGGATAAGATTTTCTATCTGTTTGCAAAAATCATGTCCAGAGAACTGAGCAGCCCCATCACTTCTGTGGACATGACAGACAAATACAATATGCGTGTTTGTTTCGATGACCGTATTATTTTTGATTTGGGCAACTGGAATGAACTGGAATATAAAATCACACTGGCGGAAAATGTCATTGACCGCCTTGGAATTGATAAATCCGGCTATCTGACCATGGTCGGCAATAATCAGTGTTCGTTCCGAGATAGCAGCGTGGTTGGGGAACTCGACCCGATTAAACCGGTGGAAACACAGGTAACCACTACCACAACCGAAACCGGAACAACCAATGCAAATGGTGCAAATAGCGGTTCTACTGAAACGACCACCACCGTTGTGACAACAACCGTTCCGGAAGAAGAACAGCAGTACCAGTAAACGGGAAACAGGGCGAATCTCGGCGAACTTTCACGGGAAATGAAAATTTTTTTCAAAACCACTTGCAATGTGTGCAGAAATATGGTAGTATAATAGGTGTATTTACTGACAATGAAACAGAATGTGCGGTGTTCGTAGATTGCTGGGTGTCATAGAGCAAGAGTTTTTAGGAGGAAGAGGAAAAATGACGGATTTCATTTATGAAGACGCATTCGAGCCAGATGTAAATATTAAGGTAATCGGTGTCGGCGGCGGCGGCGGAAATGCCCTGAACTGTATGGTTGCATCAGGCGTACAGGATATTGAATATATCGCCATCAATACCGATGCAAAGGCGTTGAATAATTCCAAGGCAACGACCCGCATTCAGATCGGTGCAAAGCTGACAAAGGGCAGAGGTGCTGGAAATAAGCCGGCAATCGGTCAGCAGAGTGCGGAAGAAAACAAGGAAGAAATCGAAGCAGCCCTCAAGGGTGCAGATATGGTATTCATCACTGCCGGCATGGGCGGCGGTACGGGTACAGGTGCAGCTCCAGTCGTTGCAAAGATTGCACAGGAAGCAGGCATTTTGACCGTTGCGGTTGTCACAAAGCCGTTTGCATTTGAACGGGAACAGAAGATGGCACAGGCAGAAAAAGGCATCATGGAATTGAAAAAGTATGTCGATTCCCTGATTGTCATTCCAAATGAAAAACTGCTCGAAGGCATGGATAAGCCGCTGACGATGCGGGAATCGTTCGCACTGGCAGATGATATTCTGAAAACCGGTGTCAAGAGTATTTCCGACCTGATTGTAGAAGAAGGCTACATCAATCTGGACTTCGCAGACGTTTCCACCATCATGAAGGGTGCTGGATATGCACACCTTGCAATCGGTCACGGTTCTGGCAAGGACAAGGCAAAGGAAGCTGCAAACGCAGTTATCGCAAGCCCGCTGCTGGAAACTTCAATTGCTGGTGCAAAGCGTTTGTTAATCAACATCACCATGAGCGAAGATATTCTCTCTTCCGATGTGGACAACGCAACCAAGATGATTACCGACAAGGCTGCCGACAATGTAGAATTCATTTTCGGTACAGCGTTCAAGGAAGATATGCAGGATGAAATGACCATCACAGTCATTGCAGCTGGTTTCGATGAGGAAACAGACGATTCCGAAGAAGCAGAAGAACCTGCTGCAGAAGAAGCAGCTGCTCCGGAAGAACCAGAAGTACAGCCGCAGCCACAGCCACAGCAGACACAGGCTGCTGCAAATGGCGGCAAAAAGCCGGCTGACCCGGATGATTTGATGGCAATTTTTGAAATCCTCGACCGGAAATAATTGGGAAATTTAACGATAAAAAGCCGGATGTGAAACTGCATCCGGCTTTTTGTGAATATCACTGAATTTGATTCTGAAAAATTGGAAGAAATGACAGTTTTAAAGCCGTCAGGTTTGTTTTTTCAGAAAACATATTGACAAGATGCCTGTTTTTCGGTATAATAAAACAGTAGCGTGCCTGTGAAACGGGCGTTTTATGCTGCCTGAGAAAAACGGGTCGATCGCTTAATGAAAAAGCGTTGTTTTACAAAGATGTCGGTGGAAATCCGTTCTCGATCCAAAAACTCTTTATTGCAAATGCCGGCTGTTTTTTGAGATCGGAAAACAGAAACGGCGGAATAATGCGGTTTGTGTTATTCAGAAAGGAAAGGTCACATTATGTACGAAGATAAGACTTTAGTATGCAAGGATTGCGGAGCGGAGTTCGTATTCACTGCAGGAGAACAGGAATTTTATGCAGAAAAAGGCTTTGTAAATGAGCCGAAGCGTTGCAAGAGCTGCCGGGATGCAAAGAAGAATGCATCTGGAAATAAGCCGGAACGGGAAATGTTCACCGCTACTTGTGCAGCTTGCGGCAAGGAAGCAAGAGTACCGTTTCAGCCGAGAGAAGACCGTGCGGTATATTGCAGCGAATGCTTTGCAAAGATGAAGGAAGCTGAATAAGCATAATTCAAACATACGGGGCAATGGCATAGCGAATCCGCTGTGCCTTGCTTTGTCTTGTATAAAAGAATCCGTTTCGGATAAGCTAATCATATGCTGATAAGCAGGAGGAATCAAAAATGGCTGTAACAATTACAAAGGATACCATTATTGGCGACATTCTGGACATCGCACCGGAAACTGCACCGTTGTTTATGGCAATCGGAATGCATTGTCTTGGCTGTCCGGCTTCCAGAGGCGAAACCGTAGAAGAAGCCTGCATGGTACACGGCATTGAAGTGGAAGAACTGTTGGAAGAACTGAACAAGCAGATTGCATCCAGCACAGCCGCTACCACGACAGAAGCGTAAACGAGATAGCAAAACACACAGGCGGTCGTCCAAGGTTTGTTGGACGACCGTTTTTTATACCACTTGAACAGATAAAATAGGAGGGAACAGCGATGTTGAATCAACGATTGCAGGCTTGTGCTGCATGGATCACGGACGGGAAAACGGTCTGTGATGTTGGAACAGACCACGCCTATTTGGCAGCAGAACTGCTCCGGAAAGAACGCTGCCAACATGTCATTGCGTCTGATATTGGAGAAGGGCCGTTACAGGCTGCCAGACGTACCTTAGAACAAGCAGGGCTGCTGCAACGGGCAACCTTGCTGCTTTCGGATGGGCTGGAACAAGTTGATAAAACTGATGTCAGCCATGTCGTCATTGCTGGCATGGGCGGTGAAACCATCATTCATATCCTGCAGCCCTGCGACTGGGTGAAACAAGCAGTGCAGCTGATTTTACAGCCGATGACAAAAGTTCCGGTTCTGCGGCAGTGGCTGGCAGAGAACGGCTATGCCATTCTACAAGAGCAAGTTGTAAAAGACGGAAAGTTTTTTTATAACCTTTTACGGGTGCAGTATGATGGCGTTGTTCGTACACTGACCCCATTGGAGCGAGAAATTGGCGTGCAGGATTGGAGCAATGCCGTGGTGCAGGCGTATGGAAGAAGAAAACGAGAACGCCTGCAAACGATTGCAGAGCAGATTCAGCACAGCAATCCGGCAATGGCAGCGGATGATTTGCAGGTTGTTGCAGAACTTGACCGCAGATTACAATCGGAATCTGTCTGAATCAAATTAAATCATAGAAAGATAGAAAGGATGATTTTCATGCGAACCGTACAGGATGTTTATACCATCATCAATACATTTTCACCCTTTTCCACGCAGGAAAAATGGGATAATTCAGGCTTGCTGGTCGGAGCAGACAGCATGCCTGTGCATAAAGTCTATGTGACTTTGGATATTTCTAATGAAACCATTGCAGCTGCTCAGGAACTGGGTGCAGATTTGATGGTTGCCCATCATCCAATTATTTTTTCCCCGTTGAAACAATTATCTCCAGATTCTCCGGTTTGGAAATTAGCAGCAGCCAACATGGCAGCCATTTGTGTGCATACACCGTTAGACCGTGCAAGGGGTGGTATCAATGACCGCTTGCATCAGCTGTTGCAAGAACCGTTGCAGCTTAGCGGTGCAATGCAAACACCCGAGGCGGACTGCAATGGAATCGGGTTCGGCTGGGCAGACCAAAGCAATACAGACTGGAACGCCAAGGATTTGGCAGAAACATTGCGGCGTGTGCTGGGCTGTACCGTTGTTCGTTATGCTCCGATTGACAGACCGATTCGGAAAATTTATGTAGGTTGTGGCTCATGTGCATCCATGCTGGAGGATGCTGCTGCATGGGGCTGTGATGCAATGATCACAGGCGATGTCAAGCATGACCGCTGGTATGCTGCGAAAAATCTGGGAATTGCACTGTTTGACTGTGGACATTATCATACAGAACAGATTGCTGCTCAGATTCTAACCGAACAGATTCAAGCAGCGTTGCCGGATTTGCCATGCATCTGTGACCCATACGGCGACCCAGTTTGTTATGCAATGGGAGGCGAACAGGAATGAGTGTTTGGCGTTGTCCGATTTGTGCCGCTTCGATGCAGCATGAAGAACATAGTTTGCACTGCTTGAATGGGCATTGTTTTGATTTGGCAAAGAGCGGATATGTGAATTTGCTGCCTGTTCAGCAGAAACATACCAAGCAGCCGGGCGATAACTTGCAGATGGTACGGGCAAGACGGGATTTCTTGCAAGCAGGCTATTATCAGCCGTTTCAACAGGCACTCTGTGCAATGGTGGTGCAGGCAATGCCACAGCAGGGTATTTTATTAGATGCTGGATGCGGTGATGGCTATTATACGAAAGCGGTTACCGAGGCGTTGCAGGCTGCCGGAAAAGCAGTACACGTCTATGGTGTGGATATTTCGAAATATGCAGTTGATTTGGCAGCAAAGCAGGAAAAGGCGGCGACATTTGCAGTGGGCAGTGTCTTTCATTTGCCGGTGTCTGACCACTGTTGTGATGGGATTTTTTCTTTGTTTGCACCCTATGCCGGAACAGAATTTCAACGAGTCCTGAAAAAGCATGGCACGATGATTTTAGGCATTCCGGGAGCAAAGCATTTGATGGGCTTGAAGCGGGCGATTTATGAAACTCCATATGAAAATGTCGTAAAACCATATGATTTAGAGGGATTTTCCTTTGTTGGAAAGCAGACCGTCACCGGAACGATTTTCCTGCCGAATCCAACTGCTATTCAAAATCTATTTGCAATGACCCCGTATTATTATAAGACGGGACAAAAAGAACAGGAACGGTTGGCAGCACTGGAAACGCTCGAAACAGAGATTTCTTTTGAACTGCTGCAATATCAGCGAGAATCTTAAACGGAAAGGAGCATCTTCATGGCTTTAGATGGTGCATTTTTATATGCTGTCCGACAGGAGTTGTCGGGGCTGATCGGTTCGAGAATTGAAAAGATTCATCAGCCAGCAAGAGAAGAAATTCTCATTTCGCTCCGAAATATGGAGGGCAGCCATAAGATTTTAATTTCTGCATCGGCTGACCGGTCAGCGCGGTGTATTTCTCCTCGAGACCGTTCAACTCCGCCGCAAACGCGCTCTTATCCGCAATGCCGGACATATCCGGATGGTGCAGCGTATGGTTGCCCACGATATGCCCCTCCGCTGCCATGCGCTTTACGAGATCCGGTGCGGTATCAATAAAGTTTCCCACCACGAAAAAGCAGGCAGGCGCGTTATGCTTTTTGAGCGCATCCAGAATAGCAGGCGTGCAGCCGTTCTCGTAGCCCGCGTCAAACGTCAGGTAGATGGTCTTTCGGCTCGTGTCACCGACGTAAAACGCGTTGTACTGCCGCAGTTCCTCGGCGGAGACATTGCCGACCGGCGGCTGACCCTCGGTTTGGAACGACAATCCCCAGTCGCTGACAGACGCGGGAACCGCCTGTTCGGCGGCTGTCGGAGCGGCATGGGCCTCGGCGGGTTGCAGGCTGCCGCACGGGGCGGCGGCCTTCCTGCCGGGCGGCGCGATGCGTGCAGTCGGGAGGATCGCGGGGGGCTTTCGGCGGACGACTATGCGTGGCGTGCCGCTAGTTCCCGTTCGAGGTCGGCGATCGAACACCCCGTGGCTTCGAGCAGGACGAGCAGGTGGTAGACCAGATCGGAGGCTTCATAGATCATCGCCTCGCGGTTGCCGGCGACGGCCTCGATGACCGTCTCGACGGCCTCCTCGCCGACCTTCTGTGCGATCTTGTTCACGCCGTGCGTGAAGAGCTGCGCCGTGTAGGAGCCTTCGGGCATCGCGGCGTGGCGTTGGCGGACGACGGCTTGCAGGCGGCGGATGAACCCCTCGGTTTCGGGCACGGCCTCGCCGAAGCAGCTCTGCGTTCCCGTGTGGCAGGTGGGGCCGTGGGGAACGGCGCGGATCAGCAGCGTGTCGCGGTCGCAGTCGGCCGCCACCGAGACGATGTCGAGCCGGTTGCCGCTGGTTTCGCCCTTCGTCCAGAGGCACTGCCGCGTGCGGCTGTAAAAGGTGACGCGCCCCTCGGCGAGGCTCTTTTCGTAGGCTTCGCGGTTCATGTAGCCGAGCATCAGCACCTGCAGGGTGCGGT
>ERZ773193.2266-NODE-2266-length-21151-cov-22.899744_pt1 | contig 21151 bp, 7 predicted proteins | sample MGYA00511110_ERZ773193 | MGnify/ENA primary metagenome ERZ773193 (study PRJEB29015, sample SAMEA2737784) | human gut metagenome | biome: human gut; feature: human-associated habitat; material: faeces | place: China | collected 2012 ...
TGTTGCTCAGGAACTTATAAATAAAGTTAAATTATAGTGTTGCGGAATTAAGGTTGGCAACAATTAGCGCAACAACAAACGATAGTAGGGAAAAAGTATAAATATGATTATTATAACAATGAGCGGTATTAAGAATCTGGGAAGAAAAGCCCTCTTGCTATTTTTGATATTGTTAACGGGCAACATCATTTCTGCTAAGGCGCAGAATATTGCTGTTAAGAACAATATCCTTTATGACGCCAGCACAACTCCGAATTTCGGAATAGAACTGAGGCTATCCAACAAATGGACAGCAGGGATAAATGTCGCCCTTAACCCATGGTCTTTTTCCGACAACAAGAAACTCAAGCATCTGCTTGTTGCCCCACAACTTCGCTACTGGTTGTGCGAATCATTCTCAGGACATTACTTCGGAGCAAACATAGCTTATGTGCATTATAACGTAAGCGATATCAAGTTTCCCTTTGGACTTTATGGTGGTGTTGACGGTGAGCGCCGACAGGGCGACCTTGCCGCCATAGGTGCATCCTACGGTTATTCGTGGATACTCTCTCCCCACTGGAGTCTTGAGGCTGAGGCGGGTCTCGACCTCGGCTATACCTGGTCTGATTGCTACGACTCCGCCAAGTGCGGCAGTTACCGCGGTCCCGACAACAAGTTTCTCGTACTGCCCAAGTTGTCGTTGAACATAGTATATATAATAAGATAAGGAAAGGATATGTGCGTATGAAAAGAATGATTTTGGTTCTCACTCTCATGGTAATGGCATTATCGTCTGCCATGTCCCAGCAGCAGCCGTCTATGTCACTGCATGTTGACAGTGTGGAGCGCGAGGGCAATGGCTACCGTGTCCGCTATTCCTTCACCCTGCCTCAACCAGCCTCCGACTATTCCTATCACGTGACCCCGGTCTTCACTTGCGGCACCGACACCATCTATGAGGAGTCAGTCACTGTGCGCGGCAAGCTCAATGCCAAGAAACTGCGCCGCCGTGTTGTGCTTGGCGACCGCAATGCCGTCGTGCCCTCGTATGTTCCTGCGGGCACCGACTCTATCATTAGCCGCACGGTATATCTCGACACCTACCGTTATCCATGGGTGGAAGGCTCCACACTCCAGCTCTGTACGTCCGTAGAGGGCGAGGGTTGCTGCGAGGTAAGTCCTGCCGTAATCCTTTGCTGCGAGAGTTTCCTCTGCGAGCGTCCCTTCCATCCCGTGTTTTCCCCTGTTGAGGACAACACCGGCAAGGCGGGTGAGCTTCAGCGCAACAATCCCGTGTTGCAGCACATATCACAGTATCGGCCATACGACAACACCCGCATACTGCGTAAAGAGAAGGGAGCCTTGTATGTCTTCTTCCCTTTGGACAAGTGGACACTGCTGCACGACTTCCGCGACAATGCCGCCACTCTCGACACCATCGTGAGCATCAGTCGCCAGATTATGGCTGACTCCACGTCGAGCGTAAAGCTCATACAGATTATCGGTCTTGCCTCGCCCGAGGGAAGCGTGAAGCGCAACTACCTCTTGGGTCAGAACCGTGCTGCCGCCCTGCGCGACTATATCAAGCAGAGGGTAAAGACAGGCAATGCCATGTTTGAGCTATGCAATGGCGGTGAGGCATGGACAGAGCTGCGCGACCAGATTGCCGACAGCAATATAGAGGGACGCGACCAGCTACTTAACATCATCGACACCGAGAAGAACCCCGACGAGCGTGAGCGCAAGATGAAGCGACTCAACGGCGGAAAGACATATAAATACCTTAAGAACAACGTGCTTAGCGATCAGCGAAATTCAGGATATATACGCATATACTATGACTATGTGCCCGATTCCGCCGCCGCGGTTATCAACCGTGCCTCAGAACTATTGCGTGAGGAGCGATACACGGAGGCACTGACGATGCTTCGCACCGTAGAGTCAGACGAGCGCGCCCAGAACGCCCTTGGTGTGGCTCTTTACATGACGGGCGACAAGCAAGAAGCCCTACGCCGCTTCCGTCGTGCCGCCGCCCTTGGCAATGCCGAGGCTCAACGCAATCTCGAGCAGCTAAAGTAATAACAAGTAATAAATTCATAAATCAATAAAAAACTAATTATTATGAAAAGAGTTAATCAATTATTTTTTGGAAGCGCACTCGCGCTTTTCGCAGGAGCATCCTTAACCGCCTGCTCCTCATCTGATGATGTAACCGATGCTCCCGTTAACCCCTCCTACGACGGCAAGAGCGTGAAGACCCAGTTTGCGATTAATATTGCAACGCCTGTAACTGGCAATCCCTCTACACGTATGACTGATAAAAACACTCAGAATGGTAGCAATGGAACCAATGATTTCCTTGGTATGAATAATATCTTGCTTATGCCATTTAAGAGTACAGATGTGTTGGATGTTACAAAATCAAATGCAGTAAGAACATCTAACACACAAATTGATCAGGTGATTGCTCTTGGTGAAATTGTTAGTTCTGCATTATCTACAAATCAGTCGAGCAAGATATACTATGATGTAAATATTCCTATCAATACAGGAAAATTCTTGTTTTATGGTACAGGACCATTAGGAACAGATAATAGTAGTCGATTTGAAAAAGGTGCTCTTGCAATACCAACAAACAATTCCACTTCAAATTTAAGTGGAAGCCAATTGAGTGCAATTAATTATTCTTTGATTACATGTTTAAGCCAAAATGCTGGCTTCACTACAAAGGCTGGTAAATTTGCTAATTTTCTAACTAGTATTTGTAACGCAAGTTGTGAATATAATTCAACAACATATAGTTGGAATAACCTTAATTCATATACAAGTAGCAGTTCGAAATTTACAACCCTTAAGAAAGCATACGATGACTTTATTACAATCGGTTCGACCGGTGTTCGTGCTGGTTCTGGTCCTGCTGTGTTGTATGTACTTCAGGAGCTATATGATATTTGTCTGGGTGTTTGCGGTGGAACTGTTTCTGATACAGAACCAGATACTGGTGCAGAAGAGAAACTGGCATGGAATATCATAAATTTAATTAAAGGAAATACTAATATCCCTATCACTGTAACAGCTGGAGTGTTGTTATATACCAATGATGATGATAAGACATTCCCTGTTGGAACTTATGCAATTCCAGAAGGAGCGGCTCAATTGAAATATGAAAGCAATAAATTCTCTTATGCTACGACTTCTGAGATAGGCAGTTCTCTAACTCCTAAATTGTCATTTGATCCTGCGAAAGTTACTTTCCCGGCTGCACTCACTTATTTTGTAAACACTCCTGCTCGTGCTACAACTAAAGAGTTGACAAATTCCGATTGGCCTGCAACTGTTAATAATTGGGATGGTGCATGGGAACCAAGCAATGGCACATTTAAAGATTGGACTACAGCTGTTAATAGCAACTCTCGTACAGTAGCTCTTCAGTATAACATCAATTATGGTGTTGCTAATCTTGCCACTACTGTTCAATGTAAAACAGGAGTGACCCATCTTGAAGATAATGCAAATGCTGTAGCAGGAGAAACTACCAACCGTCAGATAGAGATTCCTTCTAATGGATTCAAGGTTACAGGTATTCTTGTCGGTGGTCAGTCAGAAACTGTAGGATGGGATTTCCTTAATCCTAATTCTTCTAATCAAACTTATGTGGTTTATGATAAGGACATCAATGGAACTACTGGAATGTATGCAACAGCATCAACACCTACCGTTACTAATTACACATTGGTATTTGACAACTTTGTTACTGGTACTGCTAATGACCAGCAGAAAGTTAAGGTTGCCATCGAGTTGGAAAATGGTGATGAGGAGTTCTATGGCGTTGATGGTAAGATAGGCAAGAACCAGAAGTTTTATCTCGTTGCAGAACTTAACCCCAATGCTGCAACTGGTATTTCCGGTAGTATTCAATGGCCTGATGCTGATAAGTCAAACTTCCCCGCTAAAGATATAAACCGTGTATTCATCCAGGACTACACCACAACTGCAAAATTCACTATCAACAGTTTGCAGAATGCATACGTGACAATTCCTGATCTCCGTGCTTCAAATCTCCAGCTCGGTCTTTCTGTTGACCTCACATGGCAGAGTGGTTTGACATTTGAAGTTCCAATCGAATAATATAGAAGAATTCAAGTATCGGAAGTAAAGGAAACTGTCGAGAAACCGCTTCTCGTATGGTCTTACTTTATGTATGCACATCCAACTTCCGACACTTTAGTAAGTCATAATGGTATCGCGGCAACTGTTGTCGTGATACCATTAGTTAACTCTTTGTAGCGTGAGAACAAGGGACATCGTGGTCTTGTGCGAGCTGCCGAATGCTCTTCTGCTAACTACCAAAAGATATTGTAGTAACTACCGAACAATATTTTGGTAACTATCCCGCAATATTTCGACCATTACAGAACGTAATATTTTAGGTCGTAAGCAGGTTGAATGCACGTCACGCAGGTCGAATGCACGCACTGCAGGTCGAATGCACGCCCTGAAAGGGCAACAGCCCATAGCCCAGGGCAGAGCGTAGCGCCACCCTGGGTAATTGGCATAACCGCGTCAACGCTCGCCCTGTAAGGGCAAAAGCGTAATACCTCGCATTCATGTAGTGCTTATTAATAACAACAATTATAATATAATATAAATAAGGTAATGAGAAGCAAGTATTGTCTGCTAATGCTGTCCGCTGCGGCGGTGCTACTCTCGTCGTGCTCTATCATCAACGAGGACAACTCCGACTGCGGATTGGACAACAAAATCGTATATCGCCTGAAACTAAGGACAAACATCCAAACCGAACTCGACGAGCAGCTCGGCACGGAGGAGGAACGCCCCGTGGCACAAGCACTCAGCTCCTCACTCAGCGGTATATTCACTGACTGGGCACACGATATCTCTCTCTCATTCTATGACACCGACGACAAACTGTATAAAACGGAAAAGCATACGATGGATGCGTCGCAAGCCGAATACGTGGTGTATCTGCCAGAACGTGACTACCGTAATCTCGTTGTGGCAAATATAGCCGAAGCTGAAAATATCCGCCCCCTCGATGACACCCATCCCGATGATATGAAGTTGCAGTATGACAACCTCACCGACACCCTCAACAGCCACACCACAGGGCTCTTCACCGCAAGACAGGTGATAGAGGTGTGCGGCTGCACCGAGACATATTACGTTGACCTGTATATGGCTAACAGTTGTGCCGCCCTCGTGGTGGATACCACGGGTGTGGATATACGCGGCATGAAGGTGTTCACCCAGGACTTCGCCACCTCCTTCGCCGTGGCTGACAGCACCTACGCCTTCACAGCCAATCCCGTGGTGCGCTCTAAGGAGATACCTCTCCCAGGTCAGCACCGCACCTGTCATTATGCCGTGAGCTTCCCGTCGAGGAACAACACCGTAGCCACCGCTTCTGCCGTAAGTAAAGCCCCGACGAGAGCAGACTCCCAGTCTGAGGCCCTCTTCCGCATAAAGGCATACATAACCCTCCCCGACGGCTCTGTCACTGAGAACATCATCTCTGTGGAGCAACCCCTCCTCGCCGGTTATCTCAAGATAATAAAGATGAAGATGAAGCAGGACGGCTCGCTCACTCCCGAGAGTCACGACGTGGGAGTAAGCGTGACGCTGGACTGGAAGCAAGGAGGGACTTATGAGCCGGAGATATAAAGCCTCACCCCCGGCCCCTCTCCAAGAGAGATGGGAGATAATATGTCTCAAGGCTGAGTTAAATATTTATTTATGATGATTACTGATTTGAAAAACATATTATTGGCCATAACGATGATATTGGCGGCTGCCTTCGTCTCCTCTTGTTCGGATGACGACAGTCTCGCCTCACGCGGACTCGAGACCGTGGAGATGCCTATCTCCATTTCCATCCCCGCCGAAGGCTTCGTCAATCCCACCGACGTGGGCATAGGCGAAGAGGCGGCAACGCCGGCGTTGGTTGCTACCCGCGCTTTGGGAGATCCGGGCACATACGAGCAATTCCATCTCCCCCGGTATATCTATCTCTTCCTCTGCAACAAGAGCACCAACGGCACTGAGTCCGTCATATATCAGAAGATAGAAATCCCATCCGACGAACTCACCTCCGCATGGGAGAAGACCGTTTGGGGCAACGACAGTATATACACATACAAAGGCAACGTCAGCATCAATCTCCCGCTCAACAGGAGCAAGGGCAAGATTTATGCCGCCGCCTCATATAAACCGCTGCATACCAATAATGCCTCATCATCTATGGCGGAAGACACAAAGAGTAATCATCTCTCCTTTAATTGTGAGAGGCCAAGCAAATTCGGCGACTCAAAATATCCGCGAGAGTATATCAATGAATCAAAGACATATACTGATGACACTTACGGCACGGAGAATGCCGTAAAGAACATTATCTTCTCGAATATCACCCTGCGCAACAATATGCAGGATGTATATTCCACTCCATATAACAAGAAAAACTCAAATGGTGATTATTACGGCACAATAACTGACTATGCCTCTAATGTGCCGAATATCAATATCGTGCTCTATCACGTGGCGACAAAGGTTGATGTGCAATGGAGCATTGACGAGGATTATCAGGGAACGGCCGACTGGGCTGTGCCTACGGTTAGGGCGGAAAAAGGATATGAAGGACAGCCATTACAATACCATGATGCTTCCACCTTGGGCAGCACCTATCTCCCCGCTCATTGGCATTGGACTAAATACGAATGTGAGACAATGGTGAACAGAAAGAACGAGAAGGACAAGCTCTTCTTCTCGCTTGTCGAGCTGCGCGACTTGCCCAAATACGGTTGTTTCCTCTTCCGTCCGTTGGAGACGGGATATAACAGCAGCAACAACGTACATGGTTACCTCGGTACATACAAGTTGAGACTTACCGGCTCAGAGATAACTCCCAAATACAATGTGACAGATAATGGAAACGTATATAATGGTTCTGTCCCAGGACATAATAATAATGACCCTCCTACGGGTGAATACGTGACATCAGGAGGATATAAAACTTATTATTATCATCTCGATGAGTCCGATTACGGCAAGAAATATTATGGCAGGGAGGTAAGGTATGTTATTCCCAAGGTATATACTCTGACAAGTAATGATGTTGCCACGAGTGACAATCACATCAAGATGCGCCTCCTGTGCAACAACTACACCACATCCAAGATTGACGGTTCGAGCATATACAACGAGGACCATGCCACCAAGGGATATAACACATATATCAAAATAGAAAAGCCCACGGGCGACAAGATATACACCCCATGGATTAGGGTGTTCATAAATGTTGATACATCGCAAAAGGCGCAGAACGTGATGAAAGTCACAGACGATCCAGAATTGCATTGATATTCTGCCCTCGGTAATTGCGGATTCTGCCCTCGTTAGGGTTTTAGAGTTGAGTAAAGTATCTTGTATGAAATATGACAATGATTATAAAGGATAAAATCATGGAAGGTGCCGATATTCGATACCGTTGTGCCGCCATTAATAGCGCTTTTGCCCTTTCAGGGCGAGCGGTATGTATTACCATTACGTGATTACCCAGGGTGTTGCCCTGGGCTAGGCGCAAGTTGCCCTTTCAGGGCGTAAACGTAGCCAGCCAATGGATTGACATACGTCGGAACACATTTGGGAAATGCACGCCCAATCCGCCTCGTCGGAACACATTTGGGAAATGCATGCCCAATCCGCCTCGTCGGAACACATTTGGGATTAGCGCGCCCTGAAAGGGCAACCTGCGCCTAGCCCAGGGCAACACCCTGGGTATCTGCGCCCGTTATACCCCCGCTCGCCCTGAAAGGGCAAAAGCGCTCAACCCTGGGTATCGGGTAATCGGGCTTCCATGTTCACATGGCGATACCCTGCGTCCGAATGGATAAAACATAATAAAATAACAAAAAATACAAATATATGCCACAGTCATTGAGCAAAATATACATACATCTGATATTCCACATCAAAACAACGAGTCCCGAGATTCGTGATGAGGAAATCGAACGCGTACATTCGTATATTGGTCAACTGGTCAATACCACGGGATGCTACGTGATACAGGTGGGCGGAATTGGCGATCATGTCCACATCCTCTTCCTGCTCTCCAAGAACGTGAGCATATCCCATGTCGTGGAAGAGGTGAAACGCAACAGTAGCCGATGGATAAAATCCATCGCACCTCATTATGAGAAATTTGAATGGCAAGGCGGTTATGCCGCATTCTCCGTCAGCCGTTCGGTGGTTGACAAGACGCTTCAATATATAAATAACCAGCGTGAGCATCATGCAAAACGCTCCTTTAAAGACGAGTACATAGATTTTTTGAAACTATATGATATCGATTATGATGAGAAATATGTGTTTGCAGATTAATCGGCGAATATTTACCACTATAGTAGCTGTGCTGACCCTCTGCGCCATGGCTATGGCGCAGACGGGTAGCTTCAGCGGACCTGTAAGATATGTCACCACGTCGGGCAACTATGCCAACGACGGAACGTCGTGGGAACTGGCAAAGAACAACCTGCAGGATGCCATAGAGTCGCTTCACGACTATATGACCCGTAACGGCATCACCGAGGGACGAGTGTATGTGGCGGCGGGAACATACCGCCCCACCACTTCTACCCCCGGTGGCGACGGTGTGCTATATACTTCTTTTCTCATATATGAAGGAATAACGGTTTATGGGGGATTTAGTGCCGATCATCCCGAAGCAAACCCCGAAGAACGACTACTTGAGGATGACACCAAAATAGGCAATGCCAAAGGTCTGAAGTGGAAACTCAAAAACCCTACCATACTCAGCGGTAACCACAGCTCTTCATCTGCCGACCCAATGAAATGGAACAGTGCGAAGAACGAATACGACGAGTCGTTCACCGGCAACTCATATCACGTGGTGTGGTTTGCCACCAATACCTCTACCCATTCATCCGGTCTCGACGCAAGAAACCGTGCCGTAGGGCTTGCCAATAAAGCCGGTATAGACGGATTTACAATCCAGGAAGGCAATGCCTCCAACCGCACAGTGCCCGAGGAGACCGACGGCCGACATGCCTATCACAACAGCTACGGCGGCGGTGTGTATATGGTGGCAAACAGTGAGGTGCGCAACTGTATCATACGTCAGAATGCCTCCGCACTGCGTGGCGGCGGCGTGTATATGGACGGCGGCGGACTCATGGAGCAGTGCTATGTAGCTCAGAACCAGTCGGATGGTGTGGGAGTGACCGACGGCTATGGCGGCGGTGTGGCTTGTGACGACGGTGGTGTGGTGCGCAACTGTATCATCGAGAACAATGCCGGACGATGCGGCGGCGGACTGTCCATCGCCTTCTCCTCAATTCCCTCTACCGACAAGGCTCGCTATGCCTCGTATGCCTCGGGATGCGTGGTGGCCAACAATACGTCGCAGGCTGAGGCAGGCGGTGTGTTCATGCGCAACGGCGGACTGCTCAACCACCTAACCATCACATATAACAATTGCGTGGGAGCGGGAGTGGTGTATAACAACCGACGCTACGGACGCAGTGGCGGACTCTATGTGGATGGTGGCGGCATGGTGGCTAACTCTGTGATTTGGGGAAATGAGGTGGCTGCCAACAATGATGTGCAGTATGCCACATACCGCGAAAGCTCAACCACACCGAAGGTGAAGTTCGATTTCGTGGCTCTGTCGAAATACAACTACGTCGATTGGAGCGGTACGGTGAAACGTTCCAACGGTGTGTATTCACTTAATGATGACAACAGGAACACCGCCACTGCGGGATATTATCCCGACTTCACCACTCTGCCTTCTGGTAAGGGAGTGATTGACGCAGCAGCGACAAATGCAAGCTGGATTCCCCGTTCGTCGTCTTATCTGCGCCATCAGGGTATGCAGCTCAACGACTATCCAACGAGCGCCAACTATCCCAATGGCTCTGACTATGAGACGGAGGGCAAGGACATCGTGGACGCTTTCCTCGACCGCGACATGATTGGCAAGCAGTTTGCTCCCCGTTGTGTGCTTGGAGCCTTTGTGGCTAACAGTCCCAAAGGGGCAAGTGTCAATGTAGCAAGTGTAGAGGGCAATACGACTCAGATAAGTACTGTGTTTATCGACCCGACTACTGAAGCCGTAGTTTCGCATACCTCCGAAGCCGATGATACGCCGATAGGCAATTCATGGGACAATCCATTCAATAATATCAACGATGCCTTGGATTATGTCAGGACTCTCAATCCGGCTGACGGTTCTCCCGTGCAGATTCTTGTCAAGGAGGGCACAACCACAACGGCGGGAAACTCCTATCTGCCCCATATCCGCTCGTCGTATATCGACCTGCCGAGCCATGTGCGGCTATATGGCGGTTTTGCTTCATCGCTCACCGGCACCGTCATATCCAAGCGCAATCCTAAGGCTTACCCAACCCGCATAACCGCCAACATCACAGGTAGCGACTATGCCGAAAATGGTTGTCATATCATCACCGTGCGCCATGGAGCGACCGACGTCATTGTGGATGGCTTCCAGCTCTACTTCGCCAATGCCCAGAAGAGCAGTGTGCTGCCCACCCTCGCTTTGGAGGGAGGAGCGGGCATAGCCGTTATCAATAGCTATGGTGATAAGCCGATGGAGAACATCAAGATACGCAACTGCGTGGTAGCCAACTGCACTGCCTCGCAAGGCTCCGCCCTCTTCCTACGCAACTATCCCGGCGGAAAAATGAATGTGGAAGTGGAGAACTGTATCTTCCACAACAACTCTGTGCTTCATGCCGACTCCGCCACCGTTGCCGCTGTAGGCGAAAACGTCACACTGACGCTCAATCACTGTCTCATCCGTGGTAATGTGGGCTACGGTGTTATGGCTCTTAGACAGGCGAAGGTGTATGTGAAGAACACCGCCCTGCATGCCAATATCAAATATGGCTCAAACACTTCGGGAAATAATCTTAAGATTACGGACTTGAAGGCTGATGCCTCAAATCCCGACTCCAAGGTAGTCACTTTCCCTACTTCCACAAGTGGAACTATTACCGTAGCCGCCGGAGCGACCACTGCCAACAATATGATGGACTTGGGAGTAAGCAACCAAGTAGCCACAAATGTCGCCACCGCCAAGTTCTCCTATCATTCCTCCTACACCGACACCTATCCCAAATTCATCAACCCGACGAGCAACATCGGAGTGAACAAGGACGGCGACGTGACGATGTACGGCGGCGACCCCAACTGGATGCCGACGAATACCAATCCCATGGTGAATGCCGCCAATGAGAGTAATCCCGATTTCGGAGTTGACTTCACTACAGTAACAACGAGAAATTATGGCGGTCTTTCTGATATAGGTGCCATTGAGAACACATCATTGCCGGAGTTTGGCAAGGTGATTTATGTCACGGAGAATGGTGCCGGAAAGAAAGACGGTTCTTCTTGGAGCAATGCCATTGCAGGTAATACTGTGTATGATGTGACAAAAGAGGCTAATGTAGCTATTGTCAAAGAAGATGGCACGGAGATTCTTACATCAAACTCCAAGTATAATGGAGGATTCCAGTCAGAAACTATTCCATACGGTGAGGAGTCTGAGCAGTCAAAGCCATTTTGGTCTTCAAAAAGAAATACCAAGGATGGAACTAACTCAAAGATAGAGAACAGAAGATATGAGAAGTATGTCAGCGGTTTGCAATATGCAGTTGAAAAAGCCGCTGAAGCAAATAAATCACTATCAAAAGATGAGCGCATACAGGTTTGGGTTGCTGGTGGTACATATACAGACATAAAGGGTTTTGTCATAAGGGACAAGGTTGTTGTTAGTGGCGGTTTCCCAAATAGTGGAAATCCTGGCGAAACAGAACGTATTCCTCTGCTTTCAAAGTCATTTAAGCCGGCAGACAATTATTTGTCGCTTGACCGCACCAAATATGAAACCATTCTTCAAGTATCTTCACAATATCTTTGGGATTCAAACGGATATTTGAATCCAATCTCTTTTGCAGGACTTTCCCAGTTTAGGAAAACGGTTCTTTATCAGCCCGACGTATGTCTTCCTACACGTTGTCCAGCAGGTGGTGATTTAGTAGGAGGAAATAATGATAGTGATTCAAATACTTATAGATACACTAATCCCACAACATATACTGACTATGTAGAATATGAAGGTGCCATGTGGGATGGTTTTACTGTACAAAATGGTTTAATCTATGATATTAAAGCAAACCGTGATGGAGGAGCGGGTATCAGGATATTTAGAGGTGTCACAATCCAAAACTTCATCGTTCAGAACTGCTGGAATATGGGTACACGTTCAAGAGGAGGCGGCATATATTGTGATGGAAGCAATTCCTATGTGATAAATACTTATGTCATTCATAACAATGCAAACGGACCAAATAATAACGCAGACACTTATGGCGGTGGTATGTATATGATTGTTGGTACATCATATAACTCTGCTTTTGTCAATAATTGGGCCAATGGTCACGGTGGTGGTATTTTCTTGGAAAATGCAATTTTCTATAATAATACAGTTGCCCATAACTATACGGATGGAATGTATCAGTGGAGCAATAGTGGAGGTGGCAATAACCTTGAAATGTATAATTGCCTTTTCTATGGTAATCAGGGGGTTGCCATAGGTTCTTCTGCGGAGAAAACTTTGAAAGATTTTCATAATTGTTATATACAGACTGCATCAGGTTTGTCTTCTGGAGTTTTAAACCATATAACAAGTTCTTCTCTCAATAATTATTATGGAGTTGGGAGCAATTTGGCAAATCCATTTAGTGCTGGTGATTCATACGCTACGGATGGCTCTATTAATCTGAGATTATTGGGTTCGTCTTCGTGTGTCAATGGAGGTTGGAACAATCCTGTGAACTCAAAAAATGAAACTATTGACCTGCCTAAGACTGATGCTGACTTCACCGACCGTATCCAAGACTGTACAGTGGATATCGGTGCATACGAGTATAATGGTGCTTATAGCATCACGCCGGATGTGACTACAAGCACAGACAAGGCGGTATTCTATGTCACTCAAAACGGACGAGGCACTGGCTCGGCTGCTAATCCAGAAAATGCGGCTTGCTGGACTAAGTTGCAGAAGGTACTGGATGCTGCGGGAAGATATTTGGAGGATAATCCTTCGACAAAGAGAAAGGTGATTGTGAAATTGGCGGGCGATGCGCCTGAGGAAACAAATGAAGGCGGGAATGTATCTTATACGTATTCTGGCTTTGTATATCGCCCTCGCCGCTCCAACAAGGAGACGGCTTCGGGACAGGAGGTGAATACCCGCGACTATAGCATCATCGTGCCCCGCGGTGTGGAGGTATGGGGCGGATATAGCGATGCCTTCACAAGTGCTGATGACAACGGGTTCTATACCAAGGTCTCTGAGGGCAACTATACCGACAACCGTGATGTACTGAAAAACCGCACTACTCTCAGCGGTGTATATCAGGCTGACGGCCAGGATGTAAAAGTATATAATGTGGTGACGTTCACAAATAACACATATAATGAAGAGGGAGGACTGAAGAAAGCGGATGCCCTGAAGGACTTGACAGCCCGCGCCGTGCTCGACGGACTCTTTATAGAAGACGGAAATGCCGACGGCGAGAAGCAATCCACGGGACAGAGAACAGACACACGTGTGGGCGGTGCCGCCATCGTGACGAAATATGCACATATACGCAACTGCGTGGTGCAGAACAACAAGGCTACGGATGCTGGAGGTGGACTGTATCTCGAAGAGGGCGCATTGGTGAGCGGAAGTATCGTGCAATATAACGAGGTAACCAAGGGTGACGGCGGCGGACTCTATGTGGAAGAGCCTGCATCGAGTTCGTCGGAGAACTCCAACTCCATTTCCCAATACGCACGCATCTACACATCCGACATTATATATAATACAGCGAGCGGAGCGGGAGGCGGTATCTCATTCACTACCGACTGCACACCGAACGTCAGGGCAAACAGTGTGCTGTTCTGGCAGAACACGGGTAGCGAGCAGTCGAACGTCAACGGTATGACAACACCGTCGGATGCAGGAAACACCACGCTCACCATCGACGACTATCCCATCTCCTTCTGCGCCACAGAGACAACACGTGAGCCGGGTATCAACAACATTTCAGTGAACACCGATGTGGACAAGGGCGTGCGCTTTGACACTGATACGTATAACCACGACTATACCGATTCTGAGAGCAATACGGTGAAGCGTATGCACAATGCCTACGAATTCTATAAGATAAAGAAATACAGTCTGCTGGCACGTGGAGGTATGGAGTATAAGGACTATAATGCCCTTGTGACGAGTGATGCCCTCACTGCCGATGACATGACAAAGGTGACCCGAACATTCGACGGCAACGACTTCATCGACATCGGAGCGAGAGCCATCGGCGAACTGGTGCTGCCAGTGGCTACTGCCGACAACCTCATGACCCGCATCTTTGTGGTGAAAAAAGAGGAGGACGTGGCTACTACATCTGTGGAGGTGATGCAGAACCAGACTCAAAGTGACTACTATAAGCAGGAAGGCTCGTCGTTTGCATATCCCATGCGCTATCTCGACGATGCGTTGGAGTATGTGAGGGACGCACGTAAGCTGAAAGATGGAGACAACTATAAATTTAAGGACACGAAGTTCCAGATTATCCTTAGCGGCGGAACATATTATCCTATGCGTAATATCAAGGGTGAATATGTGAACAGCCGCGGACGTACATATCTCGTGCCTGAAGGCGTGACCATCGTGGGTGGAGTTGAGACTAAGCAGAGCGACAAGATCAATGGAGAGTCTTATTACGGAAATATCGCTTCAGTGGGAAAACTGCCAGAAAACACGGCTGACAAGACTACCTTCACCGTTACAGGCAAAGGATCTGTCGTCATCTCCCATCCCGAGATAAAGAACATCATCAAAGACCGCAAGCTCTCCGACATCAACCACAACAACATCGCCGAACCGTGGGAGATGGCGGTGCAGACCATACTCTCGGGACAGGTGGTGAACTCGAATACATCGGAGAATGTCTATCACGTCATCGCTTGCATAGCAGATGAAAACCATGTGGGCGGACTGCCCACGGCTACGGTTAAGTATTACGATAGCAACAGTGAAAGGTATGATGCAAATGCCGGAAACGGCACTGTTCCATATTACAGAGGCGAGCCTATAATCATCGACGGAGTAGAGATTGAGGACGGCATGGCGATGGGATATGACGCAAATGCCGTGAACAGTAAGTCAACATATTATAAAGGTGGAGCTATATGTGTGGAGGGAAACTGGACTACAGGCGAACAGTTCCTTAATTCAAGTATCGCCCGTCCCGTGGGCTACCGCAGCATACCTCTGGAATTGCGCAACTGCAACTTCCGCAACAACGGTGGATGCCTTGGCGGTGCCATCTTCACCGATAGCGAGCTGAAGGTATTCGCTTGCAACTTCGTGCAGAACTATGCCAAGGTGGAGACTGACAAAGTGAACGGAACCAACGTGACATACGCAGGACGTGGTGGTGCCATCAACGCCAGCTACAACACCGTGATAGTAAACTCGCTGTTTGCAAACAACGAGGCTGACACATCTCCTTCACTTGACGGAGGCGAGCAGACTGGTGTGGGCGGTGCTGTGCTGCTTGGAGAGTATGCCTCGCTGCACATGATCAACTGCGACGTGGTGCGCAACCTTGCAAACGGTTATCCTGCCATTTATTGTTATGCAGCAAATAAGGGAGGAAAGTCAACGGACACCGACCTTGTGAAGAATAATCCGCACAAGATTGTCAACTCCATATTCTGGGGTAATGAGGTGACTGGAGACTCGGGGATGGATATGGTTGCCAACTTCAATTTGGACAATAACAACTCTTCAAAGAACGCCGAGATGCTATGGTTCTGCGCTTACGAAAAAGACAAGGGCAATGCTCCTGTGAACTCAACAAACAAGATTGACTATCGACTACAGAAATATACAGGCTTTGGAACATACATACCTCAGTTGTGGGCTGAAAAATACTACTATCTTGACTCTGACAATACAACAATCAAAGAGTCAGAGGGCAATAACCCCGACGCTGTCAGCGGTCTCAACCCCGTGACCTGCAACATCATCATCGACTCTGACAATGATGCCATCAACGGTCCCAACTTCATCAATCCGTCGTCGAAGGCGGGAAGAGCAGGTTATTACACCTCAGCCGACTGGATGATAGGACGTATCAACAACCTTGTAGATAACGGGTGGACATTCCTGCAGCAAGACTTGTCAGGGGATGACCCTACGTTTGTGTATAAGAATGATAACGGAGATGTTGTAGATTGGAAAACGTCAGGAGCCAAGGCTTACGGTGCCGGTATCTACCGCCGCACGGCTTACGACTATGACAATGTGAACACGGAAGAGACGGCGGTGCCTATCGGCAACGACAAGTACATGACATACGCCGACGGTTCGGACAAGGCTATGCTCCGCATATCCACCGACCCCAACCCGACTCACCACCAGACTTACATCGACCTCGGGGTGTATGAATACCAGCACGTGAAGCTCGACCCGTCAGTTGAGGATGGGCATATCGACGTGCTTTGGGTGACGCAACAGGAGAGAACGAGTGCATTTGTGGCTGACGGCAAGACGTGGGCAACGGCTACGAGTGACGTGCAGCGTGCCATAGAGACACTGCTTGCATCGCGCAACGGACACGACAAGGAGATACGTATGCTCGAAGGACAATACCAGCCGGTTTATACCATCAATGGTAATCTTGGTTTTACCATCACCACCGATGTGACCACTGGCATTGTACCGCCCGACTGGACTGGCTCCACCACCAAGGGTGTGAACTCGCTCACTATACGTGGCGGCTATAGCAAGGATGTGGAGGGACTGGAGAACATACACGACTATCCCGTATATCTCTTTGCCTCCGAACGCTCTGGCGTTGATGGCAGTCTTTTGGGACATGTGTTCGTGATAGATGATGTAAGGCAGAGGGAATCGACAGGTATTTCTACAGATAACAAGGTTACTACCGATGTGAAAGACTATGTCGTTCCTGTATATCTCGACGGATTGACCTTCTGTAATATTAAGTCTAAGCCGCATAAAGATATTGAAGCAAAAATTTGCTCAGGCGGTGCCGCTGTGTTCTATAAGGATCAGAAGATAGATGCCAATACTCTTGTAGGCAAGACATACGTTACGAAGGATGGAACAACAGTTGATTCATATACACAATATCCAATCAGCGGCACAATATCTGGCTATCCTCTCTATAAGCTGACGATGAACCGCTGCGACTTCCGTGTCAATGGAGCTACCTCAGAAGTGCCGGCTGTAACTATAGGCAAGGGTGGAGGTGAGGCTCTCATATATAACTCAGTGTTCCATAGCAATGCGGGTAGTCCGCTCATCGCTACAGATACCAAGGTGGTAAACTGCACTTTTGCCCTCAATGGCGGTAGTATTCAATTCGAGGAAAATAAACAGGGCAAGTCGGAAATGCATAACTCTGTGCTTTGGTGCAATAATGGGTATGAGACAACTGCAGAATGGACAGGTCTGACCGCTACTGAAAGTATGACATATAATGCCATATCGTCTCTTAGTTCAGACGATGATGTCAATCATAATGTGAAGTTGTCATCCGACAACAACGACGTGCTCCAAGGCCCGAACTTCTTCGACCCGGCATTAACTGCTGCTGACAGTTGGGCTAAGGCTTCGCGTGACTTCCGTGTCAACCCGAGTGCAAACATTATCGGTAAGGCATCGCCTAAGATATATGTTGAACTCGTGAAGGACCTCACGGGAAGATATCCTTATAAAACCCGCCTTACAGGAACAACAGGAAAGACAGATGCCGACTATGTGGATATGGTGAAACAAGACCTTGACCTTGCCGCCAACACCCGCCATTACGGTTCGGCAGGTATGGAGCGCGGAGCTTACGAGTGTATCGCCACGCTGAGCCGTGTGCTCTATGTCAATCCCGAAAGTGTGTCGTCAAGTGCCGACTACAACGGATTCTCATGGGAGAAGGCATATACCAAGGGCAATCTCCAGAAAGCCATAGATGCAGCTGCCGTTTATTCTAACGTACATAATAATGAGAAATCGTATGTCTTTGTAAAGGGTATGGCCACATCTACCGGTGAGACCATCACCATGCGCAACAACGTAACGCTCTATGGCAGCCTGCCGTCAACCCCAGCCATCAATACGGGAGTTGAGGAGACGACAGATAAGAATGGAAACAAGTATTACGATAACGACAAGATAGAAGAATATATCAAGGCAATGGATGCCGACCGCTACGGTATGGCTTCTTCTTATTCCGAGCATACTATCGTGAATGGTGTGAAATCTGTGGAAGAATTGACCTACTGTCTCTTCGACGGACTTGAGATAGGCAGCGGAGATAACAACTCTGCCAATGTCGCTACATCGCCCGTGGTGGATATACAGCAAGGCGATGTGGCTCTGCGCAACTCCATCGTGGCAAACAACAGCATTACAGCCACTGGCCAGCCGATCGTCAAGCTACAGTCGGGACTGCTCTACAACACGCTTATACGTGACAACACGATGCCCTCCACCTCAGCCCTTGTCAATCTCGGCTCCGGCGGCTATATGCTCAACTGCACAGTCGTAGGAGGTGACTTGTCTAAAGGCTCCACCGCCTCAAACGCCATTAATATTATAATGTATAAGGAGACAGACGCAGCCATGCCTTTCGCTCCGTATTTCCGTCATTCTTCTACGGCTTATCATGGAGAGATACCTGCGGAGGATGTAAGCAACCGCAACCTCTGGTATCAGTTGCATGAGAGAACTACTAATATTGAGGGAGGCGAGAATGGCACGTCAAAAGATGCCGCTGGCAAATACGATGGCAAGAGCCATGTGTCAGCAAACCTCAAGCAGTATGTAGATTATACCTCAGACCGCGACCTTCTCGGCAATCCTCGCTTCCTTGGTTCCAAGGTGGATAATGGATGCTTTGAGACATGGTCAACTGGTGCAATGGATACTAACTCTGGCAATGTAACTCCAAATGTCCTCTATGCCGATGCCTCCGCTGATAACTATAACGGTCAGAATTATCCGCACGAGGGTTCGGTGGTTTATCTCCAAAAAGGTGGCAATCTGATTTGTGATGTAAAGAGCGACAATTCACCATACTTTACCGACGCCAATCCTTTGCGCCCGGGCTACGTTCTGGCATCGGAGGGCGGCTCGCTCTACGGTCAGGGCAACACTATCGAACTCCGATATGTGGCAGCCGAGCGAACCATCGCAGGACAGTATGCCTTGCTCTCTATGCCCTTCGACATGGACTATAGGAGTGCGGGTGACTCACCCGCAACCATGCCCTTCGTCACCAAAACAACCTACGACTCTGATAACAATATAAAAGAGACAGCCATAGCTCCCTTCGACAGATATGAATACGACGGTGAGGCTCGCAGTCATTATCAATACAGCTTTGCCGAGAGTAATTCAAGTCTCTGGAAATCTCTCGCTTCAGAGAATGTGCGCAAGGCAAACGAGGGTATGCTCATCGACCGTGGTTCAACCGCAAATTCAGAGAAACTGCGCTTCACGGCATACGGTGCCACTCCGACCACCTATCCATATAGCGAGTCTGCCGACAAGGACTATGTCACTCTCCAGCAGTATGACGACCGCGAGGCTACTAATGGCGGTTCTGACTTTACCTCTGTATATAATATGGGATGGAACCTCAAGGGTATGCCTTATCTTATCAGCAACTATCCCGCATATCAGGTGATGTACGACGGGACGTATGCGATGAATGTGCCGCACGTGGTATATACGATGAAGGCAGACGGAAGCTATGTGACGAAGCAGTCGTGGTCTTCATCCTCATCTATAGAGAACACTCTCTCGCCTGGCGTAGCCTTCTTCACCCAGACCGCCACGCTCAACCCGACGGAGAACCTCCACTTCGCCCAGCTCTTCTATACCTCTTCTGCTTCTACTAACACGGCCAACACCCGCTCCGCCGTCACCATCTCATTGACTTCAGCCGAGGAGGCAGGTGCAGAGGTCTGTCTGCTGCCAGTGGACAACACATCCGACGATACCTCCTCATTGGTATATACCATAAATAGGGACGGAGCGAAGTTCATGTCAATGAATCCCGCAGTGCCCGACATAGCCGTGTGCGGAGCAGCTGGCGAGATGATGTCGTTGGCAGGAGCTACTCCTCTGGAGAAGGAAATTTCCTTGGCGACAAGAGTCGGTACGACAGGCCGATATACATTCTCACTCGGCAGGAACACCCGTGGGGATATTAATAGGAGTGCCGATGGCTCATCCGCACCACCCACCGAGGTATGGCTAAAAGACTACCAAACGGGAATAGTGACGAATCTCATGGAAGAGGATTACACTACCGAGATTACAACAGGCGAGAATCCTACATCCCCGGTGCTTACCACAGGTAGATTCTCATTGACAATCGGCGGTGTGCGTCCTGACATCGGTGAACGTGATGAAAACAGTGCCAGATGGACAATATCCATCAACCATTGCCATGTGTCGGTCTCTGGTCTCTCCACAGATTCCGATGTCCTCTTCTACACCACCGAGGGCATACTCCGCCATCGTGCCACTCCATTCCTTGGCAAATGCGAGGCAGAGCTTTCTCCTGGCGTATATGTAGTCAGGGCAGAGGGAAAAAGCAAGGTTATAGGGCTTGCAAGGAGAGATAAATAGGGAATTTTGTAATAAAAGACGAAAATCTTTGGGTATAACATAAAAAAGTTAGAAAAAAAATTGAGATTACAGAATTTTGCCGTACCATTGCACTCGCAATCAAACAAAACATGGTTGCAAGGATATTGGGATATGGTGTAATGGTAACACTGCAGATTCTGGTACTGCCTTTCCTGGTTCGAGTCCGGGTATCCCAATCGAGTAGGAGGTAAACGCTAATCGCAGGCGTTTATCTCCTACTATCACGTTTACCGACCTCTCACACCACCGTACGTGCCGTTCGGCATACGGCGGTTCCTATTTTGGGTTCCATTCTCTATATGCATTGTCTTTCCAACTTATACCTCAGTTCGGGATAAGAAATAGTGCCTAAAAAAGTTGGTAATCTCCGATATT